>ENA-OQDA01000742-OQDA01000742.1-human-gut-metagenome-genome-assembly--contig:-NODE-742-length-12694-cov-6.469245_pt1 | contig 12694 bp, 7 predicted proteins | sample MGYA00242771_ERZ504603 | MGnify/ENA primary metagenome ERZ504603 (study PRJEB26092, sample SAMD00036328) | human gut metagenome | host: Homo sapiens | study: EMG produced TPA metagenomics assembly of...
GAACTGGTTATCTGCAATTATCTTCAGCCCGTTGGACATGGTTTCCAATTTGGAATGGCTGACAAACAGATTGTTGACATTCAGGCTGAGGTTGAGCTTATTGTCCAACAACCGGTAAAGCATACCTGCACTGACGCTGTAAGTGGGACTCATCAGATAGATGCCCTGATACTGACGGGAAGAATAGGAACCGGACAACGTGGCCAGAAGAGTCTTCTTTTCATTGAAGAAGAAAGTGTTGCGCAGACTGGCGTCATAAGCCCATCCTTTCTCCTCGGGAGAGGTGGTGACAGCGCTGGAGGTAGTCCGGCGATAGCTCACTCCATGCTGGGCGTAAGCTTGCAGCCATTTGGTACGGAAAGTGTACGAATTGTTAAGCCCGAAAGCATGCGTCTTCATGAAATTCTCCCAAAGGAAAGAAGTCACATTCGTTTCAGCATCCAAGTCCACAACCTGGAAGAAGACATCGTCCGAATAAGAATAATAGGCAGAAACATTGAAGTTATTCTTCAACGTATATCCCAGTTCGGCATTGTAAGTATAACTGGGTTTCAAGTCTTCACGACCGCAAGCGTAAGTGTACTTGTTCTGATAGAACGGAAAAGGATTGACCATATTCTGTGACGGACGGGAGATGCGGTTGGAGAAACTGAAGTTCAGCGCATGCCCGTCTGTAGGCGAATAAAGCAGATAGACAGTAGGGAACAAGCGCGTATAGTCGTGCTTGTCCTCCGTATCCTTCGCTTCGGAAATACCGGTAGTGCGGGTGTGCTCCATACGCAAGCCCAACTGCATGGAAAAACGTTCGGAATATTCACGGCTATAATCAGCATATAAGGCATAGATTTGCTCCTTGTAACGGAAATAATCATCCTGCACCAGCGTAGGGTCCGATGTATCGTAATTGATACCGTTGCGAGTGTTGGTAAAGGAGACCTTGGCACCTGCCGTTATCTTGTACTTTTCAAAAGGAAGGATGAAATCAAGAGCGGAGGAGACTACATCTACCTTGCGATGTTGCAGATAGTTGTAATCGAAGTTTGTGCCCGGAATCTCCGTACCGTCAGGCAGGAGGGTTTTCGAGAGAAAGCCCATATTTTCGTCCCGGTTGTCACGCAGGTAATCCACATCCCAAGTCATTTTCTTGCCTTTGTCATCCCAGACCTTATCGGTATGAAAATTCAGATTGAGGCGGTCGGAACTGGTATCCTTGTCACTGTTGGAGTACAGCAAAGAATCCAATACGGCGGTAGAGGCATCGTAAACTTCCGTCCATGAAAGGGCGTTGCCCGGTTTGGGAGCACTGTGATTATAGATGGCCTGCATACCTACAGTCCAGTCCCGTTCCAACGATACGTCCACACCTCCCTGAAGGTAGAAGCTATTCATGTAATTGGTGTAGTCGGCACGGCTGTTCCAGGTGTTCTGCGGAAAATAGCGGTAATTCTTCTCACGCGTCTCATAGTTGCCCTGCGTAGTACCCCCGTTGAGGAAGGATGACACGCGCCCCTTGCTGAGGTTCAGGCTTACCCCGCCATATCCGTAATTGTCCTTTTCACCAGCGCTGTAGGAAGCGGAAGCCGTACCACCCACGTAATCTTTGGGGCGTGACTTCAAGCGGATATTGATGATGCCTGCATTTCCGGCGGCATCGTATTTGGACGGAGGCGTGGTAATCACCTCCACCTTCAGTATCTGGGAGGCGTCATAGGAACGGAGGTAATCTATCAGTTCATCTCCTGACAGCTTCGTCTCACGGTCGTTGATATAAACCTTGATACCCCCTTTACCTATAATACCAATACTGTTTTGTCCAACCTGCAGACCGGGCACTTCACGCAGAAGGTCGAGTGCACTGCCTCCGGCAGAGGCTATGGTATTATGTGCATCGAACACTACCCTATCCACCAGACGCTTGATAACGGGACGCGCGGCCGTAACGGTCACTTCGTCCAGCAAGGCAGAAGAAGATTTCAATGTCAATTCGCCAACGTTTTTGTTTCCTTGCAGCACAACGGGAACGTAGAGGTCTTCGCTGCCGATAAGGGTAATATGCAACAAGTATTCTCCCAGTGGCTGGTCAAAGGAAAAACAACCTTGTGTGTCGGTCAGCATACCGGTAATATAGATACTGTCTTTTGCCTGCTTCAGCAGCACATTCGCCACCTCTACCGGTTGGCGGTTCTCGTCCTGCACACAACCGGAAAGCCGGTAAGTCTGAGCAGGAAGCAGAGTTGCCATACTTGCCAAGGCCACCCATACCATCACTCTTTTTCTAACGTTGTTCAGTAGTTTTTCTTTCATCATGCGTTTGATTTCAATATTTCACACCTTGTATTTCGCTGATACAAAGGTAGGGGTAAAACATGCCTCAAACGGTCTATATCGAGGAATAAAAAGTCTATATTCCAAAACTACAAATCACTACATATCAACACTTTAATTTCACAAAAGTCTATATTATGCCTTTTCCGGTCTATATGCTGCCTATAAACTCTACGATGCCTTCCTTCTCCCCCATCCCCAGTTTCTTGCGGATATTCGTCTTTCGCTGGTAAATGGTAGGAATGCTCTGTTGTGTCACCACACTAATCTCCTTCGTCGAGAAGTCCGCACAGAGCAGGCAGCAAAGCTGCTTTTCTTTGTCAATGAGCACATCGCCAAAACAGCTGTCCATCTTTGTGTAGAAGTTATCATAAATCCGGTCTATGATAGGATACAAGTCCTCCCATACCAGCAAACTCTCTACCGGCAGTTCATGGCTGGTAATACCCGAAATGCGGCGAAGCAGCTCCTGATTCTGTGAGGTAGGTTGTTTAGCCACCAGCCGTATCATGCCTAATTGCTGCAACAGTATTTTCCGGAAAAACTGTCCGTCTTCCTCCTTCGACTGGTTCTTGGTCGCATCTTCCAACAGCCGGGTCAGTGTTTCCGCCCGTTCTTCCGCTTCAATCAACCGGTTACGCCGGTTACGGACATAAAGGGACACACCGCCACCTGCAAGCACCAGTACCAACAGTGCCAGCAACAAATTCAACTGTGCCTGCTTCCGTTCCACCGTCAGAATCAAGTTGGCTTGCGAAAGCGTCTCCTTCGACTCATCCTTACGCCGGACGGTACTCTGCAACGCAGTAAGAGCATTGGCAACAGAATCATTATAGCGCGCCACGTCCAGCACATCAAACGTACGGTGACGTGTATAATCTATCAATGCCCTATATACTGCCACCATATTCTCTTCCGTCAGAAACCGGTTCCGGCCCTCGCCACGTTTCCTTTCCTTATTCAAATAGTATTCCGCCGAATCAAGCAGCCCTTCTTTCAAGAACACTTCCACTTTCACCAGATCTCCCATACGCAACTGCACCGGGTCGATGACATACTGCTCCATACGACGAATAGTAGCTATCGCACCGGAAGGTTCATCAAAAAGGTAAGCCTGCATCTGGGCATAGTTACGCAAATAATGCACTATCTTACTGGTATCTCCTGCCTGCACAGCCAGTTCTATGCTACGCTCCATGTAGTAAGGTGCAGAATCATTCTTATTCAGCCCCATGGCAATTCCCATAGAGAAGAAGCTTCCGGCTCTTGCGTCCAAAGCTATGGCGGTACGGAAAGTTTCTATCGCTTTCTCATAATCTTTCCAGACATACACATACCAGTATGCCTTATCAATCAGCATATCAGCCATTCTTCCCGTGTCCTGCAGCGCCTTGGCCAAAGCTACGCCGCTGTCAATGGCAGCTATACACCGTTCGTGCTCTTTCAGCCAATACCAGTACCAGGCTTTCAACTGATAGGAAAACAGATTCTTCGCCGTGTCGTTGCGGAAGACGTAATAATCGGAAGCAGGCAATATCAAGGAATCTTCCGCCATCGAGTTGTGCCGCTTATAGTGCACATAAGCATTCAGCCATCCATACAACAGCCTCTCCTCATCCGAAAGTTGCGATGGCCTCTCTATCTGTACCAGCAAGGCATACACGCTGTCCACATTCATATTCACCTGCTTTTCTGCAGATGTAACAGATGTGCCTCATTCATCTGCCGGCAGGCAAGCAAGGCACAGCAACGCAAAACAATAGTCCAAGGAAAGGTAATCTATTCATAATATAGGAGATATAGTTTTTTCTATCATTTGTCTGCAAACCGCAGTTTCCAGTTGCTTCAGCGCCTGCTCCAAACACCGAACGCGGGCAGCCGATATTCAGCCGCATAAAATCCCTTACCCGGTTCACCGAACATGGTGCCGTCATTCAGTGCCAGGTGTGCCTTGTCCACAAATAGTCTCACCAGTTCCTCCTGAGTCAGCCCCAATCCCCGGCAGTCCAGATAAATCAGGTAAGAAGCCTGCGGACGTATCATGCCGATGCCCGGAATATGCTCGCGCAGGTAGTTCTCCGTGAAATCGATATTGCCCTTTATATAGTCCAGCAGCTGTTCCAACCATTCCTCACCATGCATATAGGCAGCAGCCGCACCGATATAGGCCAACATGTGCCCTTCGCTGAACTCGCCCGCTTCCATGAACTCCTGAAAACGGTGGCGGATGTCCTCATTGAGGATAATGGCGTACGAACTTCCCAATCCCGGCATATTGAATGTTTTGCTGGGTGCCATGAAGGTGAGGGAATTCTGCGCGGCAGCCCCCGAAACAGTAGCAAAAGGATGGTGTTTGTAAGGTGGCAGAGTCAAGTCGGCATGAATTTCATCGGAGATGACAAACGTATGGCTTTCCGTACAAATATCAGCAATCCGGCGTAATTCGTCCACCGTCCATACACGCCCGCCCGGGTTATGGGGATTGCAGAGAATCAATACTTTGCATCCTTGTATATCCTTACGGAAACGCTCAAAGTCAATCTGATACTGTCCGTCTTTCAGGTCGAGCGGAGAGTAAACCACTTCGCGCTTCATGCGTTGCGTCACCAGGAAGAAGGGATGATAAACGGGAGTCATCACCATTACCCGGTCGCCGGGATTGGTGAAGCATTGCAATGCGAAGGCTTGACCGCGGACAATGCCGGGTACAAAAGTCAGCATCTCGCGAGTGACGTCCCAACCGTGGCGACGACTGAGCCAGCTACAAATGGAAGTATACCATTCCTCACACGCAGACGTATAGCCCAGCACTTCATGTTCAAGACGCTTCCGCAAGGCTTCCATCACAAACGGGGGCGTGCGGAAATCCATATCCGCCACCCACATGGGGAGGAGGTCATCGCGTCCCCATACACTCTTCACACCGTCCCATTTCACGGAGTCGGTACCACGGCGCTCTATTACTTCATCAAAATTGTAAGTCATATGCTTGCTTTTTTATAATTCAACGCATCAATTTGTCTTGTTTTTATACGACCCATTACCGCCACCTTATTTTTGTAAACAATAATCATATCGGGAAAAATATAAATACCGCCACATCCCACACTGCATGAGACAAGATAATAGCGGCAAAGCGGTTCGGAAAGAAACGGTAAAGCGCCCCCATGCCGCCCCCACCACCAGAGCCGCCATGACCAGCATGAAGTTGCAGGAACCGGCATGCACCAGTGCATAAATCAAAGTAGCCACCACAAAACCCGCATTCGGATTCCAGCGTTTGGAAAGCGTGCGTTGCACATAGCCGCGCCAGAAAATCTCTTCCGCCGGCCCTATCAGCAACAGCAGCAATGCTGCCAGCAGCCAAGGAGACTCTCCCTCTTTCATCCCATAAATGGAGTCCACCTGCGGACGGGCAAAATCGAACATCCAAGATGACACCTTGTCTCCCAACCAGAAAACGCCCCACAAAGCAACAGCAATGCCAAGTCCCAGCAAGACATTCGGCAAGCTCCACTTCACCTCCCGCCACCAGCCGGGATTGAACAAGGTGGCAAACACGGACAGTGTGAGCGCAGAACCGGTCATCATCCACCAGAAATTCACGAAAGGAGCCGTCCAAGGCGAAAACATGACCGTCCACAGCACGGCAGCCAGCAGAATGGTAAAAATCAGCTTCTTCATGACAGCAGACCGGCTACAACGAACGACAACGTGAACAGCAGACTGAACAACAACTGGAGTTTTGCAGTCATCTCATCCAGACCGGCTATGGCACTTTCTCCCTTTCCGGGAAAACGGGACACCACCCGTACATTGCCTATGGCAGGAACCAGTGCCGGCATCACCAGCAGGGTCCATAAAGGAAGAGTTCCCGCAGCTATCAAGCCGGCTATCCAGCCAAAAGGAAAAAGGACTTCGGCACAATAAACGTACATCGACGCCTTTCCTCCCAGCTTCATGGCCAGTGTCTGAATCTCTGCACGGGCATCGGTACGCATATCCCGTGTATTATTGGCATGCAGAATGGCCACCGTAATCAGTCCCACCGGCAGAGCTATCCACAAGACATTCCAGTCAACTACTCCCGTAGCCACATAGCAGGTGCCCAACGTCGGCAGCAAGGCATACGCCAAAAAGATGACGACATCGCCCAACGCACGATACTTGAGCGGTGGATAAAGCAACGAGCAAGCTGCACCGCCTATACCTATATACAACAGCGGCAAGCCGGTACGCCACAACAAGCCGATACCCGCAACAAGGGCAACTGCCAGCAATGCCATCGACAAGCGGTATATCTCACGCGGGGTAAACATCCCATCAGTCAGTGTCTTGGCGCCAAAGGTATCCCTTGCATCGACCTTATGCTTATAGTCAAAATAATCACTCCAGGTATTCCCGGCAGCGTGAAACACAATGATGTTCAACAATGCCCAGATACCGTTCACCCAGTTTATGTCCTGCCGCATCCAATACAGATATGCCAACGTCACCACCACCGGCATCGAAGAGGCGGGGAATGACCACGGACGCACCGCTATCATCCAATCTTTCAAAGAATGTTTCTTCATTTGTTATTTATCATTTATTTGTGCACAAAAGTACGAAATATCTTCGCTTTTTTAAGTAATTTCGCGCACAAGATAAAAGAACCCCTTATGATAAAAGCTCTGTTTTTTGACATCGACGGAACCTTGGTCAGCTTCAAGACCCACGAAATTCCCGTTTCCACTATTGAAGCGTTGACTGCCGCCAAAGCCAAAGGCATACATATCTTCATTTCTACCGGACGTCCACGCGTCATCATCAACAACTTGTCTGCCTTGCAGGAACGGAATCTGATAGACGGCTACATCACGATGAACGGCGCCTATTGCTTTGTAGAAGACACCGTTATCTACAAAAGCCCCATACCGACAGCGGAAGTGGATGCCTTGACAGCTTTCTGCCACGAACGCAACATCCCATGCATCCTGGTGGGAGAGCACGACATCTGCGTGAACCAGCCCGGCGAAGTAGTGGAGGAAATCTTCCACCGCCAACTCAAAGTGGACCCCATCGAAGCAAAGCCCTATACCGACAGCCATGCCGACAAAGCCTTCTTCCAGCTGACTCCCTTTATCAACGCCGAGGAAGAAGCAATCATCCTGCCCGCCGTCCCCCACTGCGAGATGGGCCGCTGGCATCCCGCCTTCGTAGACGTGACAGCCAAAGGAAACACCAAGCAGAACGGTATCGACCAGATTATCCGCCACTTCGGCATCAAGCTGGAAGAAACCATGGCCTTCGGCGACGGAGGAAATGACATCAGCATGTTGCGCCATGCCGGTATCGGTGTAGCCATGGGCAATGCCAATGATGACGTGAAAGCTGCCAGTAACTACACAACCACTTCTGTTGATGAAGACGGTATCGCCAACGCCCTGAAATATTTCGGCATAGTCGGGAATCCATCATAAATCTGAAATCTTTTGAGCTTCGTTCCCGATACCCAAAACAAAGAGTTTCAAGACGCCTTGAACCTCATCCAGTATACCCGTCAGTCCGTATTCCTGACGGGCAAAGCAGGTACGGGCAAATCGACCTTCCTGAAGTACATCTGCGCGAATACAAAGAAAAAGCACGTGGTGCTTGCACCGACCGGCATAGCCGCCATCAATGCCGGAGGCAGTACCCTGCACAGCTTCTTCAAACTGCCCTTCTACCCCCTGCTGCCCGACGACCCGAACTTCAGTCTGCAACGGGGACGCATCCACGAATTTTTCAAATACACCAAACCCCACCGCAAACTGCTGGAAGAGCTGGAATTGGTCATCATCGACGAGATTTCCATGGTACGCGCCGACATCATCGACGCCGTAGACCGCATCCTGCGCGTCTATTCCCGCAACCTGCGCGAACCCTTCGGTGGCAAACAGATATTATTGGTGGGCGATGTGTTCCAGTTGGAACCCGTCGTCAAAGGAGATGAACGGGAGATACTGAACCGATTCTACCCTACCCCTTATTTCTTCTCTGCCAGGGTATTCGGCCAGATAGACCTTGTCTCCATCGAACTGCAGAAAGTATACCGGCAAACAGACAGCAAGTTCATCCATGTGCTGGATCACATCCGCAACAATACCGTCGGCTCTACCGAACTTCAGCTGCTCAACACCCGCTATGGCACCCAAATAGAGCAATCGGAAGCCGACATGTACATCACCCTCGCCACCCGCCGTGATAATGTGGACTACATCAACGACAAGAAACTGGCGGAACTTCCCGGTGACCCGGTCACCTTCTACGGCGAAATCATGGGAGACTTTCCCGAAAGCAGCCTCCCCACCTCGCAGGAACTGGTACTGAAACCGGGCGCACAAATCATCTTCATCAAGAATGACTTCGACCGCCGCTGGGTGAACGGCACCATCGGCGTCATCAGCGGCTTCGACCCTATTGAAGAGACCCTCTACGTCATCACCGACGACGGCAAGGAATGTGACGTCAAACGAGAGTCGTGGCGAAACATCCGCTACAAATACAACGAAGAAAAGAAACAGATTGAAGAGGAAGAGCTGGGTACCTTTACACAATATCCCGTGCGCCTGGCATGGGCCATCACCGTCCACAAGAGCCAAGGGCTGACCTTCAGCCGGGTAGTCATCGACTTTACCGGCGGCGTGTTTGCCGGTGGGCAGGCATACGTAGCCCTCAGCCGCTGCACCTCGCTGGAAGGCATCCAGCTGAAAAAGCCCATCAGCCGTGCCGATGTATTCGTGCGTCCGGAGATTGTCAGTTTCTCCGAACGCTTCAACAACCGCACCGCCATCGACCGTGCCTTGAAGCAAGCACAGGCAGACGTTCAATACGTTGCCGCCGCCAAAGCCTTCGACAAAGGGGATTTCGGCACTTTCCTGGATGAGTTTTTCAAAGCCATCCATTCCCGCTACGACATCGAGAAGCCCAACGTGCAGCGCCTCATCCGCCGGAAGCTGAACATCATCAACCGTCTGAAAGAGGAAAACCGTGCACTGAAACAAGCAGCATTGGAGAAAGAGAAAGCCCTTGTAAAGTATGCCCGCGAATACATCCTTATGGGTGACGAATGCCTGAAGCATGACATGAAGGAGGCAGCCATGAAAAACTATGAGAAAGCCGTCACCCTCTGTCCCAAATTCAAAGAGGCCTGGAAGAAGATAAAGAAACTGGAGAAAGAGATGCTAAAAAGGTGAATCGCTTGTTTATAAGCCGATTATTATCTATTTTTGCATGTAATATAAAACTCAAATCCATTTCCGCCATGCTTCTGAAACTTTATGAAAAAAATAACAATCCCGCCGACCTGCAGCAGGTGATCGACCTACTGAATGACGGAGGTATCCTTATCTACCCTACCGACACCATGTATGCCATCGGCTGCCACGGACTGAAGGAGCGCGCCATCGAGCGCATCTGCCGCCTCAAGGACATCGACCCCAAGAAGAACAATCTTTCCATCATCTGCTACGACTTGAGCAAGGTCAGCGAATACGCCAAAGTGGACAACAGCACCTTCAAGTTGATGAAGCGTAATCTGCCCGGAGCTTTCACCTTCATTCTGAACGGCACCACCCGCCTGCCCAAGATATTCCGTAACCGTAAGGAGGTCGGCATCCGTATGCCGGACAATTCCATCATTCAGGAAATAGCCCGCCTGCTGGATGCTCCCATCATGACAACTACATTGCCGCATGATGACAATGAGGACATTGAATACTGCACAGACCCGGAACTGATTGACGAGAAATTCGGTGATATTGTCGATTTGGTAATAGACGGCGGTATCGGCGGTACGGAAGGCTCTACCGTAGTGGATTGCACCAATGGGGAGCCGGAAATCATACGCCAGGGGTTAGGCTGGCTGGACGAAGGATAAATATTGAATTCCGGCCACAATTTCCAAACCTTTTCAACTTCTTTTATGTTTCTTTACTAAGAAATACAGGAACTTTATGAGCACAAAAGAACAATACTGGAAATATTCATTGATAGCTATCATTATCGGGCTGGGAATCATTCTTTTCAGACAAATAGCCCCATTCATGGGCGGTCTGCTGGGAGCCTTGACTATCTATATCCTGGTAAGAAAGCAGATGATGTATCTTTCCGACAAGCGGAAAATGAAGCGCAGCATAGCTGCCACCCTCATTACAGCAGAGGCAATTCTCTGCTTTCTGGTTCCGCTTGGGCTGGTGGTATGGCTGGCTGTGGTCAGTCTTCAAAACATCAATCTGGACCCGCAAGCCATTATAGCTCCTTTCGAAGAAGCGGCCAACATCATTAAAGCCAAAACCGGCTACTATATCTTGGGGAAAGACACGGTGGCATACGTCATTTCAATTCTTCCCCGCATCGGGCAAGCCATCATGGGAGGTATCAGCAGTTTTGCCGTCAACATCTTCGTACTGGTCTTTGTACTCTACTTCATGCTGATAGGGGGCAAAAAGATGGAACAGTACGTCAACGACCTACTGCCGTTCAATGATGACAATACACAAAACGTCATCCACGAAATCAACATGATTGTCCGCTCCAATGCCATCGGCATCCCCTTACTCGCCGTCATACAAGGAGGAGTAGCCATGATAGGCTACTGGATTTTCGGTGCTCCCAACATCTTGTTCACCGGTTTCCTGACCTGCTTCGCCAGCATCATCCCAATGGTAGGAACAGCGCTGGTATGGTTTCCGATAGCTGTCTACATGGCATTGATAGGCAACTGGGTTCAAGCTATCGGGCTGGCCATCTATGGCGGTGCAGTCATTTCACAGCTCGACAACCTGATACGCTTCATCATCCAGAAGAAAATGGCAGACACCCATCCGCTAATAACCATCTTCGGCGTAGTCATCGGATTATCCTTGTCGGATTCATGGGAGTCATCTTCGGACCGCTTGTGCTGTCGCTGTTCTTGTTGTTTGTCGATATGTTTAAAAAAGAATATCTGGACAATAAGAAATAAGAGGGATACAAATCGACGAATCTCTGAAAAAATTATGTACTTTTGTGACATAAAAATCTTGTAAGAGTAAATGGAAGCATTCACATTCAATACAACTGAACTGATACTACTGTCGGCTACAGGTGTTCTTTTAATCATTCAACTTATCTACTATCTCGGACTGTACAACCGTATACACACCCACAACCTCGCTGTCGGAAAAGACGAAGTACACTTCGGACGGGAACTGCCTCCCCTATCTGTGGTGATCTGTGCACGAAACGAATCGGAAAACCTACGCCGCAACCTGCCCACGATCTTGAAACAGGATTATCCGGACTTTGAAGTAATCGTCATTAATGATGGCTCCACAGACGAAAGCGAAGACTTGCTATCGGCATTGGAGGAAGAATATCCCAACCTGTATCACAGTTTTACTCCGGATAGTGCCCGGTACATCAGCCGGAAAAAACTGGCATTGACACTGGGAATCAAAGCCAGCAAACACGACTGGCTGGTATTCACAGAAGCCGATTGTGCTCCGGTCAGCAACCAATGGCTCCGGCAAATGGCGCGTAATTTCACATCGAGTACAGACATCGTACTGGGATATAGCGGCTACGAACGAGGAAAAGGCTGGCTGCACAAGCGGGCATCTTTCGACTCGCTTTTCACCTCGCTCCGCTATCTGGGATTTGCCCTGGCAGGTAAACCGTATATGGGTATCGGACGCAATCTGGCCTACCGGAAGGAGTTGTTCTTCAAAGTCAAGGGATTCTCTACCCATCTGAATATGCAGCGCGGAGAAGACGATCTGTTCATCAACCAGGTTGCCTATGAAAACAACACCCGGGTAGAGACCTCACCGGATGCCGTGATACGGATGCAACCCGTGGAACGCTATAAGGACTGGAAAGAAGAAAAGGTGAGCTACATGGCAACTTCCCGGTTCTATAAAGGCTCGCAACGCTGGCTCCTGGGATTGGAAACCGGTACGCGACTGCTGTTTTATGCCGCTTGCCTGGCGGGGATTGTATTCGGTATCCTCAGCTTCCACTGGTTGGTTGTCGGGTTATCCCTGTTACTGTGGTTCGTCCGCTATTCGGTACAAGCCTACGTCATCAACAAAACAGCCGGTGAGATGGGTGACAACCGTTCTTACTACTTTACGCTGCCGGTTTTTGACATAATCCGTCCGTTACAGACCTTGAAGTTGAAGCTTTACCGCCTCTATCGCGGAAAGGGTGATTTCATGCGCAGATAACCCCATTACTCGTATCGCATGGAGTCGGCCGGATTAATTTTGGTTATCAGGTAAGAAGGTCCGACCAACATCAGTACAGAAGTCAATAAGGTGCCGGCATTGATCAGGAGGAAAAGCCAGATATTCATAGAGACCGGCAC
>ENA-OQDA01000744-OQDA01000744.1-human-gut-metagenome-genome-assembly--contig:-NODE-744-length-12679-cov-5.073295_pt1 | contig 12679 bp, 16 predicted proteins | sample MGYA00242771_ERZ504603 | MGnify/ENA primary metagenome ERZ504603 (study PRJEB26092, sample SAMD00036328) | human gut metagenome | host: Homo sapiens | study: EMG produced TPA metagenomics assembly of...
ACAGCTTTCTTTAGAGGCGATATCTCGAATTAGCTTGTACTCCTCGGCCTGAATGCGGTCGTATGGAGATGGCTGATACATTTCCATTCCGGAGAACATGGCGCCGGAAACGAAATCCGGACTTTCTCTTCATTATCCTTCACGTAGTCTGCGTGAAAACCGGTTTTCTTCACGGCCATATCTACAAATTCGTGATCGTAGAATGAAATACCCAGTTCCGACGCCAGTCTGCGGCCCACTTCGTGTCCGCCGCTACCGAACTGGCGACCGATGGTTACGATGATTTTATTCTGTGTCATAGCGATGACCTCCTATCCTTTAGTTAGAATTATTATACCACAATTGGAATGAATTCATAAGAGCTTTGGCGTTATTCCTTTAACGATTCGATGAATTTCTCCACAGCATCTTCGTTCGGCATCAGCGCCCGGGCCTGATCCGGTCTGCCGCCGCCTCGGCCGCCTAAGGATTTCGCATGTTCTTTTACCAGGGCGCCGCAGTTTCGGCTTCCGTCGGAGAAGAGCAGGACGGTATGGCTGGGCCGGTGTACCAGCGCCATGAGGGCCGGTGCGGCCTCATCTTCCATGATGGCAAAACCGAGCTTTAGCAGGTCGTCCGGGGATACCAGAGTAAAAGAATCTTGATAGAAGTCCGGCGTGTCCCGATGGAGCAGGGAGGTGATTCGCGCCATCTCCCGATCCCGGTAGTACTGGCGAAGGCCGGTGCAGTCTTGACGGAGCTCGGCTTCTTTTTCATCCCGAATATCCATCTTCTGAAGCAGGTCGTGGCTGCCGGCGGAGAAGCGTTCCTGAACGGAGCGGAGAAGTGTATCGTCGGACTGCATGCTTTCCAATGCTCGGTCGCCGCATTCGAAATAGATGCGGTTCATTCCCTTATTGGGTTCGAATTTGTGAATCCGGATCAGTCCCACTTCACCGGTGCGGTGGAAGTGGGTGCCGCAGCAAGCGACGCAGTCGTGCGGGGATGCCAAATCGCCGATGGTGACGATGGTAATTTCACCGTCTTGGGTGACCGGTTTCCGGGTTGGCATGACAGAAGCTTCTTCCCGGTTCGGGAAGGTGGATACGGTCACCGGAAGGTTTGCCCAGATTACTTCGTTGGCCAGTTTTTCTGCGGCCCGAACCTGCTCTTCCGTCAGCTTCTTTCCGTCGTAGTCCATATCGATGGTAACGTATTCTCCGCCCATGTGGAATCCTTTGTTGGCTCCGCCGAAGAGCTGAATGAACGCACCGGTGAGAATATGCTCGCCGGTATGGCGCTGGGTATTTACGCGGCGGCGGTCTTCGTTCAGTTTCTGGGTGACGGTCATGCCGACCTGCAGGGCATCAGTCTCGGAGGGGTCAATCTCGATGGTGTGAGAAATAATTCCGCTTTCCTTATCTTCCTGAACATCGACGACGGAAACGGATGTGCCGTCCGGGGTCACAATTGTACCTGTGTCGCAAGGCTGACCTCCGCCCGTAGGGAAGAAAACGGTTCGGTCCATGATAATCCGGGTGCTTTTGCCGTCATTTTGAATCGCTTCAATTCGGCCGTTCAGCTCGTGGCAGTCGACGTCGTGCTGATAATATTTTTCTGTTGTCATAATAACCTCCTGCATCCGTTTTCTTCTGTGGAGAGAAGAAAATAACGGATTAATATCGTCTAAATTGTGGAAAACTTTTCATTAAAAATAGTGTGAAACATGTGAAACATTTGAAATACAAGGAAATAAAAATATATAAAGTTTTCAACATGCCAATGTGCAATAAATTGTATACAATTTTTCCGAATCCTGTGGAAAAAATCGTATCCCTTGAAATCAAGCACTTTACAAAGTGTTGATAAGTGTTTACCGGAGAATATCCTCAAAGGTGGCTCCAGGCATTTCGCAGAATGTCTGGAACACCTGAGAGTCGAATTTGTACCTTCCGGTGAGTTCCAGATTTCCGGAAATGAAGGTCGCTGCGAGATCCATTTCCATGGAAGAAATTTTCATCACTTCCGAGCTCATGATGACCAGTTCGTCGGCACGGGTAATCAGATATGCACCGTATACGTCGTTGTTCATGTAATAGTTTGACGTGTCCACGTGGGTATTGTCGTTGTTGTACAGAAGATAGAGAATCCCGTTGGGAACCGGGGAAATCTGTGAATCCGATGCCATCATGGAGCGGTCCAGGTCGAAGTGCTCCGGATCTTTGACAATCTTGTACGCGGAAACGTATTCCGGACGCCGCATCTGCATTGCCATCTCGATTTCCGAGAAACGATTGAAATAGGTACATTCCATCGAAGATACCAACGCCATCCGCTTTCCCTTCGTCATGTCCAGCCGGAGAATCAAGCGTGCGTAGAAGTATCCGTCATCGGCTTCCATTTGAGAGGTGCAGAAGAATTCTCCGGGCGCCTTTCCCTTTGTTGTTCGGTTGTGAATCAAGGTCATCATTCGGTACTGCCATTTCGGAATGCTCTGAAGCATTTCCGGTGTCATCGTGGAGAGCACCGAAGCGCCGATGTAATCTTTATCGCACATCCGCATGACGAAGTAGTTGATGGTTTCGTACATGGAGACGTTTTTGAGGCAGACTGCTCGGGTGGCCTCTTCTGGTGTCCACTCTTCGTATTCCGAATCTTCTTTGGCTGCCTCCAGCATGAGGCGAATTCTTTTTAGCGTATCCCTACGGAACTCCTGAATGTCCACATCGTGGTAGTGGAAGTATCCCTTATTGGTTTCGATGACCATTTCAATCAGTCGAACGGCCGCTCCAAGGGAGATGGAGATTTCTCTGCCTCCCAGACTTTCGGAGACTCGCTTCCACTGTTCCTGACACTCGTACCGGCTGTGGAGCATGCTCACCTCCGCCATGGTCGGGTCGGTGAAGTATTCCAGGTAATCGTCGATGCCGTATTCGGAAAAAATCCAGATGCAGAATCTGGTAAATTTTGCTGCGTCCGGATTTCCAGGTAATTTTCATGGCGATAACGCCATAAGGCGGGTGTCTGTGGCCACACAGCTGTCCCATTTGCAGTCTTTGAAATGATTGTAGAGGAAGGATTGTTTTCCTTCCACCGCATATAGTTCATTCATTGGCTTTTTAAACCCTTTCTTATATCATTTTGCATATTATGCTATTATACACTATTCTCAAAGAAAGTATCAATAAAAAGCAGGGGGAATTCCCTTGACATACCGGCATAAATGATTATAATGACCATAGACTAATCCTTATTACGAGCGAGGTAGGGAATGGGCCCGATGAACTCGCGGCAACCTCGGCAATAACAGTCGAAGGTGCCAAATCCCACAGTTCCCCGGAGAACCGGCGGAATCTGGAAGATAAGGAGAGTGGAAGCTCTCTTTGTTTGGAGAGCGTTTTTTTATCCATTATTACTGAACATACGGATATTTGGACCCATGACAAATATTCAGGAGATACAAAGGAGATTGTGATGAAAAAGCTTTTTACCTCTGAATCCGTTACGAGGACATCCGGATAAAGTCTGCGACCAGATTTCCGATGCCATCCTGGATGCGATTCTGAAAGAAGACCCTCGGGCACACGTTGCATGCGAGACCGTGGTAAAGACCGGTTTCGTAATGGTATTCGGTGAGATTTCCACCACCTGCACCGCCGATGTAGAAGGCATTGTTCGGAAGGTGGTTACCGATATCGGTTACGACTGCAGCGATGTATGCTTCGATGGAAACACTTGTGCCGTTCTGGTTGCGATTGAAGAGCAGTCCCCGGACATCGCACAGGGTGTAGACGAGGCATTGGAAGTGAAAGAAGGAAAGAGCAGTGATGAGGACGCTCTTACGCGGCGCCGGAGACCAGGGCATGATGTTCGGTTTTGCCTGCGACGAAACCAAAGAACTGATGCCGATGCCGATTGCACTGGCTCATATGTTGGCGCTGCAGCTGGCAAAGGTTCGGAAAGACGGAACTCTGAGCTACCTCCGTCCGGACGGAAAGACCCAGGTTACCGTAGAATATGATGACGACCGCGTGGTTCGAATTGACACCGTGGTTATTTCCACACAGCACGACCCGGACGTATCCCTGGAGCAGATCCGAAAGGATATGATTGAGTACGTGGTAAAGCCGGTTCTGCCGACGGAATACATCGACGAGGATACCAGGTACTTCGTGAATCCGACCGGACGCTTTGTTATCGGCGGACCGAAGGGCGACTCCGGTCTTACCGGCCGTAAAATCATCGTGGATACATACGGCGGATATGCCAGCCACGGCGGCGGCGCGTTCTCCGGAAAGGACCCGACGAAGGTGGACCGCAGCGGTGCGTATATGGCTCGTTACATTGCAAAGAACATCGTGGCAGCCGGACTGGCGCGCAAGGTGGAAATCGAGTTGGCATACGCCATCGGCGTAGCGGAGCCGGTATCCGTCTACGTGAATACCTACGGAACCGGAATCATCTCCGACGAGGACATCGTGAAGATCGTTCGTGAGCACTTCGACATGAGACCGGGTGCCATCATTAAGACATTGGATCTCCTGCGCCCGCAATACAGACAGCTAGCGGCTTACGGACACTTCGGCCGGACCAAACTGGGCGTTCGCTGGGAGGACACGGACCGGGCAGAGGTACTGAAGAAGGCGGCAGAAGCTTACAAATAGAATGCGGCATTGCCGGTAAAAACAGCATCGGTGAATCCTGTTTTTACGGGAAGCGGGAATGAAAACGAAAGGCGTGAGTCACCCATGGGGCTTGCGCCTTTTGAAGTAGAAACGGACGATACTATGAAAAAATCATTTGACATTTGCATTATCGGCGCCGGCGCATCCGGCATGGCAGCGGCCCTGGAGGCGGCGGAGGTGAATCCGGCGGCTCGAATCCTGGTAGTGGAGAAGAACGACCGGCCGGGGCGGAAAATCCGCGCCACGGGCAACGGACGATGCAATATTTCCAACGAAAAAGCGAAGAACAGCCGGCAGGCGGTGCAGCTTCTGGAGAAATGGGGTATTGCAATTCGGACGCTGGATTCCGGCCTCATGTACCCCTACTCCGAATCCGCCGGGGACGTGGCGGACCTCCTGGCGATGGAGATGAAGACCCGGGGGGTATCTCTTTGGACCGACACCATCATAAAAGAAATTTCGCCGCGTCCGGAAACGTCCGATTTTCTCCTGACGGTAGAAACTGCCGACTCCACGAAGCGCATCACTGCATCCAAGGTCATCGCAGCGGTCGGCGGAAAAGCCGGCCCGCGTTACGGAACCACAGGGGACGGATATAAAATGATGCGGAATTTGGGACATACGGTGACGGCACCGGTTCCCATCCTCACACCGGTGGAGTGCAAGGGAGACGGCTGCAATTTAATTGGGGGGAACCCGTGCCAAAGGAACGGTCACGCTGAAAGAGAACATGCAGCTCCTGCCGGTTCTCCACAAGCGAGATCTCCAGCCTTGCTGCCGCAGCACAAAAAGACGGAATCCCGGAAAAGATTTCCCCCTGATATCCCATCTTTTTCAGTCTTTTATAAATATAAATTCCTGTCGAATACACGGTCGGATCTCCAATCGTCAGAAAAACCAGATTCTTTCCTTTCTCCAGAAACTCTGACGCCTTTCTTGCACCCACATCGTGTATCTCTTTCAGTAGCTTTTTTTCCTTGATCATTGGCATGGGAAGATACAGCCGCAGCTTCTTTTTCGTCTCCGGCTCTGCCTCACACGCAATCCGATATGCCAGACATTCTTTTGCAAATGTCTCTTCTTCCCCCTCTTCCAGTTCCGGTTTCTTTAACTCCGGACTGCCAATTGGAAGTACCAATACCTGACACGCCTTAATCGCACGAATTGTCTTTATCGTCATCAGTTCCGGATCTCCCGGACCTACACCCGCAAGGTCAAATCTTCCTGCCATTTTTTGTCATACCTTTCTACCTATCCGATCTTTTCCCTCAGTTTGTCCACAAGAGATGTCTTCCCAAGAACCCCGAGCTCATCCGAAAACATCAGTGCCCCGACCTTCATCTTCTCGCCGGCACGCTTCGCCAAATGATACTCGATCTTCTCCATCACGGTCCGCATCGTCTCTTCCAAAAGTCCTCTTTCTTCCAGAATGTCCAATGCTTCCTTCGTCGTAAAACACTTCATCAGAGCACAGACTGTCTCACGGTCTGCCCCTGCCATTGCCGCATGGACGGCAAGCACTTCCATTCTTGCATCTGCCTGTCTGGAATGGGTATTCATTACACCTGCCGCGATCTTGACCAGCTTTCCGATATGTCCTACAAGCAGCAGTCCGTCCATCTTCAGCCGCACGCCGTCATCAATCGCATCCCCGATATAATTGCTGCATTTCACCGCAAGCTCCTGGTCATACCCAAGTGTCTGCCTTAAAAAATCATTTCCATAATTTCCCGGTGTCAGATAACAATACCGGTGACCTTCATCACGAAGCATCTTCATTTCCAGGAAAATAGTCTGCGTCAGTGCCTGTTCACTCATCGGTTCTACGATTCCTGAGGTTCCGAGTACTGAAATCCCACCTTCGATCCCAAGTCTTGGATTAAACGTTTTCTTTGCGATCTCCACGCCCTGCGGAACATAGATCAGAACATCCGCGCCACCATCCCAGTCATATTTCTCAATCTGGCTTTGCACCGCTTCCCGGATCATCTGCCGCGGAACCTTATTGATCGCCGCTTCCCCGGCTTCCTGCTCCAGCACCTTCCGGGTGAACCGCCCTACTCCGATCCCACCATCTAAGGTCATTCCTTTTTCCCTTTTTTTCGTGACCTTGGCGTAAACGAAGATCCCGTTCGTCACATCCGGGTCATCTCCGCTGTCCTTCTGAATGGCACAGCTGACAGATTCATTTTCTCTTTGGATCTTTTCTACTTCCAGATACAGTTCGATCCCTTTCGGCGTCATAAGAGATACCTGGCGGATTTCCTCCCCGGAAAAGAGCATTGCCGCTGCCGCCTTTGCTGCTGCCGCAGCACAGCTTCCTGTTGTATATCCACACCGCAGTTCTTTTTGATTTTTCCACACGACCTGCATCTTGTCCATTTCCATTTCGTCTCCTTAGTATTCGATGCCTTTCCTTGCCCGGATTCCTTTTTCAAAAGGATGCCGTACCATCTTTACTTCCGAAATATAATCTGCCAGCTCCAGAAGCTCATCTGACGGATCCCGTCCGGTCAGAACCACTTCCAGATTGTCCGGTCTGTCTTTTAAGAACTGCACCGCCTCTTCATTCGGGATCAGTCCATACCGGTATGCCGCCATAAATTCATCGATCACAAGCATATCATAATCCCCTGTGCTGATTTTTTCCCGGATCGTATTCCACAGCCTGCCATACATCTCTCGGACTTCTTCCTGTTCCTTTTCGGAAAGTGTCTTAAAAAATCCATAGCTTTTTTCCAGATGAAGTACCTCGATTTCCGGGATCCGATCCAGAATCTTCAATTCTCCCGAAAATTCATTTTTTAAAAAACGGGCAAACAGAACCCGCATACCACTTCCAGCTGCGCGAACTGCAAGCCCCGTTGCCGCCGTCGTCTTTCCTTTTCCATCTCCATAATAAATATGTATCATTCCAGTTCCTGTCATATGTATACCCCCTGACATTTTGTCATACTGTAGTTTCCGGCCACGCCGGCTCCTCTCATCTATTAACATATTGTAGGGGTTCTTATGCTAGAAGTCAAGCTGCATATCTCCGAATTTGATCCACTGCCGCCTGCGCATAAATTCTGAAATAGCCAGAGTCACCACGGCCGGAAGAAGAATCTGGATCAAAAGGATCTTGATCAGTACTATACTGGCCGGTTCTGTCTGGATCATAGTCTGCCAGGTCATGATCTGTCCTACCAGACCTGCTGTTCCCATTCCTGACCCTGTCGCATTGCTTGTCATATGGAGCACAACTGTTCCAACAGGCCCAAGGATTGCGCTGGAAAGGATTGCCGGAAGCCATATGACCGGTTTTCTTACAATATTGGGCACCTGAAGCATAGATGTGCCGATTCCCTGGGCCAAAAGTCCGCCAACTTTATTTTCTCTGTAGCTCGCCACAGCAAATCCCACCATATTGCAGCAACATCCAACCGTTGCAGCTCCGGCTGCCAGCCCGGATAAATTGAGGATAATCCCAAGGGCCGCTGAACTGATAGGGAGGGTAAGGATCATTCCCATCAGAACAGATACAATAATTCCCATTAAAAATGGCTGCTGCTCTGTTCCCCAGTTAATAATAGCGCCAAGGCCTGTCATAAACTGAGAGATCGGAGGGCCCAGAAGCAGACCTACTGCTGATCCTGTTCCAATCGTCACGATAGGTGTTACCAAAATCTCTACTTTTGTCTTTCCGGATACCATATGTCCGAATACGATGCCGACATAGGCAGCAATAAAGGCTCCAAGAGGTTCCCCCGGGCCTGAATATACCATCGTTCCGTCCACAAGCACTGTCCCTGCAAGAAGATTGCTTGCAAATGCTCCTGCCATTCCTGCCACACCGGCAGATACAGTCACGAGCTGGCCTTCCTTAAATTTTGCCGCCACACCGACGCCGATCCCCGCTCCTGTCAGGGACGCTGCCACCTTTCCGATGGCAAAGATCATATCTCCCACGCTTCCGCCGATAAGAGTTCCGATCTGCTGCACGATCGTTCCTATGATAAGCGTAGCAAAAAGCCCCTGTGCCATTCCGCTTAAACCGTCAATGAAAATGCGGTCCAATACTTTTTTAATTTTTCCATAATACCTTCTCCCTTATCCTTCTGAATGCACTTATGTTTTTACATGTGTCTTGTCACTTGGAAAGTGTATCACAAGGCGAAGGGGAAGTCAACGAATTTCTATCTGACACATTTCCATAGTCTGAATAGCCGCTTCATGTGTCTTGACTGTAACCCCTGCACAGCAGTTCTTTGAAACAGCCACAGGAAGTTCCGGAGAAACTGCCTTGATAAGAAGAGCATTGGACACCACACAGATATCCGTGCAAAGCCCGATCAGCTCTGTCTCTTCATATCCGCCGGTCTTTACTGCCTCTGCCAGATCCACACTTCCAAAAGAAGGTTTCTCTGCCACATGTTCAGCATATCCCTTTAGCTCATCAATAATCTCCCATCCTTTTGTCCCGCGGATACAATGCTCTACCGGCAATTTTGCCCCTTCCTGAGTTTTAAGATAATCTTCCCCGTGAGTATCCTTTGTAAACCAAATATCCCATCCTTCCTTTTCTGCTCTTTCAATTCTTGCTTTTACATTGGGAACAATCTTTTCTGCCTCTTTCGTCCCTAACGCACCTGTCACGAAATCATTTTGCATATCTACTACGATCAGAAGTTTTTTCATAGGTATATTTCCTCCTATCTTTTCTTTTGTCAAGCGTACAACATTCCCTTAAAATTTTCAATGACCGACATGCAATATTCCTGTGATTCGCTCTGCTTTCTGGAGCCGAAGATTACGGAAGAAGCGCTGAAAAAGGCAGCAGAAGCAATCTTTGCGGATCCATCATGCGGCAATGTATTCCGGATCAAAGGAATTGTAAAGACGGGCGAAACTGTGTGGAGCGAAATCAATGCGACGCGGGAACAGATGACATTCCAGGCAGTGCCGGAGAGCCAGGAAGTGCTGATTGTAATCGGCGCGGGGCTTTCGAAAGAGCGGATTAGTGGAATTCTCGGAATTAAGTAAAAAATGGAGCATGACGGAAAGGGGTATTTTCCATCATGCTCCTGCTGGTTTGGCTAAATAGCAGTTACTGTGAAATGCGCTGCCGTTCTGACAGTGTGGGGAACGGAATGATTTTGGAATCCCGTGCATCATCCGGTGTACAAAGAGCAGTCAACGGCTGCGGCTGATTTTCCATGGTCTGGAAGGAGAGAATGCCATCTTTCCATAAAACGACATCATCCGGTGAATGGACGGCAAAATAGCGGTGCAGCACATCGAAAAGAGAGGATGGAACTGCCGCAAGATCGTGCTCGGGATCGCTGGAATATAGAAAGATCCGGCTTCCCGGAAAACGACGGGAATGGATACCGGCAGAGGGAGCGGTAAAATCCGGGTTTTCGGTAAAATATAAGGATCTTTCTGCAGGTCCGGAAAACGGAATAGACAGCGTTGTGGAAACAACTGGCGCTTCTTCTGCAAGGGCTGGCTGCTTCTGAAATTTGCACAGGAATGGTATATTTTGAAAAAATGTATATTTCTTTCTCATAAGACTCACCTTTCAGCCGGAAAAGATCTGGCATTTGGCAGGGTGGATGTTATCGTTTACTTTAATTTTATCTTATCAGAAGTGCAGAAATAACAGGGTTAAACATTTGTAAAAAGCGTGTAAAACATCTTAAAGAGAAAGAAAAGAGAGGGGGAATCATATGGAACAGGAAGTAATGCAGGCCATTCGGGCAGAACTGGAAAGCAATATAGATGCAAAATACCGGGAATTTCACAGCTCTCTTGTTCCGGGACAGAACTGTCGGATTCTTGGTGTCCGCATTCCGGTTTCGCGACGGATTGCAAAAGCGACAGCAAGAGACCACTATGAAGTTTATACCGAACAGTTTAATCCGGAAGTCTATGAGGAGCTTCTGATCCGCGGAATGATGATCGGCTACGGAAGGCTGACCCGTGAAGAACAGACGGCAGAACTGGACCGCTTTGTGCCGATGATCAACAGCTGGGGAATCTGTGACAGCTCCTGTGCAACGTGCCATTTTATGACGAATGCGTTTCTATCCACCAAAAAGATACCGGGGCAAATGACCGAGGCAAAATGTTCATCCAATCGAAGAAAGCTTCTGCTGCAGACAAACCGAAAACCCCTGAAGCCCAGCCGGAGCCAGCCGCAAAAACGAATCCGCTTGGCTGGATTCTTCCGCTCTGTGCTGCGGTACTTTCGTTTGGGGTATGGTTCCTGCATCCGGTATCGGATCTCTACTATTACGGAGCCGCAATTCTTTCCATGGCTGCCATCCTCGTATCGTTCATCAGTATTATCCATGCGTATAATCTGTTGTCCACCCGCCGGCTGCCACAATTTGACAAACAGGGAGGTGATGACCGTGCGTAAAATAAAACGTATCCTTACGGCATTTGTATTTTGTCTGATACTCTCCGCCAGCACCATACCGGTTTGTGCATCCGCAGTTTCCGCTTCCAATGAGGAAACCGGCTACGTTTATGTGCTGGATGATTCTGCCGATTTTCTGACAGACTCCCAGGAAAACAGTCTGCAAAAGCAGCTGTATGATCTGACCGCATACTGTAATGTGGCTTTTGTAACCACAACCGGACACAGTAAATCTTCCACCGAAGATTTTGCTGCAGATTATTTCGATGATGTCTTTGGTCCACATTCCAACGGTACGATCTTCGTCATTGACCGCTGCCTGAATGAGATTTATCTCTACAGCGATGGACAGGCGCACAAAATCATCACCAATTCCCGCGCACGTTCAATTACCGATAACACTTATACCTACGCGCGCGATAAGGATTACTATACCTGTGCGTACAAGGTCTTTGCCCAGATCGAAACGCTGATGCAGGGCAAACGAATTGCAGAACCGATGCGCTACCTCTGCAGTGCGCTGCTGGCCATTGTTGCTGCACTGTTTCTCAATCTCTTTTTCGCGCTGTGGAGTTCACGTTCCCACAAGGCAGACCGCAGACAGGTGATGACCGGATTGTATGCTCAGATGCAGATCAATAACCCACGCACACAATTCATCCGCCAGTCACGTACTTACAGTCCGGTATCTTCCGGCAGCAGCGGCGGTGGACATTCCGGCGGCGGTGGCGGTGGTGGCGGCCACTCCGGTGGTGGTGGCGGTCACAGTATATAATCCGACAAAACAAGGGCAGTTTAAAAACTGCCCTTGTGTTAATTCTTTATTCCTATCTTGCTTCTTTTAGAGCAGCTTCCGCAGCCCCTTCGGGTAATGATTCTTCATCACAGAACCCGCAAGTTTGCCCCAGCCGAGACTGTATCCATCTACCGTGATCAGATACCAGCCCTTCTCCCCTTCTGCTGGAAACGTCTGCCCGGCCAGATACGCGCGTGCTTCATCCACAGACAGATTCCAGCTGTGGCATGCTTCCTGCGGAGAAATTGCAAGCGCCAGTGCGTGTGCCGGTTCCAGCCGGTTCTTTTTAACGGTGCCAAGATGCAGGCCCGGACGCAGCACATGCAGCCGTCTGGTTGCCGGCATATGTTCCGGCATCAGATACAGCTGCTCTCCAAAAAGAAGCAGCCTCCCGGCATCATCTGCCGGTATCTTTCCAGAAACTCCTGTAATCCTGCAAGATACGCTTTTGCTTCTCCCTTTGCCAGCGGTTTTTCTTCTCCATTCGCACAATATCCCCGGTAATTTTCCGAAACGGTTCCCTCTTTTTCCAGAACCGCAACGAAATGTCCCTCTCCGTGCAGATGATGCGGAAATAACCGGATCGTATCTCCTATCTCCGCTGCCGGATGTTTTGTCCATGCCGCTACACCGTCTGCCATTCCCGGATATTTTTCACCGGCACAATATGAAACTGCGGATGCTGTTCCAGAAAACGGCTGATCGTTCCCTCGTTTTCCTCCGGTGCAAAGGTACAGGTAGAGTAAACCATACGTCCTCCCGGCCGGAGCATGGAGGCCGCACATGCAAGAATTTCCTGCTGCCGCACCGCAC
>ENA-OQDA01000745-OQDA01000745.1-human-gut-metagenome-genome-assembly--contig:-NODE-745-length-12678-cov-2.152577_pt1 | contig 12678 bp, 16 predicted proteins | sample MGYA00242771_ERZ504603 | MGnify/ENA primary metagenome ERZ504603 (study PRJEB26092, sample SAMD00036328) | human gut metagenome | host: Homo sapiens | study: EMG produced TPA metagenomics assembly of...
GCGGATACCGGAAATCCGGGCGCTGTAAATACCTCTGTCCGCAAGGTCCGGCCGGGAGAGATACTGGTCACCTACGGCAATCTCCACAGGGGATTTGAATATCCTCTTTTGAAGTTTGTATTTATCACAGAAGGCGATATGTTCGGCGTGGAGAAAAAAAGAAAGCGCCGTAAAAAGACAAACTACCAGGGCAAGGCCATACAGAGTTTCACAGAGCTGTCGGTGGGGGATTATGTGGTCCATGAGGAGCACGGCCTGGGTATATATAAGGGTATCGAGAAGGTTGAGCGGGATAAGGTCATCAGGACTATATCGAAGATTGATGTATGGGGACGGCGGCAATCTGTATCTGCCGGCCACAACGTCTGGAGAGCATCCAGAAATACGCAGGAGCAGAGGCCAAGGAAACCTAAGCTCAACAAGCTGGGAGGGACCGAGATGGAATAAAACCAAGACCAGGGTCCGTGGGGCTGTCCAGGAGATTGCCAAGGATTTGGTGAAGCTTTATGCGGCGCGCCAGGAAAAGGCCGGATTCCAGTATGGAACGGATACGGTGTGGCAGAGGGAGTTTGAGGAACTGTTCCCCTATGATGAGACGGATGACCAGATGGATGCCATTGACGCGGTGAAGAAGGATATGGAGAGCAGGAGAATCATGGACCGTCTGATTTGCGGTGATGTGGGGTACGGTAAGACGGAGGTGGCCCTGAGGGCTGCATTTAAGGCTGTCCAGGACAGCAAGCAGGTGGTGTACCTGGTGCCAACCACGATTCTGGCCCAGCAGCATTATAATACATTTGTGCAGCGGATGAAGGATTTTCCGGTGCGGGTGGATATGCTGAGCCGGTTCTGCACGCCGGCCAGACAGAAAAAGGACCCTGGAGGACCTGCGCAAGGGAATGGTGGACATTGTAATCGGCACCCACCGGGTCCTGTCCAAGGATATGCAGTTTAAGGACCTGGGCCTGCTGATTATTGACGAGGAGCAGCGGTTTGGCGTTGCCCATAAGGAAAAGATCAAGCACCTGAAGGAAAATGTGGATGTACTCACCCTGACAGCCACGCCTATTCCCAGGACTCTTCATATGAGCCTGGCAGGCATACGCGATATGAGTGTGCTGGAGGAGCCGCCGGTGGACAGGACTCCCATTCAGACCTATGTGATGGAATACAATGAGGAGATGGTGCGTGAGGCAATCAACCGCGAGCTGGCAAGAAACGGTCAGGTGTATTATGTATACAATCGTGTGACGGATATTGATGAGGTGGCTGGCCGTGTTCAGGCCCTTGTGCCGGATGCTGTGGTCACATTTGCCCATGGCCAGATGCGGGAGCATGAGCTGGAGCGGATTATGGCGGATTTTATCAACGGGGAAATTGACGTGCTGGTGTCCACCACCATCATTGAGACCGGCCTGGATATACCCAATGCCAATACCATGATTATCCATGATGCGGACCGCATGGGGCTGTCCCAGCTGTATCAGCTGAGAGGCAGGGTGGGGCGTTCTAACAGGACCTCCTATGCCTTTCTCATGTATAAGAGGGATAAGCTTTTGAGGGAGGAGGCTGAGATTATCAATCCAGCGCATCCAATCCTTGGGCAGTTCAGGCACCTGAGCCAGATCCTGATCCCACGCGCCGGTAATTCGTTTATGCCTCTGCTCCAACTGTTCGTCCCGTACATTTCTCTGAAAATCAAGGATACCGAGATCACCGCCGCGTTCCCCACAAAGATAGTCCTGTACTACGGCAGCATCTTTCTCACTGGCCCAGCAGGTGGCATAATAGTTTCTCCCCGGCCAATTCAGCCTGTCCAGTTTGGCGTCCCGCCATTTTTTCTCTAAATGGTCGTAAGTCAGAAACTGGTGCGCTTTCTTGTCAAGGAACACTTCATAAGCAGGATTGTTGCCATCCAGCCGCAGATGTTCCGGCAGATAAAAAGCCGCTTTGAGGATGCCATCCTGAACGACACAGTTCATATATGGATAGTAGGTCCGTTCAACATAGCGATAGCCATAGGGGTTTTCATGCTGTTTCGGCTCATCTGCTATTGCTGCCTGTTTCATCTCCGGCGTTGCCGTCAATTTCGGCATTGCCAGAAGTGCAGATTTCTTCAATTTAGTTCACCATCCTTTTTTCAAGCTCCACTCCATACCAAATTCCTGGTTGGAGCGTTTTCCCGTCGATCTCCGCCACCACGATCTGCTGGATGCCGCCGGTAGTGCCGTCCTCTTTTGCAAACGCAAGTACATCTCCGTTCCGAGTCCCTTTTGCAATAGGGTCGGCGCCGCGCACCGCTGCATAGCCATTCCACGCTTCAGCTTTGTCCGCCTTTATATTGCTGTTCCACTTCCGCTTCGGGTGGTCTGCCATAAAAGCAAGGCCATGGAGGAAGAGTTCTTTTTTTGTCAGCCGTTTCAAAATTGTCAACTCTGTACAGGAAATTTTGGAATCGACACCATCTTCGTCAATGTCTCCGCCAGCATCGACAATATAGTATTCTGCGTGGTTTATATCTCCGTAATAGCGCAAGCAATCCAGCGGATCCTCAGCACAGTGAAAGCCATTATGAGCGCAGTTGGCCTTTTCCGTTACATTGAGTCCCATCCTGAACTGGTAACCTCTGCAAATCAGGCCGGGAAGAAATCCTTTATATGCAATCATGCTGCACCCCCTTAACCTGCCTTTGTCATGCCGAGATCCAGCAGCGACAGCTGACCATCGTTGGCAGGCTTTTCCTTCTGCACAGGCTTCGGTTTGGCTTCTGCCTTTTTCTTTTCCTTCTGCTTCTTTTTTGGTGGTTCTGGCGAAATCTTTTCCATAGTAGGGGTTCGGTACAAACTTTTCTTCTTCCTTATGATCCTCTTTGGCGTCTGGGTCGCGGAAATAATCCTCTGCCCACTGGTAGCACAAATCGTCCGGAACATCACAGCCATACCCTTGCTGCCCGGACCTGGCTGATGCCGCTTGCTTTGAGTTCATCCTGAATGTAGTCCCACGCCTTGCGGCTGATGTACTGGAAACAGTGGATCATTGACTTGCGCGGGTGCATGGTGAGGCGTGCGAAAGTAATATCCTCCAGGCACTTGGTTTGGATAAATTCTGCCACACACTCCTTCATGTTGCGCCGGGTCAGTTTTTCTGTATCTGCGCTGACCCGCTGCATGGAGGCGTTCACCACCTCGTCGTCGCTCATCGCGGCCAGACGCTCCAGCTGCTCCTGCTCGGCCTTTTTCTTTTCAGCCTGCCGGGCTTCCCATTCTGCTTTACGCTTGGCTTCAGCCGCCTCATGCTCCGCACGCTTTTTTTCTTCATCTTCTGCGGCGGGCGGTGTGCCGATTCCCCTCCCTCAGCAGACTTCTCTTCCCCACGCAGGCGCTACTTCATCCGTAGGTTCCTCCTCTGCATCAGCCAAAGCAGTCTCACCGGCACAAACCGAAGCCGCCGATACTGGGACAGTGTCTGTACTACAGGCGGCACAGGCAAAGATTCCATCTCCTCCAGCTCAAAGGCTTCATCATCCTCAAAGGCTGCAGACGAATCGAACATACCGTTTTGCTGCTCCATTGCTATTTCTGAAAAAACACCCATTGTAAAATCTCCTTTCGCAAAAAAGGCATGGAGCAGGCCGTTATGATCCTTTCCATGCCATTGTGTGTTGCTCACAGCACATATAAAAGTGTGCTGAAGCTGTCAAAACAGTAGCAGACCACGCCAGTATACTGTCTTGACCATTCCTTGATTTTGTCCTGCACCTCCTGCGCAACCTTTTGATTGCTCATATTCCATGGCGGAGGTACCGTTACGGTAAAGTAGCCATTCTCCAGACAACTTCTGACATCTGCCGGAAGGCCGGAACACTGCTCATACAGTGCTGCGATCTGACTTTTCTTCTTTTCTGCAATACGCATCTGACCCCTATCCCTTCATTCCTGTTTTTGAGCAGGCTCCGGAAGTCTTTTACACAAGAATGGGGAGAAGCGTACCGGTGCAAAATCCCGGCAGTCATTCACATAGAAGTATGTGCGTTTGCCTTGGCAGTCCAGTTCCACCACATCAGATGGAGCCAACGGACGACCTCTGTAATCTTCCGGCAAATGTTCATTGTAGTCCAGGAACAGACGCCCCAGCACTTCCATGTCATTCTGACCCTTTGGGCAACAGACCTCTGCGCTCCATACCGTCTGATAGGCGGCGGCAGGCGGCTGTTCATATCCAGCCTTACGCAGTGCATCCAGTTGCTTGAACGCGAAAGGTACCGTCTGTGTCTCACCCAGGCAAAGCTGGTAAATGCAAAATCTCCGGAAAACTCTCTGGCTGTCCAGAATATCCTTCAGCGCCTGATTGCCTTGAGCAAGAAATATCTGATACTCTTCCTTTGTCAGCCCCAGATACTCTGTCAGGTCCAAATCTTTCTCCGCTCTGGTGTGCCAAAGCTCGACGCAGCCATCTATATAGGTAAAATCACACTTACCGCACAGATATTGCTGCTTAAAATTCATTCTCTGCACCTCCTTTTCCTTCTGTTCTTTCTCCCGAAGGGCAAGCTGCCAATCATCAAACCCTTTATAATTCGGATTCCAGGTCAGCCGACGACATGCCATTCCATTTTTTCGGGCCATCAGATAGATCTTAGATGCCCCATTAGAGGTCATTTGGTTACTGTACTTATCCATATCATGAGCCTCAATGATCTCCTCAGTGCCATTCTGTGCCAACAGTGCAAACAGCGTATCCAACTGGCTGGTGTTGTTTGCACCGGCAATCGCCACAAAAGTCCGGTTTGTCAGGCAGTGTGAGATGTCTGCTTTCAGCAGTCCTTCAATGACATAGACCACCCGGGCAGATGGATCTCCTATAAAATGTACCGGACTCCCGGATGTAACACCCATATTTTTGGACGAGGACGAAAACCAGATGTATTTGGCTCCTGCCTTATCCGGCGGATCATCTTTTTGCTTGAGCGGAATATCCAAAAGGATCTGCAGGCCGTGTATCATACCGTCGTATCCCACAGCCGGAATCAAAATCCCTGCGTTTTTTCGGTAGAAGTTCATGGTCCAGCGCCCGCTGTCATCCAGATAAAAGCCGGGCACTCCCTCCACCTTGCATCCCTGTTTCATCAGCCGCTCGGTAATGGAGCGGCAAAGGAATGGGGGTGGAGTGCTCTTGAACCCGATCCTATCAATCTGTTCATCCGACAGTCCCGTTTCGGGGTGAGTGCAGATGGTTGCGGTGGGCAGGCTGAAGAGGCAGCATAGCGAGCAGCAGCGAAAGCGTTTGATGGATTTCCTGTCCGCTGGCCCGTTCTGCTTGCTGCACTGTTTTTAGTTCGCCCCTCCTCTCATATCCGACAAGGTCGGTCTGAGTCCCCGAAACCGGGGACCCAGTGCCAGCCTGCTGGTTTCCTGCCATCTCATATCCAGAGTTCGGCCGTTCCCTGTGAAAATCGTTGCACAGGGCTTCTCCTATCTCCCAATACGCATCGGATGTAGTCGTATTGTTTAGCCGCGCATAAAGCGCAAGCATACCGCCATGCTCATCACAATAATTGCACCGCCAGACATTTTTGACGAAATTCACATTCATCTTGCCGCGGCGGTCACACAAAACGGGCAATCCACATATACACTGTTTGCCTGTCGGCGTCTGATTCGTAGATGTAGAAGTTCCACTACATCCATAATACCGAACGGAAAATCTCCTGGATATGAGTCCATCTGTTCTCCCTCCCTTCTTGGCCCCATAGATGGGCTGCTTATCATCCGGCTTTCTGTGCGGCCATACCATCGAGCATGATCTGCGCCGCAGCACGAACGATATTTGTTGGTCTCTTGCTTGCTGGGTGAGGTAGAATTTCAGACTCACCGGACGCTCCTTGGCAACTGTTGCCATGGTCTTTCCTTTGCTCAGACCACTATCCACCACCACATTCTGCGCTTCTTCAAAGGTCATTACTTTCAAGATATCTTCTACCGGAGTGCTCTCCGTATAAGAAGGCGCCAGGGGCTGATTAGGTGCTTCCTGCTGAACAACAGGCGCCACAGGCAGTTCTTCCAGTTCATCCGATTGGAATACGGAGGCGGCCGGCTGCTCAGACGCATCATCCTGTTTTGGACTGCTATCCAATGTAACCTCGCGGCTCGGTACCAGCAGCTCCATATTGGGAGCATTCTCCTCTACCTTGCCGGCAGGCAGTGTATCCATATTCTCCTTCTCTTCTGCAACCATCTGTTGGACAACTGGCTGTACCGGAGAAACCGGGGGCTGTTCATTCTGAACCGGCTTTGCCGCAGGTTTCTGAATAGGCGCCGGACGAGCAGGAGCATTACGGCCCTCTACGGCGTTCTGAGGCGCTCTTTCCGGCCGAGCATGAACTTCCACGCCAGATTGCCGCAGCGCCGCTCCAGGGGCTTCTACGGGCCTCTGCGCCGCATTTGTCATCGGTTGCTGGATAGGAGCCGTCCCGGAAAGCGGAATACTGCTTCCAAACACCTTGCCCGTACTGTCAACAGCAACATCGGCAAACTGCAGACCGAAACCGGCATCCGACAGCGCAGCACTCAATGCCTCATCCTGGGCAGCCTGTACATAGTCGGTACCTTCTTCTGCACTGTGTTGCGAGATGTAACTGCTGATAGGCTCTGCATCACTGCGGTCCAGATAAACTCTGGCCTCCATAATCGCAAGCTGTTCCGTGATCCGCAGAGTAGTCAGTTTCATGCGGCCCTGGGGGTGACGCAGGCGAAACCACAGCTTCTGATAGGGCAATTCCAACTGCAGCATTTCCTCATTGGTTTTTCTGGACACCTTATGGCGCAGAAATTTGAGCGGGTCAAAGCCCGGCACCTTGTTCAGTTCTGCCACTGCCGTAGATCTTGCCACGGCAATATCAGAGCTGGAAGCGCATGAGGGAAAATGTGTGGACCATCATCTACTCTCTGCGTCGTGAGGATGCTGATCGTTTGGAATACGACAACGCCGATGCGTGGCGTGCGCTCCTCATGGAGAACGCACCGACGCTGGCGAAGTCAATGAAGATATCGCTCGAGAACTTCCACTGGTATGCGCCTCATGACGAAGGGATCACCCGCACATTCACATGGATGGTCATGGTCCGATGATCCGAAGGAAGGCTTCCTGACCATGGGAACGGGATCGCGGCGATGCGCTCCAAGCTGACCAATGCTATCTTCCGGGATGAGATGCAGCAAATCTATGAGCGCAAGGATGTGGCCCTACTCAGACTTGGTGGAGGCAGCGAAGAAATGCCATGCGGGAAATGATCAGTCGGATGCAGCGTCAGGTCTGTGACAGCCCAATCATCGAGGATAACATGCATCAGCTTGTGCAGGCACTGGAAACGACCACCGGAAAGAAGCAGTATGGCTATCTCAAGAAGCCGCTGAAGCAGCTCGTCGATACCATCGTGGACGTGCTTGCGGAGCTGCCGGAGGTCTCTGAGTGCTATGAGGTGTGGAATCAGATCCATGAGGAGCTGAACGAGTGCTATGGTCACAGTACCCCGTGGGAACGACTCCCGTTATCCCAACGCAAGGAGTTTCGCAAAATCAAGAACGACATCATCCGGGAGGCCGAGAGCATTCGTCTCGGCCTCCCGACCTTTGAGGATGAAGGAATGCAGGATGACCCGGAGCTGGAAACTCAGAAGGAGGAGCATCAGTCCTACAGCGTGTACGAGCAGGCGCAGCGTTACCGCGCCGCAAAGGCTGTCCTGCAGGACATCTATGCGCTGGATGCGGAGCACGCAGAAGCGGTCAAAGCGTTGGAGCAGCTCTGGGAGGAGGGATATACCGTTGCGGCACATCAGCTTGGTAAGTTCTATCGGGATGATCTCTCCACCCTGCGTGACCATGCAAAGGCAGAGCAGTGGTTTCGGCGCTCGGCAGAAGCCGGTAATGATTTCTCGGAGTACGCCCTCGGGAAGCTGCTCCTCACGCAAAAATCGATGGGATGAAGCGATGGAATGGCTTGACAAGGCCGCAGACCATGGCAGTCAATTTGCACAGTATCGTCTCGGAAAGATTTATCTCACCGGTGAGTTTGTACCGAAGGATGTGGAAAAGGCTCTTGCGTACCTGACAGCCTCCGCTGATCAGGGAAATCAATTTGCACAGTACGCCTTGGGCAAGCTGTATCTCTTTGGGAGGGATGTTCCTCCGGATCGTGAGCAGGCCAGAGAATGGCTGATCCGAGCCGCGGCACAAGGCAATGAGTATGCACGATTTTTTCTCGACCGCTTTGACCCGTTCCGGGATCCGACTGTCATGCTGGCAGCAACCAAACTACTCCATCACATGAGCAGGATATTCCAAAGCAATTCCGTTCCACCAAGTAACCCGGCGGGAATCCGCATCGATTCCAAACGCCGCAGACGGCTTATGGAAAAACGTATGGCCATGGGCCACAAGGCGGATGACCGTGAGGAGCAGACGCAGTATCAGCAGAGTATGTAGAAAAGGAGGTCTCCATGCCAAGCTATATTCATTTCACCGAAGAACAGAAACAGCGCGCCGCCGCAGTGGATCTGGAGGAGTTTCTGCGCTGCCGCGGTGAAAAGTTGCTTTCCTCCGGCAGAGAAAAACGCCTTGCCAGTGACCACAGCGTGACTGTCCGAGGCAACGAATGGTATGACCATGCGGAGGAGCGAGGCGGACATGCCGTCAGCTTTGTGCAGCGCTTCTATGGTCTCAGCTACCCGGACGCAGTGACACTGCTGTTGGGTGGTGAGCTGGGAACAGCGTATCCTTCTGCCGAGGAGCGCACCGAGGAACCGGCGAAACCATTTGTACTGCCGCCCACCAACAAAGATATGCGCAGAGTGTTTGCGTATCTCATCAAACATCGCAGCATCGCAAGAGATGTGGTGGCGCACTTTGCCAAGGCTGGGCTTCTGTATGAGGATGCCGAGTATCACAACGCCGTGTTTGTCGGCACGGATACAGAAGGTATCCCTCGCCACGCCCACAAGCGCAGCACCAACAGCTACGGAAAAGCCTTCCGCTTGAATGTCGAGGGCAGTGATCCACGATACAGCTTCCATTATGTCGGCACAGGCAGAAGCCTGTATGTGTTTGAAGCACCCATCGATATGCTGTCCTTCATCACCCTTTATCCGGAGAACTGGCAGCGGCACAGCTATGTAGCCTGTTGCGGCACATCCATTCAGCCGGTATTGCAGATGTTGGAACAAGTGCCGCAGCTCGATACCATTCTGCTCTGTCTTGATAATGATGAAGCCGGTCATCAGGCCAGCCGCCGGATGCGGGAGCAGTTGGAAATGCGCTATTCCGTGGAGCGCCTGATTCCGGAAAACAAAGACTGGAATGACGATCTGACCCTGAGCATCGAAAACGCTCAGGGCTTTGCTATGAATGAAATGAGGTGAAATGTTGAACGCAAGTATCTGGATCCTGATCGCAGCGGGAGCAACAATGTTCCTTGTCATCGGTGGGCTGTCCATGATGTCTCATCACTATACCCTTGGCAATATCAAATCCCGCACTGTGGGCGATGGGCAGCACGGTACAGCCAGATGGGCCACCGACAAGGAAATCAAGCAGACCTATGCCCATGTGCCCTTCAAGGTCAGAGAATGGCGCAGAGGGCAGAACCTTCCCACGGAGCAGGGGTTGATTCTCGGCTGTAAGGGGAAAATGTAGGAACTCACCGCACTGGTAGACAGTGATGACATTCACTGCCTTATGATCGGCGCCAGTGGCATTGGCAAGACCGCTTTCTTCCTGTACCCCAATCTGGAATATGCCTGCGCCTCCGGCATGAGCTGGCTGGCGCTGGACAGCAAGGGTGACCTGGCCCGCAATTACGGTGCGATTGCCAAAAACTGTTACGGCTACAATGTATCTGTTATCGACCTGCGCAATCCCACTCGTTCAGACGGCAACAACCTGCTGACATTGGTCAACCGCTACATGGACATCGCAAGGAAAGATCCCAAAAACTTGGCGGCTCGAGCTAAGGCGGAGAAGTACGCTAAGATTCTCGCCAAAACCATTGTCAACCCCGATGGCGATGACAGCAACCGCGGACAGAATGCCTTTTTCTATGATGCGGCGGAGGGGTTGCTCACTTCGGTCATTCTGATACTGGCGGAGTTTCTGCCGCCGGATAAGGAGCATCCACAGGAGCGCCGGCACATCGTCTCTGTCTTCAAGCTGGTGCAGGATCTGCTGGAGCCCAGCAAGGTAAAGGGCAAGAGTCACTTCCAGCTCCTGATGGGCAAGCTGCCGCCTGACCACAAGGCCAGATGGTTTGCGGGTGCTGCACTCAACAGCGCGGAGCAGGCCATGGCCTCTGTCATGTCCACGGTACTTTCTCGTCTCAATGCATTTCCGGACTCGGAACTGGAGCAGGTGCTTTGCTTCGACAGCGCCATCGATGCAGAGAAGTTTGCTTCTGAAAAGTCTGCCATCTTTCTCATTCTTCCGGAGGAGGACACCACCAAAAACTTCATGGCGGGCTTGATGATTCAAAATCTGAGCCGTGAACTGTTTGCTGTGGCGGATGAAAACGGAGGGAAGCTGCAAAACCGTGTGGTACTGTATTGTGATGAGTTCGGCACTATGCCTCCCTTCGATGTCCTTCCGCTGTTCTCAGCCGGCCGTTCCCGCCGCCTGGCGCTGGTGCCGATCATTCAGTCCTTAGCGCAGCTTGAAAAAAACTACGGAAAAGAAGGAAGCGAAATTATTCAGGACAACTGCCAGGACACCATCTTCGGCGGCTTCGCACCCAACAGCCAGACGGCGGAGGTGCTGTCCAAGGCGCTCGGAAACCGCACTGTCCTATCCGGATCGGTGAGCCGTGGGAAAAACGATCCCAGCCAAAGTCTGCAGATGATGGAACGTCCGCTGCTGACGCCAGATGAGCTGAAGTCTATTCCCAAGGGGAATTTTATTGTCCAAAAGACGGGACAGCATCCCATGCGTACCCGCCTGCGGCTTTTTCTGGAATGGGGTATCACCTTCGAGGAGCCTTATATTGTTCCGGAGCGGGTAGATCGTGCGGTAGCTTATGCAAACCGTGAGGATCTGGAGCGAAATCTTCCGCAGTCAAGCAAGGCGGAGAATGCGGATATGCGTGGAGCCTATGCCGTTTCTGGACGCGGCGGCATTGCCCATGAGCCTGCTGTAGATAAGCCTCGGCGCAGGGGCGGAAAGCAAATGAAAACCTATGGCGAGGAGGATCTATGAGTTACTTCGGAACAATTTACGCCGACACCGAACTGCCCTCCAGAGCGAGGGCAGTTTATATGTATCTGCGTGACCGTGCAGACAGCGAGGAAAAATGCTGGCCAGGAATCAAGACGATTGCGTCCGACATGCGCTTGTCCCGCTCCACGGTCAAACGGGCATTGACGGATCTGGAGCAACATGGATACCTGCAAAAGATCCCACGCTACCGTGACAATGGGAGCAGCACATCCAACCTGTATTCCGTGCAGTAAGGCCGCAGAAAAGCGCAGTCCTCCGCCAAGGGAGGACTGCGCCCATTTGCTGGACCCAGGGGAGGTTCATGATGGACCTCCCAGAAGGACTCACTCTATCCGAGGCTTAATGCAGAGAAGGAAATAACCTATATGCCTCAAAATGCTGAAGCCACTGGTTAGTTGGACAACCTAAGAAGGTGATTGCGCTCATTAGCCAAACGAACAATTTTGTCCGCAGAGGCAGAAATGGCAGTGGCATCATCGTTACGTACAGCAAGTCCCAAATTATCGATTTCGCTTATGACCTGGCTTTCGATACTAAGAACGTTGGTTGCAGATTTAACCGGGCTGGATTGTATTAAGTCATAAGCCTTTTCTACTTTTCGGTACAACTGTTTGTCACTGATATCACTCATAATTGCCTTCAGCATAGAGCAAGACTCTTTCACATATATCAGCTCGGCTTCGTGTTTTTCTACCGATTTAGCTGTATGCTCGTCCGCTATCATATTACCAAAGAGAATGATCAAATAGATTGCCGCCATTATCAATTGGCTAAACAGAGAGAACTTATGGCCTTCTGGTGCAACAATAATGATAATTGCACCAACGATTAACTCGATAGCGAAATATGCAGAAGTAATTGTGTACATGGAAGCAGCGTAGGTAGCTCGGTCTTTCCCTTTCTGCGTAATGTATGGAGTGATAATCATCATCACATAGGAAAAATGTATAAAGCCATAAGAAATCCAAGCGGAAGCAGGATGGTCGACACCACCAATTCCAAAGTACAGGGCATTGAACAGAGCTAAAACGATCAGGTGGATCAAGCTACCCAAAACCTTCGATTTTTTCATTTCAACCTCTCCAATCACATCCGACTCAGGATTTCATTCATCTTGGAATTATATACTTCCTGAGGAATTAATCCTGCATCCAGCATCGCTTTAAGCTTCTTTAATGCTTCAACGGGATCTTCAGTAGCTTGTGCCGTAGGTGTCCCTCCACTGGGAGCTCCCCGCTGAACAAATCGGCCAGAAGGTGCAGACTGGACGGGCTGCTGTACAGGAGCCTGCGGCTGCATAGGTGTGAACATCTGCTGAGCCATTCCGGCAAAGACACCACCTGCAGCCATCCCCATTCCCATACCAGCACCAGCGGCTGCTACACCGCCAGCACCAGGGTTTCCAGCAAGTGTGTGGAGAATT
>ENA-OQDA01000747-OQDA01000747.1-human-gut-metagenome-genome-assembly--contig:-NODE-747-length-12655-cov-9.151022_pt1 | contig 12655 bp, 7 predicted proteins | sample MGYA00242771_ERZ504603 | MGnify/ENA primary metagenome ERZ504603 (study PRJEB26092, sample SAMD00036328) | human gut metagenome | host: Homo sapiens | study: EMG produced TPA metagenomics assembly of...
CTCATGCATCTTAAAGACACTTTATAATTGTTACCTGTATTATATAATATGAAAACCAATCTGTAAATTGCATTTAAATGCTATATTTGATATAATAATGTATACTGTTTATTTTCTAATCACAGTATATACAAACAAGATTACAAATCTTTATAATGACAAGGAGGCCTATATATGAATTACGGCAAAAAAGCTACAATGCAGCTGCTCCGGAAATATGACAATAAGAGCTCTAAGGTCAAAAACAAGTTCAAGCTCATTGTTCTAAAGATTCTTCTGGTTGTAGTAATTGTAGCAGGCGCAGCCGGCATCAGTTCAGGAATCGGTGTCATGAAGGGAATCATTGATTCCGCACCTGACATATCAAAGATCGATGTCACTCCTACCGGCTACTCAACTACCGTTCTGGCGGCAAACGGAGAAGAAACCGCCACACTCGTAGGTCAGGGGGCAAACAGGCAGTATGTCACCATCGATGAGATTCCGCTGGATTTGCAGCATGCTTTTGTTGCAATCGAGGATGAACGCTTTTACGACCACAACGGCATCGACCTGCATGGTATCGGAAGAGCCTTTATCTCCGGTCTGTCAAAGGGCAGATTCAGTGAGGGAGCCAGCACAATAACACAGCAGCTCATCAAGAACAACGTACTGACCAGCTGGACAAGCGAAACTTCCTTTGTAGAAAAGCTTCAGAGAAAGATTCAGGAGCAGTACCTTGCCCTTGAGCTCGAAAAGCAGGTAAACGACAAGGACTGGATTCTTGAAAACTACATGAATTCGGTCAATCTGGGAGCAAATACCCTCGGTGTGCAGGCCGCATCCAAGAAGTACTTTAACAAGGATGTCTCAGAGCTCACGCTTTCTGAAGCATCTGTCATCGCAGGTATCACTCAGAATCCATCCGGCTACAACCCTATCACACACCCTGACAAAAATGCCAAGAGACGTGAAAAGGTGTTAAATAACATGAAGGATCAGGGCTATATCTCCAAGGCGCAATATGATGAGGCCATGGCCGATGATGTCTACTCAAGAATTGCTGAGTACAACACCACAGGCTCAGGCTCTGTGAACACATACTTTATTGATGCGCTCATCGACAACGTGTTCGACGATCTCACAGCCGCCGGTTACTCTGAGACAGAAGCCTACAAGCTGATTTACAAGGGCGGACTGACTATCAAATCGACCCAGGACCTTACTATGCAGACTATATGCGACGAGGAGGCAAACAATCCATCCAACTATCCGTCCGATGCAAAGTATTCGTTCCAGCTTTCCTTCGAGGTAAAAAAGGCAGACGGTTCGTACAAGACCTACACGAACCAAACCATGCTCTCTTTTTATAAGAAGAAAACCAACAATGATGATTTCAGCATCAACTACTCAAGCCCTGATGAATGCAATGCAGCTATTGCACAGTACGAGCAGGATGTACTTGAGGAGGGCGATTCAATTGTGGAGGGTTCTGAAGCTGTCAATATCACGCTGGAGCCGCAGGTTGCCATGACAGTCATCGACCAGAGCACCGGTGAAGTAAAGGCACTGGTAGGCGGTCGCGGTGACAAATCCGGCAACAGAACATGGAACAGAGCCACAGATACATGCAGACAGCCCGGCTCTACCTTCAAGATAATCGGCTGCTATGCTGCTGCTCTCGATGCAGGCGGCAAAACACTTGCATCCGTGCAGGATGATGCACCGTTTACAGTAGGTTCAAAAACCTTTAACAACTATGACAAATCTTTCGGAGGCTTTACCTCCATCCGATGGGCAATAACAAAGTCCATCAATATTGTAACAGTCAAAACCTTACAGGATATCGGGGTTGAGCTCGGTTACAAATATGCAGAGGATTTCGGTATTTCAACTCTCACCGATTCCGACAAAAACCTGTCACTGGCGCTCGGCGGACTGACAAAGGGTGTCACAAACCTTGAGCTCACAGGTGCATATGCTACTATAGCCAACGGCGGAGTATACTTAGAGCCAAAGTTCTACACTCAGGTTCTTGACCACGATGGCAATGTATTACTTGACAAGACCACTACACAGGACACACGTACTGTAATCAAGGATACTACGGCATGGCTTCTTACAGATGCCATGAAAGATGTTCTGACACAGGGAACCGGAAAGCTGGCGCGCTTTGACAGCCAGATAGCCCAGGCAGGTAAATCCGGTACCACAACCAGCAACCGCGACTGCCTGTGGGCAGGCTACACACCATACTACACATGTGTCGTATGGGGCGGCTATGATGACAACTCAAAACAGTCCGGCAAGCTCACATCCTATCCTAAGAATATATGGAGGAATGCCATGAGCAGAATCCATGAAGGACTTGAAACCAAAGACTTTGTACAGCCGGATGGTATAACAAATACCACGGTATGCAGCAAATCAGGACTTGTTCCTTTAGAGGGAACATGTGACAATGATCCTCGAGGATCAATGCTGACAACCGAATATTTTGATACGGACACTGTGCCGACAGACAGCTGCGACCATCATGTTGCACTTGAGATTTGTGCCGATTCGGGAGCAATTGCCGGTCCGTATTGTCCGAATAAAACATCAAAGGTATTTATAACAGGCGCTGTATCAGGCAGCCCTGAGTATGAATTCATGGCAGATGATACGTTCATGAATACCGTATGTACATTACATGATGCAACATCGCTGATTAACAGCTCACCAACCACCACGGATCCTACCAATTCCGGTACTACACCGGGCAGTACTGATGGCACTGCGGCTGGAGCACAGACAGGTGGGGCTGAAACTGGTACCGGTGCTAGCTCAGGTGCTGGTACTGGTAGCTCCGGTACTGGCACTGGCGGTTCCGGTTCAAGCGGTTCTGGAGCCGAGGACAGTTCTCATATCATGAGGGAGCGGTCATGTGCAACCTTTTCACTGGCAGATGAGATCAACCGTACTTCCAGTAAGACCCAGTCTGCCCTTCTGGAAAGTAATGGAAGAAGGAAAGGTGACGGTAGACGGGGAAACCCATTGCGTACCCATCCCCATTTGTAGTCATTGCCACAGAAAACCCGGTGGGGTCTTCCGGTACGCAGCTCCTTCCGGAATCACAGCTTGACCGTTTTATGGTCAGTGTCAGCATGGGATATCCGGATCACCAGAGCCTGGTGGAACTGTTACGGGACAGACAGAAGGAAAATCCCCTGGAAAATGCAAAGACCGTAGTTACCCGGGATGAGGTGCTGAAACTCCAGAAAGAGGTACAGGAGATCTATGTGGCAGACCAGGTGCTTGATTATGTGGCACATCTTGCAGAGGCTACGAGAAATCATGAACTGATCACACTGGGATTAAGCCCGCGTGGAACCCTGGCACTGGTAAGGATGGCAAAAGCAGCTGCCTATATGAAAGAAAGGGATTATGTTATTCCAAAGGACGTACAGGATGTCTTTAAGGACGTTGCGGCACACAGAATGATTCTGGATTCCAAGGCGAGGTATCAGGAAAAATCTGCCCGTGAGATCCTTTCTGAGATTCAGGCAGACGTGGCGGAACCGAAGGTGGAAGGATGATAAAGGACAGGATCCTGTGGCTCTTGTGGCTGGTCTGCATGGCAGGAGCAGCAGTAATTACAGGCACATGGCTTTTTGCAGCGGTTCTTTTGCTCACCGTTCTTATTTTGATCTTTTCTGCAGGGAGTGTGGTTTTGTCCGGAAAAAAAGCCGTTATCAAACTGCATCTCCCAAAGGCATCAGAGAGAATGGAGTGTTTCCATGGAAAAATGTATTTGGAAAATCAGTCTGCATGGCCGGTATTTGGCGGAGCAGGAGTGCTCAGATGGGAAAATCTTTTTACTGGGGAAAAAGGGATGATCCCGATTTCCTTTTCCCTGGGAGGAAAGGAAAAGCAGGTCATCGGGTTTGAGGCTGGAAGCAATTGGTGCGGCTGTATCAGATTTTGTTTTTCTGACTGGAAATGCCAGGATTTTTTCCGTGTCTTTTCTTTAAAAAGGAAGGCTGATACATGCGCTTATACCGTTGTAATGCCGGAAAGACAAAAAGGTGAGCTTTCCCTTTTTACAAGGGAAGGATTCGACATGGAAAGTTTCCGCTATTCCGGAAGCCGCCCGGGGGATGATCCGGGAGAAACTTATGACATCCGGGAATATCGTTCCGGTGACAGTATCCGGCAAATCCACTGGAAGTTGTCCGGAAAGCTGGATGACATTATGATCCGGGAAAAAAGCTTCCCGGTGGATGATACGGTACTGATTCTGGCAGAAGCATTTCAGGCAGACCGGGATCCGCAGCGTGCGGAAACGGTGGCAGAAGTCTTTTCCGCAGTCCTTCAGAGCTTTATGGAAAAGAAGATCTCCTGCCAGGCCGGAGTCTATGACCACAGCACTGGGAAGTTTCGGCTGGAGAAGATCCGTACAGAAGAGGACCGCGAAAACATCCTGTACCGCTTCCTGCGTTATGGAAGTGATGCAAAAACACCGGTCACAGTACGGGAATATCTGAAAGATCCGGGGACACAGAATTTTGCAAACTATGTATATATAACCGGCGACCCGCAGGATAAAGAAGCAGAACTCCTGGCAGCAAAGGGAGAAGTGACTATCGTAGGATGCGGCACAGGCGGCAGAGACAGTGGAGGAGAACAGGTATTATGGAAATACGGATCACAGAATCCAAAAGACAGTCAAAAACAGCATATGGAAAACAACTGTCCGGTATCCTGCTGGAAACTGCACTGATCTGGCTTAGTGCAGGTGGAGGGCTCCTGCTTTTTATGAGGGCCCTTACTGAGCAGGAACGCATGGCACCGATTTTGGGAAGCGTGCTTCTTATGGCAGTGTTCTGTACTGCAACAGAAAGAATGGGAAAATATGGGCTTTATGGACGGATGGGAATGGGAGCGGTTTCCATCGCAGGGATCTTCCTGTTCCATGGACAGCTCTTAGACGGCATGGCATTATACTGGAATGATATGGCAGACATCCTGGGAAGCCGTGCCGGGATTTACCTCAAAAGGTTTGAGACTGCCGGGATACAGGGAGAGGATGTCTCCCGCCTGATATTTCTTATCTATCTTGGGATAGCAGCGGCAGTCTGCGGATTCCTTATCCTGAAATTGAAGTTTTATCTACTGGTGCTTGCCTGGGCTCTGGTACTTCCTGCCCTTTCGGGAATCCTTGGTATGGAACCGGATGCAGGCACAGGAGTTATTTTTTACATGGGGATCCTTTTGGAACTGAATCTTATCCTTTCCCGTTCTGGAAGGAAACGCCACCGGGCAGAGAGCAGCCGGGCATTTTTGACAGGAAGCATCCTGGCATGTGCGGTAATGCTGGCAGCCGGGATTCTTCTGGAACAGTTTATGCCGTCCGAAGACTATGGTTCCTCGACACTTGTCACAGAAGCTAAAAAAGAGGACCTGGACGGGATCAGCAGCCTGCGGTACAAAAAAGGAAAGATCAATACCCTTCCGGATGGAAAGCTGAAAGAATGCGGTGCCTGGAGTGCCTCAGACGATACGGCACTTTCCGTTACCATGGAAAATCCGGATTCTCTCTACCTGAGAGGATTTGTGGGAAGCGTGTATGACGGTTCTTCCTGGAAAAGCCTGGATACGGAGGATGCCTATAAACAGAGGACGCTCTTTTACTGGCTCCATCAGGATGGATTTTATGGGGAGACCCAGCTAAGCCGTGCAAGGGCACTTGCAGATGATGATACCCTTTCTGACAAAGTATCCGAAGTGGATATAAAAAATGAAAAGGCAGACAGCCGTTATCTCTATACCCCTTATGAGATCACAGAACTGCCTGTCGGATACAGGAAAGAGACACCGTTTGCTGACAGTATGTTAAAAGCAAAAGGACTCTTTGGAGCAAGAAACTATCACTATCAGGCAAATGGAAACCTGGTAAAAGATTTTACGGTGCTGGGGGCAAGGGTCTATCAGGCACTTGCCAGGGATGAAGGGGATTCCTACCGTGATGATGAGAGTTATTACAACGCATTTGTGTACAGCCAGGACACGAAGCTGTCCGGTGCACTGGAAACCCTGTTCCGCAAAGAACTGGGGGACGGTGGAAACCGGGAGCAGGGGCATACCGATTACTATACAGCGATCAGCAGGATCCGTTCCTATCTGGAAAAGAACCTGACTTACAGCACGGCAGCCGATCCGTATACCGGACAGGGGGATTTTGCAGAGGACTTCCTGACAAACACCAGGATCGGCCACAGTGTCCATTATGCCACGGCGGCGGCACTGATGTTCCGCTATTACGGGATCCCATCCCGTTATGTGGAAGGATATCTGGTCACACCGGAAGATATCAAAGATAAAAACCCGGGGGATACGATAGAGATTCCGGGAAAAAACGGACATGCCTGGACCGAGATCTATATGGACGGCCTTGGATGGGTTCCGGTAGAAATGACACCGGAATACTATAATGTCATGGAGGAAGCAGACCTCACGGCAGGCCTGGAGGCAAAAGGAGCCAAAGCAGCTGCCATCCCGGAAGCACAGGACGAACCGCCTGCACAGGAGAACATCCAGACACACTGGAGCTTAAAACTGGCACTGTTCGGAATCGAAAAGCTTCTGATCCTCCTGCTTGCGGTATTTGACCTCTTCTGCCTGATATTTATCTTTACGGTCTGTGTGCTCCGCATCCACGCAAACAGAAGACGGAGAAAACTGTTTGAAAGTGAAGATGACCGCCAGGCGGTTCGCGCCATGGCCGGATATGTGCGGCTTCTTTATTATCATGGCCCTGAGCTTTATTCGGAAGATGCTATGAAGTGTTACCGAAAAACAAGCGTTATCGGGGAAAAGGCTGCGTTCAGTCCCCATGCTGTATCAAAAGAAGAACGAAAGGATACCGCTCTGTGCGTGCAGAAGATGAAAAAAGAACTGAAAAAAGCCAGAAGCTGGTATGGAAACTGGATCATGAAATATATAGAAAGGCTGTATTAAGGAGGAAATGACCATGAAAAAGAGAAAAAGAATAACCGGCTTTCCTTTCTGACAGCTATTGTCTGTCTCCTGCTTTTTGCTGGAGTATTATTTCTGGGAATGAAAAACTATGAACCGGAGAAAAGTGAAAATCCGGTACAGGGGGTGAACAGTGAAAGCTCTTTAAAGGGATATCTTGGAAAGGGATATGCTTATGCCGGAAGCCAGGAAGATGCTTCCACGGGTGAAGAATCTTCCTTTGAAGAACAGGCACAGATCCTGGAAGATGAACCGGAGGAAGAACCGGAAAAGAAAAAGGAAGAGGCACAGGCGACTGTCACCCCGGAGCCGACATCAGAGCCGGAAGCTTCCCAGACACCGGAACCGGACAGCCAGAAGGAAGATACCCAAAAAGGAGATGCCGATCCGGAAGACGGCTCTACAGGAGAGGATAATGACAGCTCCAAAGACAATACCATCCATTATGACAAAAATGGTGACCAGGATGATGACAGCCGGAAAGAAACACCGGACCAGGACGATGACCGGAACCAGGATGGGGCGCAGGTACCGCTCAGTGCAACGCCGACGCCATCTCCGGAGCCGGAACCGACACAGGAACCGGAGGAAGACCATTATCCAACGATCGCTACAGACCTGACTGACGGGGAAACGGTAAATGCCGCGTACCGTACATTTTATGTACAGGCGGTAGACTGGTACGGGAACAGCTTATCCTCTACGGCATTGGAAGTATATGGAAACGGTGAAAGACTTTCTTCAAAAGGGGAGCCTTCGCCGGGAATCCTGGCTTACCGCCTGGATCTGAATGAGGGCAGCAACACTGTGGATATCAAGGCAACGGATGATGAGGGATGGAGTACCACGCTTCCAACGTTTACCATCTATAAAGGGAATGAGAGCCAGGAAGAACCTGCCGGCTCCATCACGGTCAGCATTGAGGCGGGGACTGTCGGACTTGGGACAATCCTGCCGGCGACATCCATCGACTTTTATCAGGGCGAACAGCTTTCCTCCGTGGTCTTAAGGCTTCTGCAGAACAGCGGGTTTGACTGGAGGAATGATGGAAGTGCAACAGGAGGTTTTTACCTGAAAGCTATCGGACGCGGCGGCATCACTTCCGGAGCTTCGATCCCGGATGACCTGATGGCGCATCTGACAGAAGTAAACTGCCAGCTGTCCGGGCATGATGCCAACTGGCTGGGAGAATTTGATTTTACCATGAATTCCGGCTGGATGTATTTTGTAAACGGTGAATATATGAACATTGGAATGTCGGGCTATTTCCCGGCGGACGGTGACGAAGTAAGGCTCCGCTTTACCCTGTATTCCGGAGCAGATCTGGGTGTCGGGGATAACGGCGAAGTATGGGGGGACTGGTAATGAAAAAAAACAATTTAAAGAGACCGATCATTAACAAATTTATTATCGGGACCCTTTCTGCAGGACTTCTGGCAGGAGGGGCTGCACCAGAAACAGATGCGATCTTTGTCAGGGAAGTTTATGCAGCAGACAGCACAGAGAGTTCGGAAGGGGAAACGCTGGCAGAACCATCGGTACCCGCAGAACCTACCGCCGTTCCGAGCGACTGCAGAACCGGAGCCGACCCAGATACCGGAACCAACCGCTGTGCCGGAACCAACCGCAGCTCCAGAGCCATCCGTTACACCGGAGCCTTCTGTTACACCGGAACCGACCGCTGCGCCGGAACCGACGGCAGCTCCAGAGCCTTCCGTTACGCCGGAGCCTTCTGTTACACCGGAACCGACCATCACTCCGGAAGTTAAAAGCAGCAATGCGGATCTGAAAGAATTATATATATCCAGCTCCGATACCTGGGGAAAAGGGATCTTAAAACTAGATCCCGCATTAAACAAGGACCGGGACAGATACAAGGCGGTTTATGACGGGGAACGCCAGAGCCTGAACATCTGGCTGACAGCGGAAGAAGAACATGCCACGGTCAAGATCTATGCGCTGAGCGGAGTGAAGCATTCTACCGTGGAAAAAGATGAGACCATCAAAGAAAGCAACGATGGAAAGGGGCATGTTTACTGGAAGATCCATTTCGGAGACCAGGAAAAGGAAGCTATGGTCCGGGTGCAGGTAACCGCACAGGACGGCACCCGGAGGGATTATTACCTGACACTTGGGATTACGGATAAAACTCCGCCGGAACTGAAAAAGATCAGTGCGAGCAGGATATCCGTGGACCAGGCCTCAGTAGTATATAAGACCAGTGAAAGGGGACAATGCTATTACCGTGTTATAGAGGCTGGTGCGAAAGTACAGACCCCGGATACCTCAAAAGAGGGAAGAGAAGTACTGAAAGGAAGCGATACCCTGACCATTACAGGCCTGTCAGAAGGTGAAAAAGATGTGGTGATCGTGGTGAAAGACCTTGCGGGCAATGTATGCAGTCCGCTGGTGATCCGGATCCCTGATGTCAGAAAGAAGAATAACGGGACAGCGGGAAATGGGGGCAATGGAAATTCCGGTTCGATCGCCCATAGACCCGGATATGGTGGAAATAAAAGTGAAGCCGGAGTCCCGGGCAAAGGCAATAATGGGGAAGGATCCCTTACAAATCTGAAAACGGTTGGCGGAAAAGGTACGGCATCCGGAAAGAATGGATTGGATAGCACAGACGAAAACAAGGAAAAGAAACTGACGGCTTATGCAGGTACGAAGAAAAAAGGCTCCGGTTCCGGTACATCAGGTGAAAAGAAAAGCAGCAAAAAAGCGGATGCCGTAAAAGACAAAACAAAAGAGAAAACAGAAGAGTCATCCACAGAAGAACTGACTGAAAGCAAAGACAGGGAGACCACATCCGGGACAGCATCCGCTTCCTCCAAAAACGAAGGAAAAAGTATCCCGGAACTGGTAGGAAGTAAAGTAACAGACACCTGGACGCACATGAAACTCTTTACCAGGATTCTATCCTTATTTGCACTGGCAGGAGTTTTGTATCTGCTCTTATGGACAGGAGCGAGACGCAGTTTCAGAAAAATAAAAAACAGGAATCCACTGCTTCAGCAGTAAAAAATCCAAAAGGGAGGTAAACATCAGATGAAAGGAAGACTAGGAAAATGGCTGGCAGTCCTTCTGTCGGTGAGCATGCTGGCAGGGACAGCTCCGGTCTATGGAGCCGACATATCCATGGAAAGTGATTTTTCTTCCGGGGCAGCAGAGACGGAAGAACAGCCGGATGTCCAGGAAGGGACCGAGATCACAGAAGAGCCGGGAGACAGTGACGTGGAGATCACAGAAGAACCGGAAACAGAGCAACCAGAAGATGCGGAATTCTCAAAGGGGGAATTTAACGGCGAGGATCAGGAGAAACTGGTCATGGACGGCTCTGACGATGAAGATTCTGCAGAACTTACCTTTGAGGATGCTCCATTTGCCGGGGAGAACAGTACGAAAGAATATCTCAAGGATCTCAGTGTGTATTCCGGCTATGGCGTTAAGGATCCTCTGGAGATCAGCCGCAGGGAAGATTTGGATGAAACTTATGGCGGGAAAACCTATACCGTTGAGATCGGATCCAGTTATAATTCTACCGGATTTTATGTAACGGCAGATCTGGGAGCCGATGCGCCGGAGGGATCAACGATCCGGTTATCTGCCTGCGATCTTGATGGAAAGACGGTTGAGAGTGAGATCATTGCAACCGGATATACCGATGGAAAACGTTATAATTTTTCAAATGTTTTTACAAAGGATAATGGAAAAAGGGCTGTTTACACAGTAACAGCCGGTACAGCCACAGACAGCCAGACTTACAAGATCGTAGTGCTCCGGAGGCTGGATCTTTCCATGATCGGCTGTTACCTTCCCTCGGACACGGACATGGCCAAAAACCTGATCTCAGAATTTGACAGTGCCGGTATCACCAGGGATTATGATGTGACAGTGGGTGAGAATACAGAATCTGTAAAAGTTTCTGCAAAAGCCTTTAATGACAAGTGGTATGGCCTTACCGTAAACGGACAGGCAGTATCCGGCAGCAATGCCATTGAGATTCCTCTTGACGGTTCTGAGACCAGGATCACTTTCCAGATGAAAGAAGACGGGACTTATCAGGATCCGGCTTATCAGGATATCACTTATACTTCCACAGGAACCTATACGATTACCGTACATAAAAAAGCAAAGTCCTCGATCACTTTTGTAACAGATCCATCGGATGCAGTGGTCAGTGTATATGATTCTAAAGGGGAGCGTGTGGAACCTTCCAAAGATGCTTTTGTGTATGATTCTCTTTATTACGGGGATGAGTATACCTGGAATGTGTCACGACATGGATATATCTCCAGAAGAGAGAAGTTTACGGTAGGTGAGGAACAGAGATCCAGGTAAAACTGGAACAGCAGACGGCAACGCAGCCAGAGATCACGGATAATGACTGGAGCAGTTACCGGAACAGTGAAACAAACAACGGGATCACCAATACCTCCACGCCGACCAGCAAGGATACAACGGTGCAGAAATGGTCCTTGCATTTGGATGCAAAGGGATGGGATGCAGCACTTACCCCTCCACTGATCCTGGGCGGCTATCTTTACGTGGCATCCGGACAGTTCATCTATAAAATAGATAAAAATACCGGGGATATCGTGCAGACCAGTGAACAGATGCACGGAAATATGCAGTATGCCATGATCCCGCTTGCTTATGCGGAAGGAATGCTTTTTGCACAGATCGGCGGCGGACAGATCCAGGCACTGAGTGCCACTTCTTTAAAATCCCTCTGGATCAGTGAGAGCCTGGGAGGCCAGACACTTTCCCCGATCACCTATAAGGATGGATATATTTATACCGGAACCTGGACTTCGGATACAACCCCTGGTTCTTACTTCTGCCTTTCTGTTACAGATGAAGACCCGTCAAAAGGTGATGAGATAAAATACTGTACCTGGAAATATAACCATAAGGGCGGTTTTTACTGGACAGGTGCTTATGCGTCCGAAAATTATCTGGTGTTTGGTTCTGATGACGGGGCCGGTGATGCCTATACTTCTATCCTGTATTCAGTTAATACGCACACCGGACAGCTGATCGACAAGCGCACGGACATGATCGGCGATATCCGATCCACCATTGTTTATAACAACGGATATGTTTATTTTACGACCAAAGGCGGCTATCTCTACCGGGTTGCCATGAATGCAGATGGTACTTTCGGTACAGTGGCAGGCTATAACCTGGGCGGTGCGGCAACATCCACACCGGTCGTCTATAAAGGAAGAATCTATGTAGGTGTCTGCGGAAACGGCGGACAGTACAATGCGGATGGGGGACACCATTTTGATGTCCTGACAGAATCTGCTTCCGGTCTTTCTCTTGCATATAAAGTTTCTATCCCGGGATATCCGCAGGCAGCACCGCTTCTTTCGACCGCTTATGAAAACCAGGACTTTAATGGAGATGGCAAAGCGGATGGACGTGTTTATCTGTATTTTACCTACAATGCAAAACCTGGCGGTATCTATATGCTGACAGATGAGCCGGGCCAGACTTCCGGAAAACCGAAAGAACTCTTCCGTCCGGTACTCGCACAGCAGGAGTACTGCATCAGTCCGATCTGCGTAGACAGGGATGGGACACTTTATTATAAGAATGACTCCTGTTATCTGATGGCACTGGAAACAAATGGAGCTTACCTTGACAGTGT
>ENA-OQDA01000748-OQDA01000748.1-human-gut-metagenome-genome-assembly--contig:-NODE-748-length-12655-cov-2.805316_pt1 | contig 12655 bp, 10 predicted proteins | sample MGYA00242771_ERZ504603 | MGnify/ENA primary metagenome ERZ504603 (study PRJEB26092, sample SAMD00036328) | human gut metagenome | host: Homo sapiens | study: EMG produced TPA metagenomics assembly of...
GGCCGCATTGTGATGCAGCAGTTCTCCTACGCCTTCCTCCAGACCGTTATTTTCCAGAGTATAGGCATAGTGCTCCACATAGGTAGCCCAGCCCTCGGAATAGCCCTTAAAATCAAGGATACTTCTTAAATTACAGTGCTGATTCTGGTTAAAATACTGGTTCTGATACATATGGCCCGGATGGCCCTCATGGGCAATGGTAGTGTAAAGGCTGGAGCTTCCTGTGGCTCCGTTGTTGATGTAAATGGAATTGTCCTGAGGACGGTCTAAGGGCACAGTGAGATAAAAGGCCGGACTTAAAATACTTTCCAGAGGCTTGGGAACAGACTTAATGGTGTAGGAATAGCCGGTTAATTCGGGAAAATCCTGCTGGCACTGAGTTTTTAAGGCTTCCAGGATCTCTTCGGGCTTTTCGGGAGAAAAGCGGTAGGAAAGGATTTTTTCACTCAGAGAGGGATCTGCTGTGAGCAGCTCATCGACTGCGGTGAGATCATCCGCCATTTGATCCATCACTGCCTTTTTCAGGGAAGGGATATCCTTATAGGACGTGCCGGTCTGTGCGTTTACCAGGTATTCATAGTACCTCTTTCCTTCGGGAAAATGACACAGGCCGCCGCCATTGGTTTCCCCTTTTCCCCTTCAGGGTTTTTTAAGCCCATCGATCAGGCTTTCGTAGGCTAGGCACGAAATGCTCAGTTCAGAGCAGCTTATTTCTGGAGATATAGTCATTTTTTTCCTGCTCTGTAAGGCCGTCGATCCTATTTAAACGGGAAGCAAAGGTTTCTGCCATAAAGCTGTGATCTGCGTCGATCAGATAGGCGCTGCAGGATGGAATGATCCGGTCGATGACTGCGTCGCACAGTCCCAGGCTGGCCTCGGATTTCTGCTGTTCAAAGGCAATGATGCTGTCGTAGTAGGTTTTTATGGACGATAAAAGAGACAGGTAGTCTTCTACATCCTGACGGGTATAAAACTGGTATTCAGATAAGAGAATGGGAAGCTGGGATTGTATGCCCAGAGTAGCAGAGAGCGGCTGGTCATAGAGTTCCAGTCCCTCCAGAGACAGGCAGGTATTTAAGTATGATGAAAGAATGGTATAGGTAAGAAGCTGGTCCTCGCGCAGCTTCCGGCTGTCCAGCGCAGTCAGGCGGCTGTACAGCTCCCTGACATCGGTCAGGTCTTTTTTTATGTCCTCAACAGAAACAGTCCCCAGATCTCTGGGATAGTCGGTGATGCCGTATGAGGATGGATCTGCCAGAGTGTAGTGAAGCGTAATCGGGGACTGGGCGACTTCAGAGCAGAAGAGCTGGTCCGTAAAGGCGTCGAAGTCACTTTGGACTTTTAAGGTGTCCTCGTCATACTGTTCATAGGCTGAGGCAGCGGCTTCCGCCTGAGAGGAAGCTTCAGACGGGGCGGGCGCAGCGGGAGCGGCGCAGCCGGTCAGCAGGGAAATGGACAGGAGCAGGGCATAAAAGAGTCTGCAGCCATAAATGCTTTTTTTGTATGGGTTGATAGGGTCATGTGTTATATTCCTCCGAAATTTGATAAGGTATGTTTTTGCGGGATATTCATCCGATGTGAACTCAGGTACAAAGGCGGGCTTACAAGCGGGCTTGACGCCCGACTTTGTACCTGAGTTCTCGCCATCCTGAATTGTAGTATATATTATACGAGCGGAAAAAACAACTTATGAGGGGCGCTGTCTTGACGAAAATGTGGGAAACGCTTATACTTAAACCATTAAAACGGGCAGGAGCGCCCTGCGCTTTGAATGACCCGAATCCAGAAAAAAGAGGAAAATAAAATGTGTCAGGACTGTAAAAAACCATATTATATTACAACAGCCATTGCATATGCCTCCGGTAAGCCCCATATCGGCAATACCTATGAGATCGTGCTGGCTGACAGTATCGCAAGATATAAAAGAGCAAAGGGCTATGATGTATTCTTCCAGACCGGTACGGACGAGCATGGACAGAAGATCGAGGAGAAGGCAGAGGCTGCAGGCGTTACGCCTCAGGAGTTTGTAGACCGCTCCGCAGGAGAGATCCGCCGGATCTGGGATCTGATGAATACCTCCTATGACAAGTTTATCCGCACCACAGATAAGGATCACGAGGCTCAGGTTCAGAAGATTTTTAAAAAGCTTTATGATCAGGGCGATATCTACAAGGGCGCTTATGAGGGCCTTTACTGTACTCCCTGCGAGTCCTTCTGGACCCCGTCCCAGCTGGTGGATGGAAAATGTCCCGACTGCGGCCGTGAGGTGCAGCCTGCCAAGGAGGAGGCTTATTTCTTCCGTATGAGCAAATATGCTCCAAGGCTCATTGAATATATCAACGAGCATCCGGAGTTTATCCAGCCGGTATCCCGCAAAAATGAGATGATGAACAACTTCCTGCTTCCGGGCTTACAGGATCTGTGCGTATCCAGAACCACATTTTCATGGGGTATCCCGGTAGACTTTGACCCAAAGCACGTTACCTATGTATGGCTGGACGCTCTTACCAACTATATTACGGGAATCGGTTATGATTGTGACGGAAATCATACAGATCAGTTTAAGAAATACTGGCCTGCAGACCTTCATCTGATCGGTAAGGACATTATCCGTTTCCATACCATTTACTGGCCTATTTTCCTGATGGCTCTGGATCTGCCCCTGCCAAAGCAGGTGTTCGGCCATCCGTGGCTTCTCCAGGGCGACGGCAAGATGAGCAAGTCCAAGGGAAATGTGCTTTATGCAGATACTCTGGTGGATTTCTTCGGCGTAGACGCTGTGCGCTACTTTGTGCTTCATGAGATGCCATTTGAAAATGACGGCGTGATCTCCTGGGAGCTGATGGTGGAGCGCATGAACTCTGACCTTGCAAATATCCTTGGAAATCTGGTAAACCGTACCATTTCCATGACCAATAAGTACTTTGGCGGCGTTGTGGCTGATAAGAGCGTGACTGCTCCTGAGGATGAGGACTTAAAGGCCGTTGTGCTTGAGGCTGTTAAGAAGGCTGACGCCAAGATGGATCAGCTGAGAGTGGCGGATGCGATTACAGAAATCTTCAATATTTTCAGAAGAAGCAATAAATATATTGATGAGACTGCTCCCTGGGTACTGGCAAAGGATGAGGAGAAGAAGGACAGACTTTCCACTGTTCTTTACAACCTCACAGAGGCTATTACCATCGGAGCATCCTTACTGGAGTCCTTTATGCCTGAGACCTCTGCAAAGATCCTGGCTCAGTTAAATACTGCAAAGCGCAGTCTGGATGAGCTGCAGACCTTTGGCCTGTATCCGTCCGGAAACCAGGTAACAGACAAGCCGGAGATCCTGTTTGCCCGTATGGATGTAAAAGAGGTACTTGAGAAGGCAGAGGCTCTGCAGGCAGCTCAGGCGGCAGAGGCTGCAAAGGAAAGCGGCGCTGATGCAGAGAACGCAGAGGAAGAGGACGGGATTGACCTGGAGCCAAAGGCAGAAATCACCTATGATGACTTTGCAAAGCTTCAGTTCCAGGTAGGCGAGATCATTAAGTGCGAGGCTGTTCCCAAGTCCAAGAAGCTGTTATGCTCTCAGGTTAAGATCGGAACGAAGACCCGCCAGATCATCAGCGGAATCAAGGCTCATTACACACCAGAGGAAATGGTAGGAAAGAAGGTCATGGTAGTGACAAACTTAAAGCCTGCCAAGCTTGCGGGAATGCTTTCTGAGGGTATGATTCTCTGTGCAGAGGATGCAGAGGGAAATCTGGCGCTGATGACGCCGGAGAAGAAGATGCCGGCAGGAGCTGAGATCTGCTGATAATGACTTATATAAAATTTGGGATAACATGAGGTCTGTGAGATCAGAACCGGATTAAGTCCCTGCTGCCGCAGGATGCAGGCCGCCGTCAGGAGGTTTGTGTTCTGCGGCAGTTTTTAACTGAACAGAGGAGACGGCAAGATGATTTTTGATACACACGCCCATTATGATGATGAGGCATTTGATGATGACAGAGAGGCACTTTTAGGCAGTCTGGCATCTCAGGGCATACAGGCAGTGACCAATGTGGCTGCCAGCTTAAAAAGCTGCGAAACGACTCTGGCTCTCACGGAGCAGTATCCCTTTATCTATGGAGCCATAGGAGTCCATCCCAGCGAAACAGCAGAGCTGGATGCCTGCGGAATGGACCGGATGAAGGCCTGGTGCGCTTCAGAGAAGATCCGGGCAGTAGGAGAAATCGGTCTGGATTACTACTGGGAGGAACCGGAGCATGAGATTCAGAAGAAATGGTTTGCAGCCCAGCTTGATCTGGCAAAGGAGCTGAAGCTTCCTGTGATCATCCACAGCCGGGATGCGGCAAAAGACACTCTGGATATTATGAAGGCCGAACATGCAGAGGAGCTTGGAGGCGTGATCCACTGCTTTTCCTACACAAAGGAAATGGCCAGAGAATACCTGAATATGGGCTTTTATCTGGGAATCGGCGGCGTCCTCACCTTTAAAAATGCTAAAAAGCTGGTGGAGGTGGCAGAATATGCGCCTTTAAGCTCCATTGTACTGGAAACGGACTGCCCCTATCTGGCTCCGGTGCCATTTCGTGGAACGCGCAACTCTTCCCTGAATCTGGGAATTGTAGCGGAGCGTCTGGCACAGATCAAGGGAACCGACCGGGAAACTGTGGAACGGATCACCTGGGAAAATGCAGAACGGTTATACCGGCTGAAGGAGAATTGAATTAATGGATAATAAATTAGTAAACCCGCAAAAGACCATAGAAACCATTCAGAAATACCAGTTTGCATTTCAGAAGCGGTTCGGACAGAACTTCCTGATCGACAGCCATGTACTGGATAAGATCGTAAATGCCGCTGGTATTACACAGGACGACTGCGTTCTGGAAATCGGACCCGGAATCGGAACCATGACCCAGTATCTGGCAGAGCATGCGGGCCGGGTGGTAGCGGTGGAAATTGATACCAACCTGCTTCCGATCCTGGCAGAGACCTTAAAGGACTATTCCAATGTGACTGTGATCAATGAGGATATCCTTAAGGTAGACATGAATCAGCTGGTAAAGGAGTATAATCAGGGAAGGCCAATAAAGGTAGTGGCAAATCTTCCATACTATATTACTACGCCAATTATCATGGGACTTTTTGAAAGTAATGTTCCGATCGAAAATATCACGGTAATGGTCCAGAAGGAAGTAGCAGACCGGATGCAGGTAGGGCCGGGCTCCAAGGATTACGGCGCTCTGTCCCTGGCGGTGCAGTACTACGCCAGCCCCTATATCGTGGCAAATGTGCCTCCAAATTGCTTTATCCCCCGGCCAAATGTGGGTTCTGCAGTAATTCGTCTGACCCGCTATCAGGAACCGCCGGTTCATGTAAAGGATACGGCGCTTATGTTCCGCCTGATCCGTGCATCTTTTAATCAAAGAAGAAAGACACTGCAGAACGGATTAAACAACTCTCCGGAGCTGTCATTTTCCAAGGAGGAGATCGCGGCAGTGATCGAAGGACTGGGGCTTCCTGCAGCAGTGCGGGGAGAGGCTCTGACGCTGGAACAGTTTGCAGCCCTGGCAAATGCATTTTCAGACCTGAAAGGAAAATAAAACAGGGTAAAATGGGGAGTTCTGTGATCGGATGAGCAGGTAAAAGAAAGGAAGGGATCGATATGGCTATGAACAGACGGACGGCCCGCATCCTTGGGGCGGCAGCTGCAGGTACAGCGGCGCTCGTTACGTTAAGAGAACTGAAAAAGGTAAGGCACAGAAAGGAAGAGGAGCGGCAGGCAGCAATTGATGCCGCACTGGTGCGAAACCGCGACTACGGCAGCCGCAGGGCGTACCTGATCGGCGGCGGCCTGGCGTCCATGGCTGCAGCCGCTTATCTGATCCGGGACTGTATTCCAGTCCTGCCACCATAATCATCCTATGAGGGACAACGACCTGATCATGCTGGGGGAGGAAATGACGGAGCGGGAAACACCGGAAAAGGGTTATGTATGCCGCGGCGGCCATATGCTACAATGAAAAGACATATGAGAATTTCTGGGAGCTGTTTGATACCATTCCATCCTTAAAAAAAACAGGGCGCAGCGTTGCAGAGGAAATTCAGGAGTTTGCCCATTCTCATTCCGGACGTACCCATGGACGTCTGGCAGACCGGGAGGGAACGTTTTTAAATGTAAAATCCATGGGCTTTGATCAGGGGGACAGGATGGCTCTTTTCCGGCTTCTGCTGACAGATGAAAAGAAGCTGGACAGCCTGACCATAGAGGACTGGTTTAAGGAAACGCCTCATATATTTGAGACAAGCTTCTGGTATATGTGGCAGACTGCTTTTGCTTTTAAAAAGGGGAGCAGCCTGTCTGAATTCAGACGCCGTGTGAAGAGGATGCTGCTGGAGTTTGGCCGTATTGACACCAGGGAGGGCATGATCGGCCTGCCTCTCAATCCCTATGACAGCCTGATCCGTCCTCTGGAAGTTTATCTGCGTTCCAGAGGTGTGGAGTTTATAGAGGACTGTCAGGTGACAGATATGGAGTTTGCTTCCGGTTCAGGTATTACGGTTAAAACGCTGTACTTAAAACGCAGGCTTCAGGATGAGGATGAGTCAAGGGAGTCCTTTGCTTTTGAGAAAGCAGAACTGAAACCGGGAGATTTCTGCATTATGACAACGGGCTGTATGACGGACAGCTTTTCTTTGGGAGATATGGACACTCCGGCTCCTGCTCCGTCAAAAAAGTCCATGAGCAGCGAGCTATGGTCAAGGATTGCCTGTGTGAAGCCGGGAATGGGAGCACCGGAGCCGTTTTTTGCCTGTCCGGAGAAAAACGGCTGGATGAGCTTTACTGTGACAGCCAGGGGAGATGCGCTTTTAAAGGCGGTTGAGGAATTTTCAGGAAATGCTCCCGGAAGCGGGGCACTTATGACCTTTAAGGATTCCGGCTGGCTTATAAGCAGTACCGTGGCGGTTCAGCCTTATTTTGCAGGTCAGCCTGAGGATGTGACTGTATTCTGGGGCTATGGACTGTATCCGGAGGCAGAGGGGGATTATGTGAAAAGCCCATGAAGGACTGCACGGGACGGGAGATACTGAAGGAATATTTAAGCCATCTTCATGTAAATGAAAAGCGTATGGAGGAGCTGATGGATACGGTGATCAATGTGATCCCCTGCCGGATGCCTTATGCAGACGCGGCTCTTGCTCCAAGGAAATATACAGACCGCCCGAAAGTCATTCCGGCAGGTTCCGGAAATTTTGCCATGATCGGACAGTTTGTGGAAATACCGGAGGATACGGCATTTACAGAGGAATATTCGGTACGGGCCGCCAGAATGGCTGTATACAGCCTGATGGATGTGCGCCGGAAGGTGATTCCTGTGACACCGTACTGGAAGCATCCCAGAGTGCTGCTTAAGACAGTGCTTAAGGCGTTTCGGTAACTGCGGATATCAGGGAACAGAGGAGATGAAAATGGGAGGATTTTCCAATATTAAAAGTAAGCTTCTGGCAGAGCAGGTTCAGGAGCAGATTTATCACTATATTTTGGAGACGCCTCTTGAACCGGGCTCCAAACTTCCAAATGAGTTTGAGCTGGGAGAAAAATTTGACGTGGGGCGCAGCACCATCCGGGAAGCGGTAAAGCTTTTGGTTTCCCAGGGGATTTTTAGAGGTGCGCCGGGGATCCGGCACTTATGTGGTAAATACAACGCCTTCCGATCTGGATCCTCTGGGTTTAAGCGGAGCAGAGGATAAGATGGCGCTGGCGCTGGATCTGGTCAATGTGCGGCTGATCCTGGAGCCTGGTATTGCAGAAATGGCGGCATTAAATGCTACAGAGGAAGCAATTTTGGAGCTGCGCTGCTGCTGCGAACGGGTAGAGGAACGGATCGCTTCAGGAGATATGTACATTCAGGATGATATTGCCTTTCATACCAGCGTGGCCCGGTGCTCCGGTAATAAGGTAGTGGAGCAGCTGATCCCCATTATTGATACGGCAGTAATGATGTTTGTAAATGTGACCCACCAACGGCTTACAAAGGAAACCGTTATGACGCACAGAGCCATTGTGGACGCCATTTCCGATCGGGATCCCATTGGAGCAAAAACCGCCATGATGATGCATATGACCTACAACCGGAATATGATCCTGAAGCTGATCCGGGAGGAAAAAGAAAAAAATCACAAGGAGTAACAGGGTAAGATATCAGATGATTTTACCGTAAAAATTACATTATATGTTTGACAGGAGCCTGGATAAAGCGAAATATCTGGGCTTTTTGTGTATCATACCTAAAAAAACATCCGAGTTTTTGGCAAAAAGTAGAATAGTAGTCTGATGACTTGTAATTATATTTATGAAATGATATGATTAAAAGAGAAAACATCTGATGATTATGAAACGAAATTGTTATAGAAAGAAGGAGGAACCAACATGAAGGAATTGAACAGTCAGAGAGTAAGAGCACTTGCGCCGGAAAATGATCCCTTAAAGATTGGTATGGGATGGACGGTGGAGGATCTGGATAAGCCCCAGATCCTGGTAGAGAGCACCTTCGGGGACAGCCATCCGGGAAGCGCCCATCTGGATCAGTTTGTAGAGGAAGCCATGAGAGGAATCACCGACGCAGGAGCAAGAGGCGCCAGATATTATACAACGGATATCTGTGACGGCATTGCCCAGGGACATGACGGCATCAACTATTCTCTGGCTCACCGCGATATGATCGCAAATATGATCGAGATCCATGGAAATTCCACCGGCTTTGACGGCGGCGTATTTATTGCCAGCTGCGACAAGTCCGTACCTGCATGCCTGATGGGACTGGCAAGATTGGATATGCCTTCTATCGTGATCACCGGAGGCGTGATGGATGCAGGCCCTGATCTCTTAACACTGGAGCAGATCGGTATGTATTCTGCCATGTGCCAGAGAGGAGAGATTACAGATGAAAAGCTTACCTATTATAAGCACCACGCCTGCCCTTCCTGCGGAGCCTGCTCCTTTATGGGAACCGCTTCCACCATGCAGATCATGGCAGAGGCATTAGGCCTTATGCTTCCAGGCACTGCCCTGATGCCGCAACTGCACCTGAATTAAAGCAGGCTGCTTATGATGCAGGAAAACAGCTGATGAAGTTAGTAGAAAAAGGTATCAAGGCAAAGGATATCGTTACCATGAAGAGCTTTGAGAACGCTATTATGGTACATGCTGCTATCAGCGGTTCTACCAATGCTACCATGCACATTCCTGCTATTGCCCATGAATTCGGCTTTGAAGTAGATGCAGAAACCTTTGACCGTATGCACAGAGGAGCCCACTATCTGCTTAATATCCGTCCATCCGGTGACTGGCCAGCCCAGTATTTCTATTATGCAGGCGGTGTTCCAAGAGTTATGGAAGAGATCAAGGATATGCTGCATCTGGATGTAATGACAGTTACAGGCAAGACCTTAGGTGAGAACCTGGAAGAATTAAAGAAAAATGGTTTCTATGACCACTGCGATGAACTGTTAAGAGAAAAAGGCAAGCTGTTAGGACGGGAGATCAAGCGTACAGAGATCATCCATGCCTTTGATGATGCAAAGGGAACAGATGGAAGTATTGCTATTTTAAAGGGCAACCTGGCTCCGGAAGGCTGTGTGATCAAGCACACTGCATGCCCGAAGGAAATGTTTGAGGCAACTCTTCTTGCAAGACCATTTAACAGTGAGGAAGAGTGTATTGACGCTGTTCTTAAGAGAAAGGTAAAACCAGGGGATGCTATCTTTATCCGCTATGAGGGACCAAAGGGAAGCGGTATGCCTGAAATGTTCTATACAGGTGAAGCCATCTGCTCTGACCCAAAACTGGCTTCCAGCGTGGCTCTGATCACTGACGGACGTTTCTCCGGTGCATCCAGAGGCCCGGTTATCGGTCATGTAAGCCCGGAAGCTGCTGCAGGCGGACCTATTGCTCTGGTAGAAGAAGATGACCTGATCTATATTAATGTAAAAGAGCGCAGACTGGAGATCGTAGGCGTAAAGGGTGAAAAGCGCACTCCAGAGGAGATGGAAGAGATATTAAAGGCCAGAAAAGCTAAATGGCAGCCAAAGCCTCCGAAATATACCAAGGGAACCCTTAAGCTGTTCTCTGAACATGCAGTATCACCTATTAAAGGCGGATATATGGTGTAGTCCTGAGTGGATCCAGCGCATGGAATAATCTTACCAAAACATCAGACAATAAAAGCTGTCTGACCAATATAATACAAATTAATGCCTTTTGTACACCTGTACAAAAGGCATTTTTATTGCAGAAAACAAACACAAAGTAATATTGCACAAAAATATGAATACAAAATTGTGGAAAACATAAAAAACGCATTTGAGATACACAAAATTTTCACAATCCCTTGACATAAGATGTCTGATGTGGTAAAAAGATTACATCAGACATCTTATTAATTAAGATCCTGCAGATGATCAGGATCTATTAAAAGAAAGGGAAGGTATTAAGTTATGAGAAAGTCAAAAGTAATGTTAACAATCCTGGCAGCAGCAATGGCAGCAAGCCTTACAGCATGTGGAGGTTCTTCTGACAAAGGAGCAGCTACAACAGCCGCAGCAGCAGGCGGTTCTGACACAAAGACAGAGGCAGCAGGCTCCACAGCTTCTGCAGATGCTATCAACTTTACAATGTCACTGGTTGACAATACTTCTTCCAACTACTACAAGGGCGCTGAAAAGATTGCTGAATGTGTAGAAAAGGCAACTGACGGAAAGATCACACTGACTATCCAGGCAGGTGGCAGATTAGGCGGCGAGAGCGATACACTGGACATGGCAGTTCAGGGCGACCTTGATATTGCATCTTGTGCAAACTCCGTACTTGCTAACTACATCCCAGAGATGAGCATTCTGGATCAGGCTTTCCTGTGGGACAGCGCAGATCAGGCTAACTACGCAGTAACTCATGAGTTAGGCGATCTGATCCAGACTAAGGCAAATGAGCATGGTATTCACGTAATTGGCTACATGGAATCCGGTTTCCGTGATGTATTCTCCACAAAGCCAATCGAGTCTATGGCAGATTTCAAGGGCGTAAAGATTCGGGTGATGCAGAACGAGGGCCAGCTGGCGGCATTTACTGCCTTTGGGGCTAATCCGGTGGCCATCTCTGCCTCCGAGCAGTTCACAGCGCTTCAGCAGGGAACCATTGATGCATGTGAGAATGCAGTATCTAACTGCTGGATTAATAAGTATTATGAGGCAGGAGTGAATTCAATCACGAATACAAAGCACTGCTTCGTCTACATTCCGATCTGTATGAGCGACAATGCCTGGAACAAGATTCCTGAAGATATGAGAGAGCCCTTTGTCAATGCGGTGCAGGAGGGGTGCAAGGCCCAGTGGACCTACCTGAATGAGGCTAATGCAGAGGCGGTGGAAAATTTAGAGGGTGCAGGTGTGACCTTCTATGATATTGATACCGAGGGATTAAAGGCAGAGTATCAGGCGGCCCAGGAAAAGAATGGTGCTTCCTACGACGAGAAATGGGCAGCTGCTGTCCACGCAGCCAAGAGTGCGGTACAGTAGAAACAGAGGAGAGGATTCGTATGAAATTTATGAAAAAGCTTCTGTCATGCGTTACATCGGCAGAGTATGCAGTCATGGTCGCTGCTTTTGTGGCCATGGTCGCTTCCTATTTCATTTCTGTGCTGAATCGGAATTTTATCCAGGCATCCATGCCCTGGACAGAAGAGATAGCTGTATACAGTATGACCTATATGGCGCTGCTGGGAACAGAGGTGGGTCTAAGAGATGGCACCCAGGTGGCGGTGACTGCCGTGGTGGACAAACTACACGGTGTGGCCCGCAAGATTGTGGATCTTATCCGGCAGGTGATTCTGGTGGGATTTGCTTTTATCATGATTAAAGCGGGAGGGGCCCTGGTCTTTAAGCAGCTTCAAGCCGGCCAAACTACGCCTGTGATGAAGCTTCCCATGTCTCTGATGTATTTCTCGCTGGTACTGGCCTTCGGACTTATCTTCGTCATTCAGACCATTACGCTGGTACAGCAGATTGCAGAATTCGGAAAGAAAGAGGGAAACAGGACATGAATGCAGGATTGATTTTATTTTTGATTTTTTTGCTGTTAAACCCATCCTTTTTTGCTCCTCTTTTTTCCATGAGAGAAAGCAGACTCTCTGCCTTTTTCTGGTTTTCCCGTTCTGCTGCTTCCATAAGTGCATAGGCGCAGTAGGCTTCTGCATCCTGGGGAAAATCGCTCAGATAACGTTCATAGCATTTTTCCGCTTCCATATACTCCTGCATCTGTCGGTACATGGCTGCAATTGACAGACGTGCTTCCTGTTCCAGGTTTACAGGGATTTTTTCTTCCAGAAGCAATTCATAATACCGGATGCTTTTTACCGGATTATCCAGTTTTCCGTAAATCACGGCGAGCTGATAGTAAATTTCTACACGGTATACCGGTGCATATGTCTCCCGGCTGTTTTCCTTTACATTCTTTTCCGCCTGCAAAAGAAGACCCTGTGCTTTTTCCGCGCTTTCCTGATTGGAGAATCCCAGCTCGCTTTCATATGCCTGTACAATATTTGCCAGAAATATTTGTTCGCCCGCCTTCTCCCAGGAGGTGCCTGCGCTTTTTCCAATGTTTCTATGGCAG
>ENA-OQDA01000750-OQDA01000750.1-human-gut-metagenome-genome-assembly--contig:-NODE-750-length-12632-cov-5.078209_pt1 | contig 12632 bp, 15 predicted proteins | sample MGYA00242771_ERZ504603 | MGnify/ENA primary metagenome ERZ504603 (study PRJEB26092, sample SAMD00036328) | human gut metagenome | host: Homo sapiens | study: EMG produced TPA metagenomics assembly of...
CCAGCAATGTGGGGTATCTGGCGATATACACCGACAAATTCGTCGGAGTCGATTTCGAGGTCGGAGTAGGTGCCCTCATCCACTGCGCCGTGTTCCTGGAGCTGGCCGCCAAAACCCCCGAGGAGCTGCGGCTGCTGCGGGACGAGGTGGGCGCCGAGCTCACCCGGGCCAAGCTCAGTGCAGATCCCCTGCTCCTCCGCCAGCAGGAGGGCTTCCTCTCCGCCAACCCGGCGGGGCGGAACGCCCTGGGCGCCCAGTTTGAGCGGGTGCTGCCCGCCAGCTCCACCGCCAACCTGTACCCCATCAATTACTCCGGCCGCAGCGATCCTCACGGGTTTTACATCGGCAATGACCACTACGGCTCGGACATCCTGCTGGATCTGGACCGCCGCACACCGGACAAGACCAATTCCAGCGTGCTCATCCTGGGCAACTCCGGTGAGGGCAAGAGCTACCTGCTCAAGCTGCTCATCTGCAACCTGCTGGAGAGCGGCAAGACGGTGATCTGCCTGGACCCGGAGCAGGAGCTGACCTGGCTCTGCGGCAAACTGGGCGGCTGTTACGCGGACCTCATGGGCGGGCAGTTCCGTATCAACTTTTTGGAGGCCAAGCGGTGGGATGTTGGCGACGACAGGGATGACGATCCAACTGTGCCCAATGCCTTCCGCCAGCAATCTCCCCTGTCCCAGCACATCTCCTTCCTCAAGGACTTTTTCCGGGCCTACAAGCCCTTCACCCACCAACAGGTAGATACCCTGGAGCTGATGCTGGAGCGGCTGTACCGGAAGTGGGGCATCTCGGACAAGGCGGACTTCTCTGCCATGGGGCCGGAGGACTGGCCCAACGCCGAGGACCTGTACGCCGTCCTGGAGGATGCCTACGAGCACTATGACCAGGAGGACAGCCCGCTGTATCCCAGGGAACTGCTGCGGGAGCTCCTGCTGGGGCTCCACTCCATGTGCCGGGGGGCGGAGAGCGTCTACTTCAACGGCCATACCAATATCACTAGCGCCCGCTTCCTGGTGTTTGGCGTCAAGGACCTGATCCATGCCAACTCCTCCGTCAAGGACGCCCTGCTGTTCAACCTGCTGTCCTACCTCAGCGACCAGCTCCTCACCAAGGGGAACACTGTGGCTGCCCTGGACGAGCTCTACCTCTGGCTGTCCAACCTGACCACCATTGAGTACATCCGCAACTGCCTCAAGCGGGTGCGAAAGCGCAATTCCTCCCTGATCCTGGCATCGCAGAACCTGGAGGATTTCGACATCCAGGGCGTGCGGGAGCTGACCCGCCCCCTGTTTGCCATCCCCACCCATCAGTTTCTCTTCCACGGCGGTAAGGTGGACAGGAAGTTCTACATGGACAACCTCCAGCTGGAGAGCGCCGAGTACGATCTGATCAGCGCTCCCCAGCGGGGCGTCTGCCTGTTCAAGTCCGGCGCGGACCGCAACCTGCTGGACGTCCATGCCCCGCCCCACAAGCATGTGCTGATCACAGGAGGAGATGGATGAACGTGGTGGGCTATGGCGGCGGGACAAACAGCACAGCCATGCTGATAGGGCTTTGGCAGAGGCGCATTCCGGTAGACATCATCCTCTTCGCGGACCCCGGCGGGGAACAGCCCCACACCTATGCCTATCTGGAAATCATGGACCGCTGGCTGGCGGAGCACAGGATGCCGCCCATCACCCGGGTATGGTACACCACCCGGGACGGCCAGCGGCTCACCCTGGAGCAGGAATGCCTCCGCTCCGCTTCCCTCCCCTCCATTGCCTATGGCTACAAAAAGTGTTCCCTCAAGCACAAGGTGTCCCCCCAGGAGAAGTTCTGCCGGCACGACCCCCACTGCCAGAAGGTGTGGGCCGGCGGCGGCCGGGTGGTCAAGTTCATCGGCTATGATGCCGGGGAACCGGAGCGCCGGGAGCGGGTGCGGGAGCGGGACGAAGCGGACCGGAAATACCAGAAGGAATACCCCCTTATGGAGTGGGGCTGGAACCGGGACAGGTGTATCCAGGCCATCCAAGAGGCAGGGCTTCCCCTGCCGGGGAAGTCCTCCTGCTTTTTTCTGCCCCAGCATGAAGCGGCGGGAGATCCGCACCCTCTACCACAAATATCCGGAGCTGTTAGGCCGTGCCCTGGCCATGGAGGACAGGGCACGGCCTCATTTAACCTCTATCAAAGGTTTGGGCCGGAGCTGGGCCTGGCGGGACTTCGTGGAGCACGATAAGGGGCAGCTGGCGTTCCCCCAGGTATTCCCGGAGGACAACCTGCCCTGCTCCTGCGGGGGGTGCGCCACATGAGCCCCGCCCTCTTAGCCAAGGCTGCCGCGTCCATCCTTACCAATGAAAAAAGCCGGAAAGCCGTGGGGTGGGTGCTGACAGCCGTACTCTCTCCCATCATTCTCCTTCTGGCCTTCTTCTGCACCACCTTCTCAGGTGGGGCGGAGCACAACCGCACTGTGGTGGACCTGTGCTTCCACGGCGGGGCCGTCCCGGAGGGAACCCCGGCGGAGTATCAGGCATACATCCAGGAGATGCGGGACAGCTTTGCCCTGCTGGATGCCGCCATGCAGGCCGTGGAGGGGCAGATGGAGGAGGGGGACGGCCTGGATGTGACATCCGGGTCAAGGCGGTGTTCTTCGCTCTGTACTTCGGCACGGATGACCCGGCAGCCCATGCCGGACAGACCTTTGTGGATTGCTTTGTCACCTATGAGGAGCGCACCCGTACGGTGACCACCGTGGATGAGGAGGGTAATGAGGTGGAGACCCAGGAGACTTATACCATGGCCGTCCCGATTTCAGATCTCCAGCAGATCTGGCAGAACCTCCAACGGCTTACAGGGACGGAGGTTAGCCCGGAACAGCAGGCCAATGCGGACAGCGTCTACAACATTGTGAAGTATGGCGTGTCCACCGGCACGGAGGGCTGGATTCCAGGCGCGGACGTGCCCTTCATTGGGGCGGACGGCTTCTGCTCCCCCATTGGTGCCGGGTGGGAGAGCCGTGTTACCTCGGAGTTTGGTTACCGGAGAGACCCCTTCACCGGGGAGACCCGGGGCCACACCGGCATGGATTTGGCGGTACCCACCGGCACCCCCGTCCGGCCGCCCTGCCCGGCACCGTCACCGCCGCCCAGTACCACAGCAGCTACGGCTACTATGTGATGATCGACCATGGCAGCGGCCTGTCTACTCTCTACGCCCACAATTCCCAACTGCTGGTGCGGGTGGGACAGGCGGTGGAGACTGGCGACATCGTATCTCTGTCCGGCAGCACCGGCCGGTCCACCGGCCCCCACCTCCACTTCGAGGTGCGCGTCAATGGACAGAGAACAAACCCCAGATACTACCTGCCAACCACATCATACGAGGAGTGAGAGAATATGAACTCAATCCAGAATACGGCTTGCCTTATTGCCGCCTATGAAACGGCGGCGGGGCTGCCGGACAACGAACGGATCACCCGGACAGATGGTACATGGAGGCCGGGGGTGACGGAGCAGCAGGCGGCGTCACTTTACCGGCAGGCACAGGCCCTGCTGGCTCCGGAGACCAAGCTGCTCTCCACAAGCCGCGAGTCACTGATCGACCAGATGCGGGACGCTTTGCTGTCCAGGGAGCTGTCCGTGGGAGACACGGTGCTCTTTGCCGCCACAGAACCCTATGGCGGTCCTGGAGACTTTGCCCTCCGTGGCGGTGTCATCCAGTCCATTGACCCGGAACGCAAAACCTGCTCCGTACAGGGACGTTTTTTCCCGATGGACGATGTTCCCCTTCACTATGTATTGGGGCGGTATGATTTGGACTTGCATGAGACTCACTACGGCGTCCCCTGTGTCCAGCCTCTGATGGGTGAACACCCTGAGCTGGCGGAGCGGTATCTGCGTGAAGCAGAGGCCCGGTGGAACACCCAATACGGGCCACCGGCAGCTTCATCAGAGGCCCCGAAAAACACAATGCAGGCGATGGGAGGCATGAGCTGACTATGGAAAAAACAGAACTGACGGTGAGCATGGAACCGGAGCGGCTGGACGCGCTCCGGTATTTTCTGGCCGCCAAGAACAAGCGCACGCCTCAGAAGGAGCTCCAGCGGGCGCTGGAGGAGCTGTACGAAACCTACGTCCCGGCCGAAACCCGGGCCTATCTGGACGCCCGGTGCCGGCCGGACAGGCACCGGCCCCGGCGGCCGACGGCATCCAAGGTCACACAGATGCAGAAGGAGGAAGCGACACATGGAGACCATTGAACTGAGCGGCCGCACTGGACAGGAGGTCTATGAGGAGCTGAAGCACCGGTTGGAGGGCATGGGCTATCTGCCGGACGTGTATTTTCTGCTGGACGCCGACTGGGAGGACAGAAGGGTGATCCCCAGGAATGCGGATCTCTTCTGCACTACGGACTACGGGGACAGCGAGGGGATTTACCTGGATGTGTACCTGAAGTGGTACGGGGAGGACGGCAAGCCTGTGATCAAAAGCTTCGCCACGGGCAAGACCCTGGGCGAGAGCGGCTCCGACATGGACTGGATGTTCCTCATCTCCTCCGCCATTACCAAGGCGTTTCACGGTGAGCAAGGTGCCTATGCCAGATACCGGCAGATGGAAGACGGCACGAAAGCGGAGGGCGTGGTGCTCCATCTCAGTCCGAAGGAGCAGCGGGTACTCATGGATGCGCTGCTGGAACAGCGGATGCGGCAGGAGGCACAGATGACGAATACGGAGCAGCTCCTGCGCCGTATGACCGGCAGCATCACCGCCTATATGGACGAGGTGGGCGCCCGCCCCCTGCGCATGAGCACGGCGGACCGGGCGGTGCTGGCCGTCCGGGATGGGGAGCTCTATGCGTTTTCTTCCCTGGCAGTTCAGATCACGAAGCCGGAAGAGCGGGGCAGCCTGCTGGCCGCAGCGGCAGGCAGGCCAGGCCCAGTGGGCAAACGGATGGCCAGACTGATGCTTGGGACAAAGTCACCCTACCCGGAGGACGTCTGGTTGGATGCCTGCAAACGGGCGGTGGACACCGGGGATCTCCAGCGGGTGCAGATGATGCTGGATCAGACAATGGACAAGGTGGCCAATCCGTCCCCCGCCCTGCCCGGTGAGGTGTTGCGGTATGCCTACCTGCAAAACCCCGCCATGGGCAGGGATCTCATCCGCTGGGCTCCACCAGAGCAGACTGCCGCTGCCCCCATCGGTCTGCTCTATGACACCGCCAGGGCCTGTGACCTGCACGCCCTCACCACTCGATCGGAGGGGCTCCAGCCGCAGGGCAGCGCCGCGCCCGCCCTGCGGCCTCTGATCGCCAGGGGCAGCGAGTGGATGGCGGTGGAGCTGCTGCGGTCTGTGCTCCAGGTGCGCCAGGATGACTATGAAGCCCTGGATGTGTGCCTGCGGGAGCACGCGTCGTCAGCGGCGGAAACCCTGCTGGAGAATGGCGTGGAGCTGGACGGCTATGCGGAGTGGGCGGCAAAACGGAACATCCTTCTGGACGCGCAGGCCCAGGAGATTCTGGAGGTATTGAAGCTCCAACACGGCCAGATACAGCAGCAGAACGATGGCGAGGCCCCCACCGAAGCCCAGCACAGCGGGTTCGGTGGGGAGAGGAGTTCCGGCGAAATGAGTGGGCCCTGCCCACAGGGCGAGGCGAAGGGTATGGAGCGCGGAATGACGATGGGAGGGATGAGCCTGTGAGTGTTCCCGTACTGACCCACCGCAGGGATCTGCCGCCGGGGGATCTTATATTCCCGGAGGAGATCCTGCGCATCGGCCGCACGCTGGATTTTCAGCTCGGCTGTGTCAGCAAAGAAGTTCAGCAGGAGATGTTTGGCCAGGAGCTGGATACCAGTTCACTGTGTGATTGGCTGAACCTCCATACTGCCTATGATTTTGCGCTTCAGGATGTGGCGGACCACATAGATATAACCCTCTGCCGGAATTTTGGAGAGGAGGAGCACCCATTCACGTATCTGCTCAACAGGGCGGAGCGGGACGTCCTGCGCGGGGAGATGGAGGCCTGCTGCCAGCTCCGTACCGGCCGCACACTGGTACAGCAGTACAACCATCTGCTGGTGCAGAAGGAGGTGGAGCCGCCGGAGCTCACGGCTGGGACGCGCCGCATCCCCGTGGACAAGGTGAGTTTTGCGGATGAGCTCTCAGAGTGCGATGGGCTGCTCCAGTTCTATATGCCGGTGACCTTTGACCCGGACGCGGTCTTTGGCACCCACGTGGCGACCGCGGAAAACGACGACTGGCTCAACGTGTACGCCGCCTATGACCTGAACGCCAGCCGGCCGTGCTCCGCACTAGACGTCATCCTGGTGTGCGGAGACGGCAATGAGTTCGCCTTCCGGTATCCGCTGGCCAAGCAGGAGCAGGCCGCGCTGCTGGAAAAGATGGACGCCTACTGCCTGGAACAGACCGGCATGGCGCTGGCAGATTTCCGGGCCCGGTATCTGGTGGAGGAACCGCAGCCCCGCCAGGCCCCCAGCCTGGCCCAGCTGTGAGCACGCCGTCGGCCCCGTGTGCGCCCTGTGTGACGGGTTCAGGCGGAGGGCGGGCCAGGGCCCCGCCCAGCCGAAAAACCGCCCCGTTGGGGCCGGTTTCGCCCCGACTTGGGGCGTTCGATTTTAGTACGAGGATAAAGGAGCGCCGTGGTGAGCCCCGGCGCTCAGGCCACAAAGCCCCGCAGTGCGGGGCTTTTCCCGGATTTGGGTACCGCCGTCGGTAAAGGCCCGTTCCGGGATTCGGAGCGGTGATGTGTTTGAAAAAGCACGGCGTCCCAAGGGCTTGAGGCCCTTTCGCGCCGCCGTGGTGAACAAGGAGGAAGCATGGACGAGGAAAACAGGCTGAAAATCACCCTCTGGCTCAAGCCGGGCATTGTCCGCCGGATGGACGGCTGGCTGGAGGAGGACAACTGCAAAAGCCGCGGGGAGTTTGCCGAAAAGGCCCTGCGGTTCTACATGGGCTACCTGGCCACGGAGGACACCTCGGAGTACCTCTCCCGCGCCCTGGTGGACACCCTGCGGGGTACATTGGCAGATGACGAGAACCGGCTGCGCACTTTGCTGTTCAAGCTGTGCGTGGAGGTGAACATGATGGGCCACACCGTGGCCGCCCACTTCCGGGCAGACCCGGTGAACCGCCGGGAGCTGCGGGCCTACGCGGTGGACGAGGTGCTGCGCACCAACGGGAAGATCCGCTTCGACGACGCCATAGATCTCCAGCGACAGGTCTACCCTGACGGATGAGCCGCATCCGCTTCATGTCCCCCTACTTGAAGGGCGGCAGGGATGCGGCCAAGCTGTCCAACCGGGCCCGCTACATCGCCACCCGCCCCGGTGTGGAGGTGCTCAGGGGTGAGCACAGTAACCAGCCTGCAACAAAAAAGCAGCAGGCTTATATCCAGCGCCTGCTCCGGGACTTCCCCGGCGCGGAGGAACTGCTGGAGTACGAGGGCTACCGCAACACACCCACCCAGGCAAACGCCGATACTTTCATCCGCCAGGTGCAGGAGGACTTCGCGGAGCCCATGAGCCGGATGGAGAACTACCTGGACTACGTGTCCCACCGCCCCGGCGTGCAGATGGACGGTGAGCACGGCCTATGGTACACCGAGGGCAAGGTGCGCAACCTCTCCCAGGCCGTCCGGGAGGTGGCGGAGCACACCGGCAGCGTGTGGATGCCTGTGGTGGCCATCCGCCGGGAGGACGCGGAGCGGCTGGGCTACAACGACGCGGAGAGCTGGAGACAGCTGGTGTGCGCCTGTGCGCCTGAGATTGCCAGAGGATATAAAATTCCGCTGGAGCACCTGCGCTGGTACGCCGCCTTCCACCGCAAGGAGGACAGCGTCCATATCCACATGGTGGTGTTCTCCTCCGATCCCAAGGAGGGCTACCTCACCAGGCAGGGTATCCAGCAGGTGAAGTCCGCCTTCGGCCGGCGGATTTTCCAACAGGATTTGCTCCACGTCTACGAACAGAAAACCGAATACCGGGACGCTCTGGGCCGGGATGCGGAGCGCACCATGGCAGAGCTGATCGCCCAGATGGAGACTGGCCAGATCCAAAATGAAAACCTGGAGCGGCTGGTGCTGGAGCTGGCCCAGCGGCTGCACAACACCCAGGGCAAAAAAGTCTACGGCTACCTGCCACCCAAAACCAAAGTATTGGTGGACGCCATCGTGGATGAGCTGGCAAAGGACCAGCGCGTAGCAGCCGCCTACAACCTGTGGAACCAGATGCGGGAGGAGGTATGCCGCACCTATTCTGAGCAGCTGCCGGAGCGCCTACCTCTTTCCAAACAGAAGGAGTTCAAGGCCGTGCGCAACATGGTCATACGGGAGACGCTCCGGCTGGGGCGATGTGAGCCGCCTACAACAGATGAGGTGGTACACGGGTTTACCCCATCTAGCACACCGCCTGCACAATCCGGTATGCCGCATGGGGTACATCACCCACAGCAGAAGGTCACGCACCACCAGCGTACACAGACACATCGGGCGGTATCCCACGCGGATACCGCCCGATGTGTCCTTCAGCTATTCCACAACATGGGCCGCATCTTCCGAGAGCAGTCCGCCTCCGATGCCATCCAGGCTTGCCTGCACATCGACAGGAAGCGCCGCCGGATGCTCCGGGAGAAGCGTATGGCCCTGGGACACAAGGCCGATGACCATGAGGAAATCCCCCAGCATTCTCAAAGATAAGATGGGGGACTGCCATTGAACTGGTAGTCCTCCGTGGTTTCTTCCGCTACTTCGGCTCCAGAAATCCTATGACCATATCTACCGCCTCTGCGGAGATATCCTCCGGAGCACGCTCCACAAAGGAGGCATGGCGGCTGTTCAGATCCAGCATCCGGGCCTGATCACACAGGATGACCCCGTCCGTCCTGGTGCGCTCATCCAGCCGGAGGTGGAACGGGTGGCCCCGGTCTGTGTGGGTGATGGGGCAAACCATGGTCAGGCTGCTGACCCGGTTGAACAAGTTGTTGCTGATCACCAAGGCAGGACGGCGGCCTTTCTGCTCATGGCCGGACTGGGGATCAAAGTCCAGATAGACGATATCTCCCTGTTCAAAAATCGTCACCATGCCTCAGAGCCCTCCGCCTTCCCCCAATCCAGCTCTTCGGCCTCAATTCGGTCGATCTGGTCAATGGGCTTTCCGTAGAATGCGGTGAGGCGTTCCTCCAGGGTGCGGTGCGGGATGGAAGAGGCACGCCGGATGTTGATACCATCATCCATCTGCACCAGTTCCACCCGGTCGTGTTCCTTCAGACCAACTGCGTCCAGGAGGGCCTTGGGGATCCGCAGGCCCTGGCTGTTGCCCCATTTTTGGATCGTCGCGTACATGAACGACACCTGCCTTTCAAAGATAGTATATACAGAGTATAAACAAAAGTCAACCGTTTGATTCGAGGTGAGCCGACATGGGAACCTATATCCATTTTACCGATGAACAGAAGGAGCGGGCCAACTCCGTTGATCTGGAGGAATTCCTGCGGCAGCGGGGGGAGAAACTGCTCCGCGCCGGGAGGGAGTCCCGGCTGGCCAGGGTGCACCATATCACCGTCCGGGGCAACGAATGGTACGACCATATTGCCCGGCAGGGCGGCCATGCGGTCAGCTTTGTCCAGCACTACTACGGTATGAGCTACCAGGAGGCCATGGAGCTCCTGTTGGGGAATGAATTGGGCGCGACATATCCCGCCGCAGAGCCAAAGCGGGAGGAGCCGCCTAAGCCCTTCGCCCTGCCGCCGCCCCACACCGATATGCGCCGTGTGTACGCCTACCTGATGAAACAGCGCCGCGTTAGCCGGGAGGTGGTCACCCACTTCGCCCGGTCCGGCCTGCTGTACGAGGATGCTCAATACCACAACTGTGTCTTTGTGGGCACGGACGAGCATGGTGTCCCCCGCCATGCCCACAAGAGGAGCACCAACAGCCAGGGCAAGTCTTTCAAGGTCAACGTGGAAGGCAGCAGGCCCCAGCACAGCTTCCACCACGTGGGGCAGGACGGCCTGCTTTATGTGTTCGAGGCCCCGATTGATCTGCTGAGCTTCCTCACGCTGTACCCGGACAGATGGCAGGAGCACAGCTATGTAGCCCTGTGCGGCACTGGCGGCCAGGCCGTGTGCTGGATGCTGGAGCAGCACCCCAGCCTCCAATCCGTTGTGCTCTGCCTGTGGATCACGACGAGCCCGGGCAGACGGCGGCCAGGCGCCTCCAGGAAGAGTTACAGGGAGCAGGATACCACAGCGGTATCCTGCTCCCTGTGCATAAGGACTGGAACGACGACCTGGTGCAAGGGCAGACTGTGACCGGCCCTGTAATGACCATGGGGCAGAGTATGTAGGCCGCAGAGGCGCACCGCCCGCCAGGGGGGTGGTGTGCCCTGCCGCTGGACCGGGGGCCGGTTCATTTTGGCCCGCCCAGAAGGTCACAATGGAAGTAGATTTAAACACAGAGAGCAGACAACGAAGGGATGATTGCAGTGAACAACGACACCTGGATGCTGATCCTCCTGCTGGCGGTGGTATTCGGCGCCCTGGTCGCCACCACCACCTTTTCCGGCCGGGGCAGCCTGGACAGCATCAAGAGTAAAACCGTGGGCGACGGGCAGCACGGCACCGCCCGCTGGGCCACGCCGGGGGAAATCAAGAAGACCTTCCGCTCCGTCCCCTTCCAGACCGCGCTGTGGCGGAAGGGGGAGCGCCTCCCGGGCACACAGGGGCTGGTGTTGGGCTGTACCGGAAAGAAGGGGCAGCTCACAGCCCTGGTGGATTCGGACGATGTCCACTGCCTCATGATCGGTGCCTCCGGCGTGGGCAAGACCGCCTTCTTCCTATACCCCAATTTGGAATACGCCTGTGCCAGCGGCATGAGCTTCTTTGCCAGTGACACCAAGGGAGATCTGGCCCGGAACTATGGGGCCATCGCCCGGGACTGCTATGGCTACCAGGTGGCGGTGGTGGATCTTCGGAACCCCACCCGCTCAGATGGCTATAACCTGCTCACCCTGATCAATCACTATATGGACGCGTGCCGGAGAGATCCGGCTGACCTGGCCGCCCGGGCCAAGTCTGAGAAGTACTCCAAGATCCTGTCCAAGACCATCATCAACCCGGATGGGGAGAACTTTGCACAAAATCAATATTTTTACGACGCGGCGGAGGGCGTGCTCACCGCCGTGATTCTGCTGCTAGCGGAGTACCTGCCGCCCAGGGAGATCGACGGAGTGCTGCGAGAGCGGAGGCACATCGTATCCGTGTTCAAGCTGGTGCAGGAGCTGCTGGCCCCCAGCATTCTGCCCGGCAAGAATGAGTTCCAGCTCCTCATGGACCGCTTGCCGGAGGAACACAAGGCCAAGTGGTTCTCCGGCTCCGCCCTCACCGCCGCCGAGCAGTCTATGGCCTCCGTCATGTCCACCGTCCTCTCCCGGCTGAACACCTTCCTGGACTCGGAGCTGGAGCAAGTGCTGTGTTTCGACAGCACCATAGACGCCGAGAGCTTTGCCGCAAAGAAATCCGCCATCTTCCAGATACTTCCGGAGGAAGATCAGACCAAAAACTTCATGGCTGGGCTGATGATCCAGACCCTGAGTCGGGAGCTGTTCTCTGTGGCGGATGAACACGACGGGAAGCTGCCCAGCCGGGTGGTGTTTTTCTGTGACGAGCTGGGCACCATGCCCGCCTTCGACATTCTGCCCCTGTTCTCCGCTGGCCGCTCCCGGCGGCTGACTCTGGTGCCCATCATCCAAAGCCTGGCCCAGTTGGAGAAGAACTACGGCAAGGAGGGGGCGGAGATCCTGGCGGATAACTGCCAGGACACCATCTTCGGCGGCTTTGCCCCCAACAGCCAGACCGCCGAGGTGCTGATCCAAAGCATTGGGCAACCGCACTGTCCTGAGTGGCTCCATCTCCAGGGGGAAGAACGACCCCAGCCAGAGCCTCCAGATGATCGAGCGGCCCCTCATGACCCCGGATGAACTCAAGTCCATCCCCAAGGGGGCACTTCATCGTCATGAAAACAGGCACACACCCCATGCAGACCCGCCTGCGGCTGTTCCTGGAGTGGGGGATTACCTTTGGGGAGCCCTACCAGGTATCCCAGCAGGCCGCTCGAAAGGTCTACTACGCCAGCAAGGCAGAATTGACCGATGTTATATACCGGGCATTTCCTGCGCCTGCCCGCCAGAACAACTACCGTACGCCGAAAAAGGAGAAAACCATACCATGAGCTATTTTAGCGAGATTTACGGCGACTTAGAGCTGAGCGCCAGGGCCAAGCTGGTGCTGGTGTACCTCCATGACCGGGCAAACAAGGATGGCGAGAGCTGGTACGCCATTGGCACCATGGCAAAGGATCTGAGACTTTCCCGCTCTACAATAAAGCGGGCCCTGACCGAACTTGTTCGTCAGGGCCGAGTAGAAAAGCAAGCGAGGTTTCGGGAAAATGGTGGGTGCACATCTAACCTTTATGTATTTTTCGAAGTATTGTAAGCAACATCTGTGATCATTATCTTCATTGAAAAGTGCAACGGGTTTTTCAATAGTTATTATGTGGTGATCCTCCACCCTCTAAAGCACAAAAGGAAGCCCCCCTTGAAGCTTATGAGATATCACCCATATAGATTAGTT
>ENA-OQDA01000751-OQDA01000751.1-human-gut-metagenome-genome-assembly--contig:-NODE-751-length-12614-cov-3.554497_pt1 | contig 12614 bp, 18 predicted proteins | sample MGYA00242771_ERZ504603 | MGnify/ENA primary metagenome ERZ504603 (study PRJEB26092, sample SAMD00036328) | human gut metagenome | host: Homo sapiens | study: EMG produced TPA metagenomics assembly of...
CATCCCTTCCGACGCCGCCCGCAGGGCCTCCAGGCGGGACTTGACGGATGGTTTCTCAGTAGTCTCCGTCGTCCCCGTATCCGTACTCCTCGTCTGCCTGGCTGTCGAGCCACTCCCGCGCTGTGGTGAGGAGTGTTCGGGCCGAGCGCGGGGGGCGGCTTTTTTTGGCGCTTCTTCCCCCTGTTCCTGGGCGGGGCCGGGTAGCCCCTCTGTTCCAGGTAGTGGTTGACCAGCGGCACATAGTCCACATTGGTCACAAGGTCCACGATCCCGCTGGTGGAACGGGTGTCTTTAATCACGGAGAACAGCACATTTTTCTTGGCGTAGGCCCGGAAGTCCTCCAGGTCGCTCTCTTTGATGTGAAAGGTCTTGAGTTCCCGGCCCATTTGAAGCAGCCGGGCCATGTTGGCCTTGCCGTAGAGTTTTTTGTTGTTTTGGGACAGGGCCAGCAGAAAGGCGGCCAGGTTTTTGCTCCCAGCCGCCAGCATTTTAACAGCAGCCTCGGTGAGCTGGATGCTCTCCTTTACCATCAGGTCGGCCACTTCACCGCTGTTATCCATCTTCTTCACCTCCCGGTTTTCAAATATTGAATGACCTCCAGAATGGAACAATACTGAACTTTTTGGAGATACCGCTTTCTCAGCAGCTTCAAGTGCCGCTCCCGCTGGGGCCCGGCAAGGGCGGAAAACGTCTCCGCGTCGTGGGCCGCCTCCCGGTAGTCCAGCAGGGTCACGCTCCCCCAGGGCCGTCCGCCCACAAACTTCTCCACATGGAGGAACAGGGCGAGCACCGGCCACCCAGCCCGGTCCTGAAAGGCCAGCCAGCACAGATTTTCATAACTGCCCGGCTCATAGACACGGGGCGGGTCAAACAGCCAGGACCTCTCACGCCGGGCCAGAAACAGATAGTCCGCCGCGCCGCCCTGTTGCAGTTTGAGCAGATCCAATTCAATGCTCCCTGCCTCGATGGGCTGATAGAGCGGTATCAATCCCAGAATGGCGGTCAGGTCCGCGTGGAGCAGTTTTTTCATAAGTACGCCTCCTTGCATGGTCTGGGCGCTGGGCTTCCACCGCCGCCCGGACCTTGGGGATGTCGCCCTCGATGCGGGCGCATAGCTTCAAGTCCCGGCGCAGCGCCCGCAGGTGTGTGGTGATTTGTTCGATCTCCGTCTGGATTTCCCCGCCTCCGTCTCCCCGCCGTTTCTGCCGGTATAACTGCCCGCGCCGTTCTGTGAGGGCGTCCATCTCCGCCTGTATCGCGTCATACTGCATGGAGAGCTGGGCCGCTGTCTCAATGCGGTTTTTACGGAGATAATGGAATTGCTCTTGATAGCGGTCCAGTTTCAGCAGCTCCTCCCGCATGGAAAACGCCGCCCGGTTTCCCGGACGGCGTTTCGGGTATGCCCCCAGCAGGCAGAGGTATTGGAAGCAGAGGGCTTGAAAGCCCGTGAGTTTCCTTGGGCGGCGGGGCATCCCACCCCGCGCCCGATACCGGCGGCCCGGCTGCCAGCAGACAGAAAAGAGTAGTGGGGGGAGTGTCCGGCGGGGCCTCGCCGGAACGGACGGCGGCAAGCCGGGCCTGTATGTCCGCCTCGGTATAGCCGTCTTTCAGGCTGTCCAGACGGATATACCCTTTCCCACCGGGGGGAAGGATAGCGGTGTGCTTTGACCCTGGGGGCCGGTTTTTACCGATACCCCCATCCGCCGCAGTTGGCTGAGGAAGGACTGGTAGGTGTAGGCTTGCCGGATGGCCTCGTCCACGTCCTGACGGATCAGGTCCCGCACGGTGGCCCTTGCCCTGTCTGGCCGCCTCCCACTCAGCCCGGCTCACCGGCCGCCCAGGGGCTCACTGGGCTCAATAATGGACAGCCCGTGTTCCCGGCAGATGGCGTCTGAGGTCCCCCGGATGCCCACGCCGTCCCCGCCGTAGTAGTCCTTCAGTTGGTCCCGGTACATGGCCCCATCCACAAAGGAGATGGAATTAAAAACGATATGCGAATGTAAATGTGCTTTGTTCAGGTGGGTGGAAACGATGACTTCATAGCGGTCCCCCAGCAGGCGCCGGGCAAACTCCACGCCCACGGCATGGGCCTGGTCCGGCGTCACCTCGCCGGGAGCGAAGGACTGGATGATGTGGTAGCCCTTCCGTTTCCGCCCCTCCTTGCCCCAGCGCCGCTTGGTGTCCATCATGTCGGCGTAAACGCTCTCCCGGTCGCAGTTGATGGCGGTCTCAAAACAGGTCTGTTCCGTTTTCTCCCGGTCCAGGGCATAGTCGATGGCGGCCTCCAGGGAGGTCTTTTCCGGGTCCTGGGTATAGCCCACGCATTTGTCCAGGCGGTTGTGAATGACTAAAATCTTGGTGTAGGCCATTACAGCGTGTCCCGGACCAGCCGGACCGCCTGGCGGACCAGCCGCGCCGCCTCCCGTATCTCGTCCTGGGTGGCCGCGCCTCTGGCGTTGGCCTGATAAGCCAGTTGATTCACATTATTGCCGATGGCGTTCAGTTCCCGGAGCAGGGCGGCGTAGGTATCGGGAGGCCGGGGCCGGAGATTGACGCCCATAATGAGTTGGCGGAGCATGGGCTCGATCTTGAGCCCGGTGGTCCGGGCGGTCTCTGTCAGCCGGGCGTAGTGGGCGGCGTCCAGCCGCAGGGTGATGGTTTTATAGGGCTTCATCGAACTGGGCCTCCTTTCCGGTGCTGCGGCCTCTTTGCCGGCTCCGGCGGGGGACTTTTCAAGGGGACCTCCTTGCAGTAGGCCCTCTCTCCGCAGGCGTCCTTCAGCAGATGGGCCATGCACTCGTCAAACGGGTGCCAATCCCGGTCTCCGCTCACAAGGAAATAGTGCATATTGGTCTCCCGGTACATCAGCTTAGTCCCGCTCTGATGCGTGAGAACAACCATGCCATAAACGACCAGATCATTTGTCCCCGGATATGGCGAGATGTCCACGGCCACGTCACAAAATGGAGTGTCGTGGGCGGCAAGCACGGCTTTGATCTTCTCGGTGTTCTCGGCCTGGTGGTCCCGGAAATGCTGGATCAGGCCAACCTGTTTCCGTAGACCGCTCAGGTAATTCTGTTTATCTTGGCCGATAAACAGTTTCCGTCCACTCCCGAACACGATGGAATAATCGTTATGGCCCCGGAATTTCCCCCGGCAGGGGGTTTTCTCCACATGGTAGGATGTTTCACCAAACAGGCGTTGCAGGGTCCGCTCCAGGCGCAGGGTCTCGCTCCGTTTCTCATCAATCATCTGTTCACCTCCAGTTCAGGTATCAAATAGCGCATATCAAGAGGATATGCGTTGGTGTTGTGCGGGGGGTGGGGGCTGTGCCCACGGAAAAAGTCCCCTCAAATTGAGGGACTTTCGGCGGCGCGGGGGTATCAGGGGCGGAGCCCCTGACCAGCGGCATTTTGCTGTCAAAATGCCATGCTGCGCGGACAGCGGCGCGAGCGCCGCTGTCACCGTACCGGGGTCGTTTTCCGGCGGGGCGGTTTCTTGGGCCCTTTCCGGGTGGTCTCCGGCTTTTGAACACTCTCCCGGTTTCGGTGCTGATTCAAGGGCGTGGTATGCAGCTTCTGTGCCATAGTCGGCTCCTCCTCTTGTGGTGTGTCTTGATGGCCGGAGGACAGCGGCTCCTCCAGCAGGGCCGGGTCGTCCTCCAGAAAGGAAAGCATTTCCTCCACCCGTTCTTCCAGGGAAGCCTCCACCGTATAGCCGGGGAGAAGGATGCCGTTGACGGAAAAGCGTCTTTCCTCTCCCTTTGGGATAGGCGGGGACACCTCCGTGAACAGGTGGGCGTAGGCTTTGATTCGGCCTTGCAGATAACGCTCCATCTCCTCTCTTGTGGCAAACCGCTTGTCGCTCTGCCCGGCGATCTTCCAGCCGTCGCCGGTGTAGTCTGGGGTTGGATGCTGGAGCGTGTTATAATGAATATCCCAAGACAAAGTACAGTTGATAAGAGTTCCATCCGGCGTTTTATTTTCGGACACGCGATACGACATTTTGTAGACCATGTTGCTCAATACGTTCCAGCCGAATTGATTGACCTTCCACTGGTTGGACGTGTGCTCTACCGGCAAGGCCCGCAGATACTCCCTGGCCTTGCGGATGGCTATGGTCTCCGCCGCCTGTTTCAGCCATTCGGCCTCGATTTCAGAGAATTTTGAGAAAATGGCTTTTTCCTGGGCCACGCTGGCCTCCTCCATGGTGGTCAATTCCTCCCGCGGCAGTTGGATCAGTTCCGCAACACGGTCCGCCTTTTTATCTGGATAGTAATGGGCGGACATTTCGATCTCCCATCCAGGGGTGATATGCGTATGTGCCATGTCCGCCCCCTATCGCGCCATAGCCAGCCGCTTTTTATGCAGCGGCTTTTTCCTGGCGGCTGGGCGGGCGGCTTTGGCCGGAGGCGGCTCCTGCTTCCCCCTGTCCGCCGTCTGTGCCTGGACCTGGACCGGGAGGGGCGGCCCCGCCTGGGGGTTTTTCCTCCGCTGGAGGGGCCGGCTCACCGGAGATGGGCTGCGCCTCCGATGGTATGGCCATATCATCGTCCTCCAGGCAGTTCAGCAGGTCCTCCAGCGTGACCTTTTCCTTCTGAGGGACGCGGGGTTGGAGCGAATACCCTTGCAGGAGTTGGCCGTTGACACAAAACAACTCCTTTGCCTCCGCCGGGATGGGCGGGGACATGGATTCAAAGCACGGCGCATACTGGTCAAATTTGCTCTGGATGTACTTCTGGGCCCCCTCCATGGTCTTGTACTTCTTGCTGCCCTCGTACTCAATTCGTTCCCTGGGGCTCCGGGTATAGCCCCAATACCCTTGAGACAGGCCGGGGGCCGTGTAGGACAACTCCCAGGTCAATTTCCATTCATCACCAGACTTGACGATGTTGAATGTCATTTTATAGACCAGGTTGCTGATCTCCCAGGAGCCGTCCTTGTGCCTCTGCCACTCATTGCGGGTGTGTGTGACCTCCGGCGTTTTCAGATATTCGATTGCTTTTTGCAGGAGAAGGGTCTGCGCCCCATGCTCATCCCAGGCGGTGACGGCCTTCTTCATCTCCTCAAAGACTTTCTTTTCCTCCGCCTGGCTTTTCTTTAACTGCTTTTCCAGGTCCTTGACCGGGACATTCAGGAACGGCTTGAAGTCGGCCCTGTCGCCCCGGTAGTTGATCTGCCGCCTGACCTCCAGGTAAAAGCCCTCCCGAAGATAACCTTCACTGGGACCGATCTCATAAAACGATTTTTTTGCCATACTGCAATTCACCTCCCTATCTGATCGGGCCGCTGGGCGGCGCCCGGTCCTTTTTCGGCGTCCAGCCCTTTTGATAGCGATGCTCCATCATGATCGTGCGAACCAGAGCCGCCTCGTTTTCTGGCAGATACCGGATGCGCCGGAGCGTCCCGTACTTCCAATACAGGCCCTTCAACCGTTCCGGCTCCATGGAAAACCGCCGCCCGGAGTAAAAGACCAGTTCCACGGCCTTGACCTCCATCGCCACGTGTTCCAGGCGGTGGAGGTGCGCCGAGAAATCGAAGGAGCGTATATCCCCACTGGGGTTTTTACGGTCCCCACCTCTAACGACGATATGGTATCTTTTTCTACCATCACTTCTACGCAATCCATCATCTTCATTTTATTTTCCCCCATACGGCGTATTCAATTTGAGTTTTCCGTTCAGCATAAGCATCCATCCAGTAATAAATGACACGCTGCCTGATTTGCCTTTTCTGGGAATCGTAACTCTGATATCAATTCGCTAGCCTCGTCTATCCAACTTTCCTAACATATAGTCACCGGATAGATATTTTTCAAGTGCCTGTTTCTCACTTTGATTCTTAAGCCACGTAGAATCTGAAGCAGAATAGCCCCAACTTTCAAATGCTCGATTTTTTCCATGTCTATATGTATTTTCTGGGTCAAATAGATAGGGATCAAATTTGCTGTAATCGCTATATGATGTTGTATTCATCAAAACCACAGCATAGGGAATCGGGTCTAATGTGCAGTGGCAGTATGGATGATGTGGACAAGACGGAGCATTTTCTTCCTGAAACCAACAACCATCCAACATTAAGCATTCCTCACAGTGGGTTTTGCCCTCTGAATGGTGCGTCCATTGGACCCAGCTTGGCTGCTCTGCCGTTTTCTGCGGAAGTAGCTTTCCCGTATATCGATTTGTAATATATCATATTTCCTCCTATCATGTAAATCAGGCTTCTACATATAGGCTGGAAAAAGAAAAAAGTTGTAAATTTCTGTACAACTTTCAAAATGAATTTACAAATTATGAAAAAATGAGTGAGTCCTATAAGGACTCACCCATGGCGGAAGCGGTGGGATTCGAACCCACGTGCCCTTGCGGACAACTTGATTTCGAGTCGTTGGAAGGCAGTGTCCTACCGTGAATTTTGTGTTCCCTTGTGAGCGTTTCAGAACGCCGCAACTCCTTGATTTTACTGGGGCTGCGGCGTTTCTTCATGCCAATTCAGATGGTTGCGGATTTGCCGGTCCAAAGCAGATTTTCCGGAAAACTGTGAGCGTTGTGTTAGCGGGAAACCGTGTTGACTATGTTCAGAGCTATTTTTCGCCCTGTCGAAAGCGGAGCATATAGGTTTGTTTTTGGAGAAGTTTGTGCAATCAATAGCATAAACTTGATTTTTCAATTTCTTTATGCTACACTGCAACCAGAGGTGATAGGATGCTGAAAAGTGGAAGTGAGCTGCGCCTCCGTGACCTTTACCTGAACCGGCTGATCGCGTTTCAGGATACCGAGCCGGTGAAGATCATCACAGGCATCCGGCGCTGCGGAAAATCCAGCCTGATGAAGCTGATGATCCTTCATCTGCGGGATACTGGTGTGGCGGATGACCAGATCATCGAGATGAATTTTGAATCCATGGACTTCCGCAGAATGACTGTGGAGGAACTGTACCGGTATGTGAAGGAGCGGCTGCCGGAGAAGAAGCGCGCTTATCTGTTCTTTGACGAGATCCAGCGCATCGACCAGTGGCAGGATGCGGTGAATTCCTTCCGGGTGGATTTCGACTGCGACATCTATGTGACCGGCTCCAACGCCTATCTGCTGTCCTCGGAGTACGCCACCTACCTGGCCGGACGGAGCGTGGAGATCAAGATGCTTCCGTTGTCCTTCCGGGAGTTTCTGGACTTCCACGGCTATACGGTTCGGGAGAGCAAAAGCCCCGCCGGAGGAATACGGAAGCGGATCTACGATGCCGACGGCGAGAGCTATGAGCCCCAGGAGCTGCTGGACGCCTATCTGCGCTTCGGCGGAATGCCCGGGATCGCAGATGTGGGCCTGGATACCGATAAGGCGCTGACCCTGCTGGACGGGATCTACTCCACGGTCGTGGTACGGGACATCCTGGAACGGGAGCGCCGCCGCGGTCAGCGGCAGATCACCGACCCGGATCTGCTGCGGAAGATCATCATGTTCCTGACCGACAATATTGGCAACAGCACCTCCATCACATCCATCAGCAATACTCTCGTGAACGAAAAGCTGCTGGACCAGAACCGTAAGGGCAGGCCCTCTGTCCACACCATCCAGGCCTATGTTGGCGCGCTGCTGGAGTCCTATATCTTCTATGAGATCAAGCGATTCGACATCAAGGGGAAGGAGTATCTCCGCACCCTGGGCAAATATTATATCGTGGACATTGGCCTGCGCAACTATCTGCTGGGCTTCCGGGACATGGACACCGGACACATCATTGAGAACGTTGTTTACTTCGAACTGCTCCGCCGGGGCTACGATGTGGCTATCGGAAAAGTGGACAACAGGGAAGTGGACTTTATCGCCGCCAATGCGGAGGAGAAGCGGTACATCCAGGTGACCGAGTCCATGAACGAACCGGCCACCCGGGAGCGGGAGCTGGCCCCTCTGCGGATGATCCGGGACAACTATGAAAAAATCGTCATTGCCGGAAGCTGTGACTATCCCATGACGGAGGACGGGATCAAGATCATCAAGCTGACAGATTTTCTCCTGAACGCCTGATAGGATAGTCCAATGGCTGCTCACAATAAAATATACGGCAAAAGCCGCGGCATCCCAACCGGGTGCCGCGGCTTTGTCATGCCGTCCGAAAGGAGGAATGAACACAATGGCTGTCTTTCGTGTGGAGCGTACCCGTGACTTCACCGTCATGAGCAACCACCATCTGCGGGACAAGCGGCTGACCCTGAAGGCCAAGGGGCTGCTGTCCATGATGCTGTCCCTGCCGGAGGACTGGAACTACAGCACCCTGGGCCTGGCCGCCATCTGCCGGGAGGGCGTGGACGCCATCCGGGGTGCCCTGCGGGAGCTGGAGAAGGAGGGCTACGTGATCCGCCGTCAGCTCCGGGGCCCGGCGGGCAGATCCAGGACATCGAGTATCTGATCTATGAGCAGCCGCCTGGTACGGGTTCACCAGGTACGGGAAATCCAGGTACGGTGAGACCATGTCCGGAGAAGTCGGCAGAATCTAATATGGATCGATCAAGTACAGAGTGATCCATAATCAAACGATCTAGGACGGAGGTTTACAGACTTCAAAGTCAGGGAAGAGAAGAAGTAGCCCCGGCGAGCAGTGTCTCCGCCATGATGCTCCCTGTTCCTTCCTCTGTTTTTGATCTTAACACCGGCACCTGTGTAGCCGGTAGAAGGGAACCTGAACGGACAATGCGGAGGGCCGTCACGCGGGTGACGGTCTTTTGGGCAGCTTCGTATTGTCCCCGTCTCCAGCCCCACGTCCCCCGCAGCCAGCCCGCAGGCGGTTTTGCCGCCGGGTCGGTACCTGGCCCAGCCCGGTCCACCCGCCGGCAAACGGCGGCAAAAGGGCGAAGCCACGGCGGGGGCCTGCCAGGGCCCGCTGTATTCGAGTCCGAAGCCGCAAATGGGGTCCCGGGGTGTCCCCGGGCGCACGCCTTGCCGCCTTCTGGGCGGCAAGGTATAGTGCGTTATACCGCCCTGACAACCGCACGCGAAAATGCCCGGCCCTCCTTGCAGGGGCCGGGCATTTCTCGTGGGCGGGGAAACCGCCGCCGCGCCAGCCTGCCGATTTCAGCACCACCTCTCTTGCGGCGGGTTCCGCATGGGGGCGGTATGTGAAAACGCCTACGTCCACCGTGCATCTACCATCTCAACGGAAGGAGTCTTGTGTGATGCCTTACGCCATTATGCGCTTCGAGAAACGAAAAGGCGGACCGGCCTCTGCCATCGAGAAACACCACGAACGGAAGAAGCCACGCTATGCCAGCAACCCTGATGTGGACACAGACCGCTCCCACCTCAACTACCACCTGGTGGAGCCCCGACACAAATACTACGCAGAGATCCAGTCCCGCATCGAACAGGCCCAGCGGAAAAATCCGAAGCTCAAGGTGCGCCGGGACAGCGTGAAGTTCATCGACACCATCGTCACCGCCACACCGGACTACCTGACGCAGCTCCCGCCGGAACAGGTGCGGAGATACTTCGAGCGGGCGCTGGAGTTCTTCAGCAGGGAGGTGGGCGCGGAGAACATCTTCTCCGCCGTGGTACACATGGATGAGCGCAACCCACATATGCACCTGTGCTTCGTACCGCTGACAAAGGACCACCGGCTATCCGCCAAGGAGGTGATCGGCGGACGGGATAAGCTGGTGGAGTGGCAGGACAAGTTCCACGACCACATGGCGGCGGAGTTCCCGGAACTGGAGCGGGGGCAGTCCGCCGCCGTCACCAGGCGGAAACACATCCCCACCTGGCTCTATAAGCAGTCCCACCGTCTCACCCAAGAGATGGTGGAAATCCGCGCCGAGCTGGAGCAGACCGGCACACTGAACGCGAAGAAGCAGAGGGAGAAAATTCTGAAGCTGCTGGACAAGTGGTATCCCCAGATCAACGCGTTCGAGGCCAAGCTGAAGCCCTATGATGAGCAGCTCCAGCGCATGAGGGACGAGCTCATTCGCTCCCGCAGCACCATGCCTACAATGAAACTCTGGAGGAATTGCAGACAGCGGAGAGCTATGACGATGTTGTGATGGAGGGAACCGGAGCGGACTGGGTTGACGTACTCGCTGTCTTTGCGGTAAAGGTTGCGGGCAGCAATGACGCAGACGCCACAGATGTGGTTACGCTGGACAAAAACCGAATTGACCGACTGGAGGCCGTCTTTTGGGATATGAATGCCGTTGCCCATGAAGTAGAGGAAATCGACCACCCGGAAAGCAGTGAGGGAGCCGATGATGGATACACAGAGCGCATCCTCCACATCACCATTACCGGAAAAACAGCAGAGGAAATGGCTGCGGAGTACGGCTTCACAGACCAACAGCTTGAAATGCTTCAGGAGCTGTTGGAGGAACGGGAAATGCTGGCGGATTTGATTGGAAGTCTGATGAACGTAACCGCCGATGCAAAGGAGGTTCTTTTGAACCTGCCGGAGGATCTGTCCCCAGAGCGTGAGGCCGTCATCCGTGCGGCCTGTTCCCTGGTGGGGAAGGTCAACTACTTCTGGGGCGGTAAAAGCCTCGTCTTGGGCTGGGACAGCCGCTGGGGGCGGCTCACAGAGGTTACGGCGGCAGGTAGCAGCACCACAGGTACCTACCGGCCCTACGGCCTGGACTGCTCCGGGTTTGTGGACTGGGTATTTTATAACGCCACAGGCGGCGAGTACATCATCGGCCATGGCGGTGGTGCTATGATGCAGCACAGCTACTGCACCAGCATTTCCTGGGCGGAGGCGCAGATCGGTGATCTGGTCTTTTACCCGGAGGATACCCATGTCGGGATTGTCTGCGGCTGGGACGAGAGTGGCAATATTCTGATCGTCCACTGTGCCTTCAGCGCCAATAATGTGGTCATCACCGGCCGGGAGGGGTTCACCAGCATTGGCAGGCCAGTCTTTTATGGAGGAGCCTAATGATAATTGTAGCGGCATTGGCAATATGGAGAACTATGCTTAAGGGGTGATTTCTCGAACGGATTTGCGTTTAGATTTTGCATAGACAACTGTATTACCTGTTCCGCTAGGGGAACCGTCCCAGACTGCAATAACAAGATCGCTGTGGTCGATCATATAGCGATTGCGTTTGTCGAAGCAGTCAGGCGTATAGCCGTCCTGGAGCAGCGTCACCTTGTCGCACTGTTCAAGAATGGACTGGTAGCGCTCACGGCTCTCAGAAGGCCAGCGGGCATCCTGACCTTTGCACGGTAGCACGGCCTCCAGGGTGAGGGACCACCTTCTACGCAGAGACAGCACGATCTCCGCCGCCCAGGTGTCCACGCCTAAGGCCATGCCTGTGAGAAAGTGAATCACCCCATCCTGTTCAACAGCTTGGATAATCTGACGCTTTAAGCGGAATTTCAGCAGTACACACCGTGGATCGGCTTCATTGTATTTCCAGGGAAAGGACTGGGGACGGTGCCCGGTAAAGCAGCAGGTTTGATCAGGCATAATAAACACCTCTTGCACCATTTAGTGATATGTCACTATAATAGCATATATTATAAGATTAGTGAAGTATCACTAAGATGCCCTTCAAAAATGACATATCATATGGAAGACGATATGTCACTAAGGAGGGAAGAATGGATACCAGAGAGGCGATTGCATTTCGCATTAGACAGCTATGTGATGAGCGAGGCATTACACCCAATGGTTTAAGTAATCTTGCTGGTGTCCCTCAGGCAACTGTTAAAAGTATCCTGAACGGCGAGAGCGGAAATCCCGGCACGGTTACCATTAAAAAGTTATGTGATGGACTGGATATTACGCTGGGAGAATTCTTCTCTACTCCTGAATTTGATAGACTGGAACAGGAGATAAAATAAGAGTGAGATAGGGCGGCACAGATTTGTTCTGTGCTGCCTTGCTTTTTGTTATCGCTTGGCTGCTACGAACCAGCGGCCCTTTTCAAACCACAGATAGGATTCCTTCCCCTGGATGCGGCAGGTATAGCGATCTCCTACGCCCCCTACGCTCTGACAGGCTGCCCGGCGGACGTCCAGAATCTTGTCCACCGGGTAGCGGTGGGCCTCGTCGAACTCAATCTCCAGAGGGCGCAGCTTGCCGTCGGCCTCAAACCGGACGATCACCGGCACATAGCGCTTTTCTCGTTCTTCCATTTGCTTACCCTCCAAAATAACCGATCGGATGCACGGTGTGATTGTCCTTGGGATTGATGGCCCCCAGTAGGGGATCGGTAAACAGCCTGGCCCGCTGGATGCTCCGGTAACCGTACCGCTGACGCAGACGGTCTACCGCTGCGTCGATCCGCTCCCACTTATCTCGGCGGGTTTCCTCCGGGTAAAGAGAGAGCTGGGTGCCCGCTGTGGCTTCCACCAGCCCGGCGCCCCGGACGCAATGCTGCGCAGGGACGGTACCCAGCGGTCAGTTTTGGCGGAACATGGTCGCAGGCCGTCTGGGCGATCTCGTCGCTGGAGCAGGTGGGTACCTCCAGCTTTCGCTGGCGATCAGAAGGAATTGAGCTCCACATCCCGGATATAGACCTCCACCACCGTGCATCGGCTGGCCAGCTCCCGCATCCGAGAAGCCACGCTCTCTGCCAGCAGAAGGAGCATCAGCTCCACATCACTGTCACAGGTCATGTCCCGGGGCGTGGTA
>ENA-OQDA01000752-OQDA01000752.1-human-gut-metagenome-genome-assembly--contig:-NODE-752-length-12608-cov-2.773015_pt1 | contig 12608 bp, 7 predicted proteins | sample MGYA00242771_ERZ504603 | MGnify/ENA primary metagenome ERZ504603 (study PRJEB26092, sample SAMD00036328) | human gut metagenome | host: Homo sapiens | study: EMG produced TPA metagenomics assembly of...
ACATAGGACCAGAAGTCACTCGGTTCCAGATGATCTCGGGTCGTAGTAGACCCGTGTCTGATCCAGCATCAAAGCCGCTGCCAGTCCGCCAAGACAGGCAACCAGCACTACGACCAGGCTGCGATCCCGGTTGTCGAACCGATAGATGGAATACGCCGTCCGCCCTCGAAGACCGCATCCCCGGCTCTTCATGGAAAATCCGCTTTCGATAAAACTTTCCAGCATCCAGGTGATCAGGATCGACAGCTCCCGTACTCATCCGTTTTCATCGCCGCCAGAGGCTTCCTGGCTGCACGCCTTACCCGAATCCAGCGTCCGGGCCGCTTCGATCTGAGACGCTCGCACTCGCACCCGACCGAACATCCGCAATGCCACCGACAGCATGAGAGAAAGCCGCGGAGAGATCTTTCCAAAAGATAAACGATCTTGTCCACGGAAAATACCGCCAGAAAGCAGCTGAACATCATCAAAAAAGCCGCCGCCGTCGTCCCCAGCACCAACCCGTAGAGTATGGATTCCAAGGTGATTTCGTTGCCGATAAAATCGGTCGCAAGATCCGTCACGCCAAAGTGATTATAAGACGCATATACCCCGGCATACAGCAGGATCAGAGGCACCAGGCACAGATCGAAGATCAATCCGCGCTTTCCTCGCAGCTTCACCGACCAGGCAAAGGATGCCGCAAACGAAATCGCCAGGAAAACCGGATGACGAAACAGAATGATCCCTGTCAGCGCTGCCGCAAAATATATAAAATTGATCACAGGATGATAACTGCTGAATTTCATAATCTACTCCGCTTCCATAAGTCCATACTTGACTTTGATGCGATCCAGTTTTTCGATCATCGGATGCGCCAGAATAAGCAGGGTCAGAAATACCGCCGCCCCGTGCACAGCATTGAACGGCAGCCCCGACAGATACACCGCTCCCACCGTCTCTGTATTGATCACTGAACTCATGGTAAACAATGTACACGTGTCCAGGATGGGTCCAATGAGAACCAGGATCATCCCGCCGCCGATGAGTGCTGTCACAAGCCGCTTTCCGCTGGTCATCACGCCTGCTCTGCAAAGGTATCCCGCCAAAAGCCCTGCCAGCCCGAAGGCAAACATCTGCCACGGCGTCCACGCTCCCTGGCCGAATATGAAATTGCTGACAAAAGCACTGATGCTTCCGGTCATAAAACCGGCCTGCGGACCCAGAGCCATACCGCAGATCATGACGATCCCCACAATAGGTTTGAACTGCGGAAACATAATAAACGCTGCCCGCGAAGCCACAGCAATCGCGCACATCACAGCGATCAGCACCATTTCCCTCGTCTTGGGTCTGCGCCTCTCGAAACTGAGCCAGAATGCCGCAACAGCGCACAACAAAACCAGCATACTGGTAAGATAATATTTCCGATTCCCCATCTGCCAGGAAAGCAGCAGCACTGCCGGAATCCCGATGATCACAAGTCCCAGCGCGATCCACTGTTTCACAGATCTGTGCCCCGCCCTATTCTCTTTTATCGATTTTTCCTGCATAGCTCGATCACATCCTCTACATTGACCGCATTTTGAAATATGTGACGGCTCATGCGGTTTGCCGCCGTCGTGTAAAAGCTGTTGCGTGCAAAGAATTTCTCCGGTGTGTTGACCGTCACGATACTCCCGTCAAAGAACATCCCCGTCAGATCTGCGTACCGTGCGCAGAATTCCACATCGTGAGATACCATAACGACGGTTACGCCCTCTGTCTGCAAACGCTTTAACACTCTCGCAAATTTCTGTTTAAAGAAGCTGTCCATACCCTTGGTCGGTTCATCCAGCAATAAGATCTTCGGTTCCGTCAGCATAACCTTGGCAAGGGCTGTCCTCTGCTGTTCCCCGCCGGAAAGATCATAAGGATGGCGATCCAGCAGGTCATCGATTTCACAGAGTTCCGCAATCTTCAGAATCTGCCCTTCTTCGGAAGCTGCGCTCCGGTCTGCTGCTCCGTTTGCTGCACGTCCGTCACACATTTCCAGCAGCTCCTCTCTCACTGTCTTCTTCACGAATACGCTTTTCGGATCCTGAGGCAGCATGGCCAAAGTTCCAGCAAAAAGTTCTCCGCCTTTATATTTATCCAGACGTTTCCCTTCGATCCAGATCTTCCCGCGATACGGTCTGCAAACGCCGCAGATACTCTTCAGCATAGTGGATTTCCCCGTACCGTTCCCTCCAACTACTGCAAAGATGCTGCCCTGGGGGATCTCAAGATCCACGCCTCGCAGCACGTCCGGCGTATCCTTTTCATAGCGGAACCAGACTTCCTTCATGACGATGGATAATGGGGAATTTTCCAGCTCTCCCTCTGATTTATGACGATCTGAAACTTCGATCTCCTGCACCAGCGACTCCGGATCTCGTCCAGCAAAGAAACCGCTTAAAAAGCTGCGGCCTTCTCTCACGGTAAGAGGGCAGTTTTCTGCCGTTCCGACATCGATCCCATAATACACCTGCACCGCGCCGGCATGGCTGTAAACATCTCGTGCTCCCGTCTTTGCAGAAAATCGCAGACCTGTCTCGGCGTGCCATCCGTCAGGATCTTCCCCTGATCCATGACGACCACCCGGTCGGCCGCATGATAGATATCTTCAAGCCGGTGCTCCGTGATCAGTATGGTCGTTCCCAGCTCCAGGTTTATCTTGCGGACAGTGTTGAGAAAGTCCGCCGCTGCGATGGGATCCAGCTGGCTTGTCGGCTCGTCCAGTATCAGTACGTCCGGCTGCATGGCCATGATGGATGCTAAATTCAGCAGCTGCTTCTGCCCGCCGGAAAGCTGCCCCACATCTTTATAAAACCAGTCCTGTATCCCGAAATAGCTGGCCATTTCCGCCACTCGAAGCCGCATGGCCTTCTGATCCATCCCCAGGCTTTCCAGTCCGAAAGCCAGCTCATGCCACACCTTATCGGTCACGATCTGAGCGTCCGGATCCTGCATGACGTAGCCGATCCTGGCCGCCTGCGTCCGCTGATCGGATTTCTCAAGGGGTTTGCCATGAAACAGTATTTCCCCTTCTCGTTTTCCATGAGGCGTCAGAACCGTCTTGCAGTGTCGCAACAGAGTCGTTTTGCCGCAGCCGCTTTTGCCGCACAGCAAAACATATTCCCCGTCCTCTACCGTCAGATCGATATCCTGCAAAGCCTTCGGCGTATCAAAATATCCCGGCGCGCCGGAGTGCTCCCGATCGTCTTCGGAGGCTCCGTCCGGTGCTCCCGGATAAGAAAAACTTAAATTTTTGATCTCAAAACATGCCATCGCATTTCCTCCACTACATCAACTGCGACCGGAATACTTAAAAATACAAACCAGCAGATGCTCCCGATCCAAAGCCACGGATCATCGTATCCTGACACCAGCAGTTCCGGTGTGTAGGATGCACGTGTCCCGCCTCGGAGCACAGCCGCAAGGATCCCCATCATAAGCAGGACCATCAGGCAAACCGTCAGTCTGTCCCGCTTCACAAAGGAATAGATGGAAAACGCGCTTCGCTTTCCGCTTCCATAGCCTCTGCTCTGCATACTGTCCGCCGTGATCACTCCCCCTTCCAGTGCCCAGGACGTCAAAGCCGAAACCACCGCAAACGACGGCAGGAGTTTGCTTTGCAGCGAAGATCCAGTTTCCATCCGTCCGATACACCTGCGGGCCGTTGTGATCTGACGCGCCTTTCGCTGAAATCCCGGCACCATCCGAAACACCATAGTAAGGATCATGGAGATCACGGGACTTTTTCGCCCGAATACAAACATGAATTTATCGCTTGTCATGGTTCTGTTATAAGATGCGAACCACAGGATCACCGCTGTGAACATACATCCCAGCGCCATGCCGTAATACAGGGCTTCCAGCGTGTAAGGCCGCTGCCCCAGATAGAACAAGGCCCTGTCGCCTCCGGTGTTGAGAAGCGGATTGATTGCACTGACCACCACGAAGACCGGGATCATGCCAACGATCGTCCGAAGCCCCTGCCGCCCTCGTACCTGCAGATAATACACGGCCGCAAGCACCAGGGAACATATCAAAAACGCCGGATGCACAATCAGCACCGTAAAAAATACGGTGCCGATGTAAAATATGAAATTGACTTGCGGGCTGTACCCCGAAAATGCATCCTGTCTGTTCATGGATCCATCCTATCAGATTTTTTCCGGACTGTCTACCGGCTCCTTTTCCTGCGCCAGCACCACCAGTTCACCGAAGCGTGAAGTGATGTAATCGTAGGCATTGCGACTGTGAGGGATCAGACAATCGGTGCAGTCTTTGACCCCTTTATAGTAGGTAAAATTACCGCCGCAGTCCTCGCCCAGAGCGTAGAGAGGGCAGTAGCAGAAAAGGCAGTTGAAGTCTTCTTCCGCCATACCGCCTTTCAGCTGGTGACACGGGAAGTATTCGCATTGTCTGTGACTGAAAAACTTGAAATTCTCTGTTTTAGGCAGTTCATATCCGCTGGTTTCATTACTCATAAAATCCCCTCTTGGTTCTCCGCTTTCTCATGACGATAATAACGATCAGGATCGCCGCTGCGATAGCTCCTGCGATGATCCACGGCATCACGTCACGGGCTGCCTGTGCTCCCAGCAGGGAATCAATGGACTGATCGGATCCTGCGATCCCATACAGGGAGAAATCGGATGCTTCGAATTCGATGGTGCCTCCTGCCGAATCCACGTGGCCCTCGATGAGACGGATCTTGCCACTGTCAGCGATATGCACGATGACCGGTGTCTTATAGTCTCCTATGCTGACCATCGGCATCTTGACGCGGATCAGACCATTCGGGTGCCACTCACTGTTATCCAGCGTATTGACGAAGTGGATATCGTACAGGGTGAACAGTTCGCTGTTATCACCCAGCGCTTCCTGCACCTTAGTCTTTTGTTTCTCACTTGCCGTCTTCGGCGTCGCCACCAGCTTGATGTGCCACGGCAGGTTTTCTGCACTGGTAGCTCTCACATCGATACCGGTCGCTTCATCGTAATGATACATGCTGCCCAGGTTCTGTGTGATCTCTGTAAAGGCCGTCCAGGTATCCGTCGCCTCGATGGCTTTCTTTTCCGATACGGAAAGTGCATTGTAGGCTTTATACGCATCCAGGATCTGCCTGATCTGATCGTCGGTATACTCCTTCGCGTTCTGCGGGAGTTTCGCATTGACGACAGCATCCAGCTTATCGAGTGCCGCCTTTGCAGCTTCCGTCATTTTGCCAAGCTTGATAGTAGCTTTCTTCGTGATAGACCGGGTCGTGCCGGAAGCTGTCAGAGAGCTGCCGGAAGCCAGGGTATCCTTCTTCGGATCCTTTGCAGAATCTCCACCGTTTACCACGGTTTTCTCTATGATCTTAGACATCGTCGTTACGTCGCTCATATCGTACAGAGACGTCTTCCCGGCCTTCAGCCGATACCAGGAGGCCAGCGCGTAGTAGGCCTGCTCTGTAGCCAGTCCATTAGACGATGTGGTATCGCTCTGGCTGTGCTTGAAGCCGCCCTTATCATTATAGAAGGTCGCCAACGCATCCAAGGTGCTGTAGCCGTTCTTGATGAACCGGCCGTCGGACGCCGGATCGATGCCCAGGCTTGTCAGTGCAACGATGACCTGTGCCACCGATTCCGCATTAGCAGTGCCCCACGATGCTATATCCGCCGTTAACTTCCTGCATCTTGGACAATCGCTTCAATGCATCATCTACTGCCGATTTACTTCGCATTACTGCTATATATGGATGACCAGTGCCTGGATCCGCCATGGCCGTCATATCTGCGTCAGCACCATTTCCATTGACATTCCAGCCTCCGTCGCTCAACTGTGCCGCCAGGATGCGTCGATGAGAGCTTCCTGCGTAGTCTGCGTCTTACCTGCCACCGCCTTCGGGATCTCGTAATCATGAGAATCCAGAGCGATCAGTGCGAAGATCGGTCCGTTGATTCCCTGGCTCTTCACGTAGTCCAGATCGGCTAATGGTTCCAGCAGATCATATCCAGCAACGTCACTCGGATCTTTGCCGATGGACGTCAGCGCAAGGATCATACGGGAGTTCTCCGTAGACTTGCTGTCGCTGATGGTGGAAGAACCTTTTTTCTTCACATACTGATATGCTGCCTGTGCGTACTGCTCCGCCAGCGTGTCACTGATGGATCCGGAACGTGCCAGTCCCAGTGCGACCCATTCACCGCCGGATGTTCCTGCCGTCAGCCCTGCCTTGGATGCCAGAGCTGCCTGACTGCTTCCCGTCTCCTGATAAATCTTATCGAATTCTTTCTGGTTGGTCTTCTGCAGCTGCGCGATCTTGGCCACGGCCGCATCCAGCTTCGCCTTCAGGTTCTTGGAAATCAGGGCTTTAGCTTCATCGGAAAGTGCATTATAGGCGCTCTGTGCCCGGCCTACAGCCGCCGCATCGTCCAGCGACAGCTTATCCACATCCGGAAGAGCTTCGATCATGGCCGCAACTTCATCCGCAGCTTCCTGAGGCGTCTTGTTGCCCGCCCAGTCAATCGTGCGATAATCGTCCACGTAGAAGAACTGCATCACATCGCCGTCATTTAATGTAACAGCGCTCATGTAGTCCACGAATTTACCGTTGATGGTGTACATCCATCCGCTGTACGGTCCGTTGGACAGCTCGCTTAACGTAACTTTTTCTTTTGCATTGGTAATAGACGATACATAACTGTTGCCAGACATTTCATAGTCCAGACCAGCATCTCCCAGGGCCTTTTCGAAGAGATCCTGTGCCGTTGCACCCTTCTTCATCTTATTGGATGTCGAATCGATCCAGGTCACGTCGCCTGTATGCTTTCCGTTCTCACCGTGAACTGTATCTCCTATTAATCCAAAGCTTACGCTGATTTCGGTCTTGTCCGGATCTTCCGGCGTCGTCGTATTTCCTCCTTCAGAAGAGCCTTCTGTCTGCCATTTTAAAATCGGATATCTGTCATTCAGCTTTTCCGTATCTTCTGCAAAGAACTCCGTACCGATCTGCTGATTCAGCTTTGTCACAAAAGCAGCTTTCTTCATGGTTGCCGAAGAAGCGCCTGTCGCTGTTTTATCCGTTGCCGCTGCCTGGGATTCAGCCAGGTAGAAGCTTCCCGTTGTCTGACTGATATAGGCAGATCCTGTATAGCTGCCTACCGAACCGCCTGTGTTGATACCGGACGCTACGCTTCCGATATTGTAGCAGCCCTGCGGCACGGCGCAGACCGTCGCTTCACCGGCCAGACCGCCCAGATTCTTTTTACCGATTACGGTTCCTGTATTGTAGCAGCCTTCCACGACTGCGTAGTTGGACATCAGTCCTACGATGCCGCCAGCCTGCTGGCTCTTGTCCTCCGTTCCGACGCTTCCCGTATTGATACACTTGCTGATAATTCCATAGGATACAGCGCCTGTGATACCACCGATACTCTGTGTACCAGCTACCGATGCTGTATTGCGACATTCCGTCACCTTGGCGTTGAGCCCGGTCTGACCTGTGATACCGCCGACGTACATACCCCCGGAAACCGATCCACTGTATTCACAGTAGATGATCTTACCTTCCAGATATCCAGCGATACCACCGGTGGAGAGACTATCGCCTGTCACGTTAATATCTCCGGAAATCTTTAAGTTTTTAACAGTTCCCTTGCCGTCTATATTTCCAAAGAATCCCTGCTCGTTCTTTTCTCCGCGGATCACCATGCCTGTGACTCTGTGATTCTGTCCGTCAAAAGTTCCCTTGTAGGAGTTCTTGTCATTGCCGATCGGGTACCAGTTGCCTGCAGTTCCCTCAGCAGTACTCAAGGCAATATCTGTCGTCAGCGCTCCGTTGATTGCAGTATTGCCACCGTTGACGGCGTTGACGAACCACTTCAGTTCCTTCTCACTGGAGATCTGGTACACACCGGTTTTCACTGCCGGTTCACTACACTGATCCTCCGGCCAGATGCCTGCCGACGCGCCCTCCTTGATAGTGCCCGTCTTGGCTTCCACGTAGCCTGCCAGGCTTCCCGTCACGCGAACGGAAATTTCCTTGCCCAGATCATCGTCGGTCAGTTTATATGTTTCATTAGTCGCACCATCGATTGCCTTCGATCCACGATACCACTGGTACTTTGGTGCTTTTTCGCTGCCCTTGTAAACAGCCGTCAGGGTGTGTCCCGCGACTTCCTGTCCCTGGATCTTGACCGTTCCCGACATGCCCTGCACCTTGCCGGACTCTGCCGTCTTGATGCCGTAGTGATCCCCGTCCATGCACTTGACGTAAACCTTGACGCCGACCATATCGTTCGGAACGGTAAAGCTTTCTCCAAAGCCCAGGACCTGTTCCTCTCCGCCCCAGTCTCTGTACCAGACGAACATCGGATCCTGGCCGTTACCGTCAGTGTAGGAGGCCTTGATAGTTTCTCCCGCCTGAACGTCTTCCGGCAGCGTTACAGTTCCTGTCAGAGTCTCCTTGCTGCCTGCCAGCGAAGCCAGATTTCCTGCCTTGTTTCTAATGGTTCCTGCGTCGGCTTTATTGGCGCTGGAGCTGTCTGCATCTGCGATAGCCAGGGAGCTGAGATACCAGCAGTCTGTTCCTGTCACACCTCCGCCTATGACACCGCCTACATTGAAGACTTCTCCCGTCTCCGTATCGGCATAAGAACCGGCTACATCCCCCAGGTTATACAGGCTTTTGGCCGTAGAACCCGTCGTATTGCAGCCCAGACATCCGCCTACATAGCCGCCTCGGCTGACTACGTTTCCTGTATTGTAAAGGCTGCTGACACTGGCGTTGTTCCAGCCAACGACGCCGCCCGCATAAGCTCTTTCTGCTGAAGAGCTAACGATCACATGTCCGCTGTTGGCAGACTTGCTCACGTTTGCCGCTTCACTCTTTACAGCATTGGTATTAGCCGCCGCGATACCTCCTGCAAAGGTGCTTCCGGCAGTGATCACAGCCGTGTTGCTGCATCCCGTCACAGAACCTTCGTTATATGCCACGATACCTGCCGCATAGGATTCCCCGGTCACTGCACCCGTATTGTGACAGTCTTTGATGACGCCATCCTTGGTGTTGTTTCCGGCGATCCCGGCAATTTTGTTTCCACCCGTTACCGTCACGTTGGAAGTGATCTCCTCCAGCGTTCCCGCATTGGTTCCTGTCAATGCGGCTGTTTCATCTCCGCCCTTGAGGATACCTGCCAGGGTAAGGTTCTTCACCGTTCCCTTGTTGTACGGGATCAGGCCCTTATCGTTTTTCAGGTAAAGGTTTTTAATGGTGTGTCCCGCACCGTCCAGAGTTCCTGCAAAGCCCGTATCTGCAGTCTGTCCGCCGATGCCGGTCCAAACGTTGTTGTTGAGATCCAGATCTGCTGTCAAAACAGCTTTCAGATCCGTCGAATCCTGTTTGGCTTTTTCGGCAAACCAGGCCAGTTCTTCCGGCGTTCCGATCTGGTATACGCCGTCCTTCTGCTGCGGCGTATCCTTGGCAGCTTCGCCCTGCCATCCGTTGTCGTCCTTTTCCGGATCGTCGGATTTCACAGTCCCGTTCTGCCATGCCAGCACCGGATATCCGCTGTTGATCCCATTGGTATCTGCTGCAAAGCCGCCGCCCAGGTCTTCGTTGGTGAGAGCTTTCAGCCCGTCGGAAGTTTTGGCGGTCGCGGTGCCGTTTTGAATCGTGCAGCCATTCAGATTGCCAACAGCCTCGTATTCATTGGAATAGAATACATTTTGTACGGTCTTAGCTCCATTATTCCAGTCCAGTCGACCTGCTACACCACCTTTTGCCGTTGCTTTCACAATTCCTGCATTGTATGCAGCTTTAATGGCTCCAGACCGGAATGCTCCTGTTATTCCTCCTGCAACGCCCTTTGAAGCAGAAACACTTCCAGTATTATAGACATTCTGTATTCCTCCTCCATTATATAGACACCCTGCGATACCTCCAACATTTGCTACTCCGGTAATTCTTCCGGTATTATAAGAATCCGTCAACGCATTGGATGCGTTGGACTGCACACGTCCAGCGATGCCCCCTGCATAACCACTCGTTCCGGTTCCCTGTACCTCCCCGGCATTGGAACACTGAGCCAGAGACATATTGCTGTCCAATTCTCCAACAATCCCTCCGACATAATTTGCTCCGGTCACGCGAGTCGTCGCTGTAGTATGACAGTTTGTGATATTCCCCTTGGAATCTCCTACAACTGCTCCCGTATAATTCTGTGTCGATGTAATGACACTGTCTGAAATCGTTACATTTTGATCTCACCTGCTGCACCAACGTAACCAAACAAACCTGTATTGGCCGCTGTACTGTTGATATACAGTCCCGAAATGGTATGTCCATTTCCATCGAAATTTCCTGTATACGCCTTAGTTTTGTCCATTCCGATCGGCGTCCACTTGTACTTCTGGGAAGTCGCATCAGATCCTGACACATCTTCATTGATGGTGATGTCCGCCAGCAGTTTCGCTGAATCGATCATCTTGGCGTTTTTATCGAACCACATCAGCTCGTCCGGGCTAGAGATCAGATAAACGCCCTGCCCATTCTTTGCAGGTTCTGTATAAGATTCCCCGTCCCAAGAAGTCTGTATCTCAAGCTGAATACCGTCTACAGTCAGGTCTTTCCCGGAAACTGTAAACTCGCCTCGAACCGTCTTGTATCCAGAACATGAAACGCTATAGGAATAGTCGCCGTCCGGCAAGTGGTAGTCGCCGTCCTCATCCGCTTCCAGATCGGCATCCTTGTCATCCTTGCTGGTCACCGTGATGACCGGCGCGGAATCCTGTCCGCCCGCTGCTTTTTCTACTGTAAAGTTTACTTTATAGACCGGCAGCTTTTTCAGGGTCACGCTCTTTTTGTCGTTATCCGCATTACCCTTGACATTCAGCGTACCGCTCTTGGTTTCATATCCGAATTTCTCTACCGTGTAACGATATGGATTGCCCTTTTTCGCCAGCTGATAGGTTCTACCGTCCGCCAGAGACTTCTGGACATCACTGCCGGATTTCACCGTCAGCTTCGCATCCTCCGGATCAGTGGTGAAGACGTAATCGTATTTCTGGATATCCAGAGAAACGCTGATGCTCTGTCCGCTGTATGCCACTGTAAAGCTTCCCGTCTTCGTCTTGTACTCGTCCGCCGTCACTTCATAGGTATATGTACCGTTTTTCAGTTTATAGGTTCCGTCGCTCTCTGGATCCACCGTTTTGTCAGAAGAATCCTTGACTACCAGCTTGGCATCTTCCAGGTTGATATTGAATGTAACTTTATAGGTCGCATTGGGATCCTGCCAGCCCAGGATCGGATGACCATCCGGGCCCATGACCCAGCCGTCGCCGATATCGCCATCTGCGATCTGTTTTGCCGTCTTGGCTGTGATGCCCGATGCGTTTTTATTGTAGCCGTCACCCTGCGCCGCTGTCGTATCCAGATACCAGCAATTGGTCACGGTCATCAGGTTTTCCGTTGCTGTGCCGCTGTAAGTTTTGGCTGCGCTGCATCCAACGATCCCGCCGACCGTAATATCCGTCAGCGTGGAAGCATTGCTGACTGTTCCCATATTGTAGCAGCCGGAAACAGAAGCCTTGTATCTGGTACCTCCCACACCACCGATGATGCCGCCGATCCCCTTGGCATTGGTATCCTTGAAAGACGCCGACGGCGATACACCTTTTACGTCTCCCGTATTATAGCATCCAGCGACTTTTGCATCAGATGTCCCCGAATCTCCTGCGATCCCGCCGACGCCGTAAATACCAGTGATCGTTCCTGTATTAAAGCAAGCATTGATAGTACCTCCGGCACTTCCTGCAATGCCGCCGGTACGTTTTAATGTACTAGTAATATTTCCCGTATTCCCGCAGCGTTCTACGGTAACACCAGTGGCAATACCGCCTGCGATTCCTCCTGTGCAATAATTCATGGATCCCGGTTTTCCTGTATTTATAACCACTCCATGGTTAAAGCAGCCTGTAATCGTTGTCGTTGATCCTGTTACCGTTCCTGCAACACCGCCCACATAATCTCCATATCCGGACACCGATCCTTTATTGGCACATGACTCCATCTTGGATCCAGTACCCAGATATGCGCAAACCCCTGCTGCATATCCTTTGGCGCTCGCTGTCACATCCACCTCGTTGGTGCAGTTTTTTATAGTTACAGGATTTCCGTAGGATACGATCCCCGCCGCATACGGAGAGCTTGTTGCAGAAGAGCTGACACTCCCCTTCACCGTCAAGTCCTGTATCGTTCCGCCTTTGACATAACCAAACAGTGCCTGATACTTCTTTGCATTATTGATCGTCAGCCCGGAAACCGTATGTCCAGCCCCATCGAAAGTACCACCATAATAAACACAGTCACTATTGCTGTTGCAACATCCAATCGGCGTCCATTCCTTGCCCGCCAAATCGATATCAGACGTCAGTTTTGCACACAAACTAGATGTACTCTTTTTCGTACTGCCATTGACCTTTTCCGCAAACCACATGAGCTGATCGGCGTTCCCGATCTGATATGGATCGGCTGCCGTACCGCTTCCGGACGGTTCCGCACTGGTATCTGCCGCCTGAACTGATATCCGTTTTCCGCTACCGTGACCGTGATG
>ENA-OQDA01000756-OQDA01000756.1-human-gut-metagenome-genome-assembly--contig:-NODE-756-length-12580-cov-3.659600_pt1 | contig 12580 bp, 17 predicted proteins | sample MGYA00242771_ERZ504603 | MGnify/ENA primary metagenome ERZ504603 (study PRJEB26092, sample SAMD00036328) | human gut metagenome | host: Homo sapiens | study: EMG produced TPA metagenomics assembly of...
ATGACGGAGTTGAGCTTGGAGAGGATCCACTTGTCCTCCAGCTCCAGCCGGTCGGGCAGCTCACACCGGTCGATGGTCAGGTTCATCATCAGGAAGCGGCTGGCGTTCCAGATCTTGTTGGCAAAGTTGCGCATGGCCTCGCACCGCTCGGTGTAGAAGCGCATGTCGTTTCCGGGGGAGTTGCCGGTGATCAGGTTGAAGCGCAGGGCGTCGGCGCCGTACTGGTCGGCCATCTCCAGGGGGTCGATGCCGTTGCCCAGGCTCTTGGACATCTTGCGGCCCTTGTCGTCCCGCACCAGGCCGTGGATAAACACGGTGTGGAAGGGGGGCTTTCCGGTGTGCTCGCAGGCGGAGAAGATCATCCGGGCCACCCAGAAGAAGATGATGTCGTAGCCAGTGACCAGCACATCGGTGGGATAGAAGTACTTGAAGTCCTCGCTGCTCTCGTCGGGCCAGCCCAGGGTGGAGAAGGGCCACAGGGCGGAGGAGAACCAGGTGTCCAGCACATCCTCCTCCTGGCGGATGTGGGTGGAGTGGCAGTGCTGGCACTCGGTGGGATCGGTCTCGCTGACGGTCATCCCGCCGCAGTCCTCGCACGTCCAGGCGGGGATGCGGTGGCCCCACCAGAGCTGGCGGGAGATGCACCAGTCGTGGACGTTCTCCATCCAGTTGGTGTAGATCTTGGAGAAGCGGTCGGGGACGAACTTGACCTCCCCGTCGTTGACCACCCGCAGGGCCTCGCGGGCCAGAGGCTCCATCTTCACGAACCACTGGGCGGAGATGATGGGCTCCACGTCGGTGCCGCAGCGGTAGCAGGTGCCCACATTGTGGGTGTGCTCCTCCACCTTCACCAGGTAGCCCTGCTCCTCCAGATCGGCCACGATGGCCTTGCGGGCCTCGTAGCGGTCCATGCCGGAGTAGCGGCCGTAGCCCTCCACCACCTTGCCGTTGTCGTCCAGCACGCGGATGGACTCCAGGTTGTGGCGCAGGCCCACCTCAAAGTCGTTGGGATCGTGGGCGGGGGTCATCTTCACGCAGCCGGTGCCGAACTCCATGTCCACATAGGCGTCGGCCACGATGGGGATCTCCTTGTTCACCAGGGGCAGGATGCACTTCTTGCCCACAATGTCCCGGTAACGGCCGTCCTCGGGGTTGACCGCCACGCCGGTGTCGCCCAGCATGGTCTCCGGCCGGGTGGTGGCCACGGTCACATAGCGGCCCTCCTCCCCGGCGATGGGGTAGCGGATGTGCCACAGGTGGCCGGGCTTCTCCTTGTACTCCACCTCCGCGTCGCTCAGGGCGGTGACGCAGTGGGGGCACCAGTTGATGATGCGGCTGCCCTTGTAGATGAGGCCCTTGTTGTAGAGGGAGACGAACACATGGCGCACCGCGTTGGACAGGCCCTCGTCCATGGTGAACCGGGCGCGGCTCCAGTCACAGGAGGCGCCCAGCTTCTTCTGCTGCTCCACGATGCGGTTGCCGAACTTGTGCTTCCAGTCCCACACCCGCTCCAGGAACTTCTCCCGGCCCAGATCGTAGCGGGTCAGGCCCTCGCTCTTGCGCAGCTCCTCCTCCACCTTGATCTGGGTGGCGATGCCGGCGTGGTCGGTGCCGGGCACCCACAGGGCGGCATAGCCCTGCATCCGCTTGAAGCGGATCAGGATGTCCTGGAGGGTGCAGTCCATGGCGTGGCCCATGTGGAGCTGGCCGGTGACGTTGGGGGGCGGCATGACGATGGTGAAGGGGCGTTTGTCCGGGTCGCGGTGGCCCTCAAAGCAGCCGTTCTTCTCCCACATCTCATAGACGCGGCCCTCCACCTCCCTGGGTTCATAGACCTTAGGCAATTCCTTTTTCATCTGTTACACTCCTTTTCGGGGCAAAGCAAAAAGGGCCCGCCCCAAGCCTGTTGCTCAGGGCGAACCCGTAAGTCCGCGGTACCACCTGAATTCCCCCGTGTGTCACGGGGGGCGCTCTTGTCTCGCTAACGGGGAGAACCCGCCGGGGCCCTACTGTATTCAGGCCCGGAGCTCCGGGACGACCTTCCCCGCGCCGCCGGAGGGCCTTGCACCATCCGGCCCCTCTCTGCACCGCCCGCGCGGGTACTGCTTCCCTTCGTCGCTGTGTATCGCATTTAGTATATGCAAAATTGGGAAAAAGTCAAGGCAAAACGCGATATCCCCGTGTCCGGCGGAGGTTGTTCCCCCCTTTACCGCAGCTCCTTGTCGCAGTAGGCGCAGCAGTCCACGCCGCCGTTCTGCTTCACCAGGGGAGGCAGGTAGTGCTCGGTCTGGGTGATGCAGTTGGGGTTGGAGCACACCGGCTTGACGCCGATTTCCACCGGCTCCGGTTTTTCCCGCTCCTGGTTGGCCAGATCGGTGAGCAGGGCCATGCGGGCGTACATTCCGTAGCGGGCCTGCTCGAAGTAGACCGCCCGGGGATCGTCGTCCACGTCGATGGCAATTTCATCCACCCGGGGCAGGGGGTGCATGACCAGCAGTTCCTTCTTCGCCCGGTCCAGCTTCCGCCGGGTGAGGACGTAGACGCCCTTGCAGCGCTCGTACTCCAGGGGGTCTACGAAGCGCTCCCGCTGGATGCGGGTCATGTAGAGCACATCCAACTGAGGGATGACGGCCTCCAGGCCGGTGACCTCGGTGAACCACATGCCATGCTCCCGCATAAAGGCCCGCATGTACTCGGGCACCGCCAGCTCACGGGGGGCGATGAGGAAAAACTTGATGCCCTCAAACTTGGCCAGGGCCTTGATGAGGGAGTGAACCGTGCGGCCGTTCTTCAAATCGCCGCACAGGCCCACGGACAGCCCGTCCACCTTGCCCCGCAGGCGGGTGATGGTGGTGAGATCCGCAGTGGTCTGGGTGGGGTGCATGTGGCCGCCGTCGCCGGCGTTGATCACCGGCACGTCGGAGTACAGGGAGGCCGCCTTGGCCGCGCCCTCCTTGGGGTTGCGCATCACCACCACGTCGGCATAGCCCGACACCATCTTGATGGTGTCCTTCAGGGTCTCGCCCTTGGCGGTGGAGGTGGACTTGGGGTCGGCGAAGCCGAACACCGTGCCCCCCACCCGCAGCATGGCGGTCTGAAAGGAAAAGTTGGTGCGGGTGGACGGCTCATAGAACAGGCTGGCCATCACCCGCCCACGGCAGGCGTCCATAAAATCGGCGGGGTGGTCCATAATATCACTGCACCGCTGGTACAGGGACTCCCACTCCGCCCTCGTCAGGTCTCCAAAGTCGATCAGATGCCGCATGACGCTTCATTTCCCCTTTTGAATTTTTTCTATCGTATCATATTTCCCCCGGCCCGGGCAAGAGCAGAACGGACAAATTTTACACTTTTTTCTCCTCCGCCTTGTCAGTCCCCCCGCCCTGCTAAAAACTGCATCACATGATCTCTCCCGCTTCGCCTCATGCTATGAAAAACGGACGAAGCGGGGCGGTTTTATGGTGTGGTTTTGGTACTTTCTGATCTACAGTTTTCTCGGCTTTCTGGTGGAGGTGGCCTATGTCCGCCTGGTGGGTGGAGTCAAACGGGACCGGAAGTGCCGTCTGGTACTCCCCATCTGCCCGGTGTACGGCCTGGGGGCATTGGCCATTCTCCTCCTGCCGCCTCTGGTCCGGGACAGCCTGCCCCTTCTCTTCCCCGCCGCCGCCCTGGTGTGCACGGCGGTGGAGTATGTGACCGGGCTGTTTTATGAAAAGGTCTTTCGGGTATCCTTTTGGGATTACTCCCACCTGCCCCTCAATCTGGGCGGACGGGTATGCCTTCTGTTCGCCCTGTTCTGGGGGTACTGGCCCTGCTCGTCCTCCATGTGATTCATCCGGCGGCGGCCTGGCTGGCGGCGCGGATTCCGCTGTGGGCATTCCCTCCAGCCGTGCTGGCCACGGCGCTGGACACGCTCCTCACCGCCCGGCTCCTGCGCCGGACCGGAGACCCCAATTCCCTGCGCTGGTATGCCCGCCTGCCCCGCCGCCGGCCGGCATAAAGCAGGGCGGGGGCGGCCACGTGCCGCTCCCGCCCTTTTTGCATCTACGCCCGGCGGAGTTCACTGAGGGTCTCGTCGATCTTCTTCTGCGGTACGTATGCCTGGGCCACAGACAAAATCTGCTCCAGGGTGATGGTGCGGGCCGCTCCCAGCATGGGGTGCTTCATCAGCATGGGGAAACGGCGCTGAAACACCGCCCGGGCCCCCGGGTGGTCCAGCAGCTCCCCCACCGTGATCTGATTGCGCTTCAAGTCCATTGGCTTCACCTCCCAGCTATCCTATGCCGGGCCGGCGGGAGATTTGACTTGCCACCGCCGGGGACAGGCGCTATAATGATAGATATCACTGTAGAAAGGGAGAGGAACCAGCAGACATGATACAGCGCTTTCGCGGGCATTCGCCCATCATCCACCCTGCCGCCCGGCTGGCCGCCAATGCCACCCTGGTGGGCTGCGTGACGGTGGAGGCCGCCTCCAGCATCTGGTACGGGGCCGTGCTCCGGGGGGATGAGAGTTCCATCCACGTGGGAGCGGGCTCCAACATCCAGGACAACGCAGTGCTCCACTGTGACGCAGACTGCCCCACCGTGATTGGCCGCGACGTGACCGTGGGTCATGGTGCCATTCTCCACAGTTGTACAGTGGAGGACACCTGCCTGATCGGCATGGGAGCCATCCTGCTCAACGGCTGCACCATCGGCGCGGGTAGCCTGGTGGCCGCCGGGGCGCTGGTCACCCAGGGAGCTGTGATTCCGCCCGGCAGCCTGGTGGTGGGGTCCCCAGCCAGGGTGGTGCGCTCCCTCCGGCCGGAGGAGGCCGCCGAACTGCTCCAGTCGGCCAAGACCTACCGCACTCTGTCCGCTGAGCTGCTTCCCACCGCCGAGGCGTCCGAAACAGGAGGAAGCGTATGAAAAGGAAAGGGAAAATTCCCGGCCGTTATCATAAAACATTGAAGGAACAGGTGCGTGAGAACCCCCGGCTGGCCGCCGTCTACGTCATTCTGCGGGTGCTGGTGGTGCTGGCCCTGGTGGCACAGGTGTTTAACGGGAACTTTGAAAACGTGTTCCTGTGCGTGCTCACCCTGATTCTGTTCTCCATCCCCAGCTTCATCGAGCGCACGGTCCGCATTGATATCCCGGACACCCTGGAAGTCATCATCCTGCTGTTCATCTTCGCGGCGGAGATCCTGGGGGAGATCCAGGCTTACTATGTCCAGTTTCCCTATTGGGACACCATGCTCCATACCCTCAACGGCTTTCTCTGCGCGGCCATCGGCTTCTCCCTGCTGGACATTTTGAACCGGGACGAGCGTCTGGCCTTCAAGCTCTCCCCGGTCTATCTGGCGGTGGTGGCCTTCTGCTTCTCCATGACAATCGGCGTGCTGTGGGAGTTCTTCGAGTGCTTTATGGACCAGATGTTCCTGCTGGACATGCAGAAGGACACGATCGTACACTCCATCGGCTCCGTGATGCTGGACCCGCCGGCGGCAACACCCCGGTGGCCATCCACGACATCACCGACGTGATTGTGATCACGGCTGATGGAGCCCAGCACCCACTGGGCCTGGGCGGTTATCTGGATATCGGCATCCTGGACACCATGAAAGACCTCTTCGTCAACTTTATCGGCGCGGTGGTGTTCTCCTTTATCGGCTATTTCTATGTAAAGAACCGCGGCAAGGGCTGGTTCGCCAAGCGCTTCATCCCCAAGGTCCTCCCGGAGTCCGGCGCCAAAAAATAACCGAATATTCCGCCCCCAGGGGCGCATACTAGGGAAGCACTGCTCCCACCCTGTCACGCAGGGCGGGCCGGTGCTTCCCTTGCGTCATACCAAGGAATCAAGGAGGAATCTCACCATGAACAAGACCCCCAACAACAGCATCAAGTGCTCTGTGAACAGTTGTGCTTACCACTGCGGCGAGCAGAACTACTGCACCCTGAACGAGATCAAGGTGGGTTGCTGCGACTCCAACGTGACCAACTGCGCCTCCACCGAGTGCGCCTCCTTCCAGCTGGGCGACCACGGCGGCTGCTGCAAGCGCTGAACCGTCCATCCATGCAAAAATCGCGCGTTCCCGATCGGGAACGCGCGATTTTTATGGTATTTACTCCTTGGGCTCGGCAGGCGCCTCGGCCTTAGGGGCGGCAGCGGCCTCCGCTGCAGGCTTCTCCGCAGCTGGAGCCGCGGGCTTGACAGCGGCAGCCGGGGCGGCCTTGGGGGCCGCAGGCTTCACCTCGGGCACCTTGCCGTCCACGGTGATCAGCTTGCGGGGGCACTTCTGTGCGCAGATACCGCAGCCGATGCACTTCTCGTAGTCGATCACCGCCAGGTTGTTGACCATGGTGATGGCTTCCTTGGGGCAGCTCTTAGCACACAGGGAGCAACCGATACAGCCATTGTCGCATACCTTGCGGGCGTCCACGCCCTTGTCGTGGGAGGAACAGGGAATGGTGACGTGGCGCTTGGTCTTGTAGGGCTCCAGGGCGATGATGTGGCGGGGGCAGATGTCCACGCACTTATTGCACGCCTTGCACTTCTCCTCATCGACCCTGGCCACGCCGTCGATGACGTGGATAGCGTCAAAGGGACATGCCTTCTCACAGGAGCCCAGGCCCAGGCAGCCGTAGGCGCAGCCCAGGTCGCCGCCGCCGGGCAGCTTGGAGGCCGCCACGCAGTCGTGGATGCCCACGTAAGTGTACTGCTTGTAGTTCTGGCCGCAGCCGGTGCAGTGCACCTGGGCAATCTGCTTCACTGCGGCGCCAGCGGACACGCCCATAATCTCGCCGATCTGGGCGGCCACCGCCTCGCCGCCGGCGGCGCAGGCATTGACTGGGGCCACTCCCTTGACCACAGCGGAGGCATAGCCGGAGCAGCCGGGATAGCCGCAGCCGCCGCAGTTGGCACCGGGCAGGCAGCCCAGGATGGCCTCTTCACGGGGATCCACCTCAACAGCGAACACCTTGGAGGCGATCGCCAGGACCAGGCCGAAGATGGCACCCAGCACAGCCAGGACCACAACGGCAATTATAACAGTCGTCATATTCTTCCGCCCTCCTTAACCGAAGACCTTCAGGCCGGAGAAGCCCATGAAAGCCAGAGCGATGAGGCCGGCGGCCACCAGGGCGATCGGGAAGCCCTCGAAAGCCTTGGGCCACTCGGAGAACTCCATCCGCTCCCGGATGCTGGCGAAGATCACGATGACCAGCAGGAAGCCGATGCCGCCGGTAACGCCGTACACGACGCTCTCAATAAAGCCGTAGCCGTTCTGGGTGTTCTGCAGCACCACGCCCAGCACAGCGCAGTTGGTGGTGATCAGGGGCAGGTACACACCCAGGGCCTCATAGAGGGAGGGCATGGCCTTCTTGAGGAACATCTCGATGAACTGCACCAGAGAGGCGATGACCAGGATGTAGGTCACGGTCTGCATGAAGGTCAGGCCCATGGGAACCAGAATGAGCTCATTGATGGGCCAACAGATGGCGGAGGCCAGGCCCATGACGAAGATAACCGCCAGCCCCATGCCGGAGGCAGTCTCGATCTTTTTGGGAAACACCCATGAAGGGGCAGATGCCCAGGAACTGGGCCACAATAAAGTTATTGACCAGGATGGCGCCCAGGGCGATGGTAAAGAGCTGAGTCCACTCCATTACTTGGCCACCTCCTCAGTCTTTTTGTCGCCCTTCTTGGGCTTGTTCAGGATGTACTGCATGGCTGCGATCACGCAGGCCAGGGTCAGGAAGCCGCCCACCGGGAGAATCATGCCCAGAGCGGGAATGCCCTCGGGCAGGATGCGGATGCCTGCGGCAGTGCCCAGGCCGAAGACCAACTGTCCTTCTGCGCCGATCTCCAGCAGGCCGCCCATAATGGTGCCATTTCCAAGGAACTCGCGAACCACACACATGATGACCAGCACCATGGTGTAACCCAGGCCCTGGAAGATACCGTCCAGCGCAGAAGCGCCGATACCATTCTTGTAGGCAAAGGACTCGGCGCGGCCCAGAATGATACAGTTCACCACGATCAGGGGGATAAACAGGCCCAAGCTCTTGGACAGGGCCGGGATAAATGCCTGCAGGCACAGGTCAACGATGGTAACAAAGCCGGCGATGACCACGATGAAGCAGGCGATGCGGATGTTGTTGGGGATGATCTTACGCAGGGCCGCGATGATGATGTTGGACAGGGTCAGAATCACCAACACGGACAGGCCCATGCCCAGGCCGTTGAACAGGGTGGTGGTAATGGCCATCACCGAGCACATGCCCAGCAGTTGGACGGTGACGGGGTTCTGGAAGAACAAGCCGTCCCTAAATTGTTTCATCACGTTCATATTCGATTACCCTCCTTAGCCCATGCTCGCGGCGGCGGCGATGGCGCTGGTGACGGCCTCGCAAACGCCGCGGGAGGTGATGGTAGCGCCGGTCAGGGCGTCGATGTCGCCGCCGTCCTTGGTGACCTTGACCTCGCCGGTCTTGCCCACGAACTGGGCCTGGAAGTCCGGCTTGCTGGCGTTGGAGCCCAGGCCGGAGGTCTCGCCGGTGCTGGTAATGGAGATGCCGGAGCAGGCCCCGGTATTGTCCACGCCCACCATGATAATCAGGTTGCCGCTGAAGGACGTGGCGGGCTTAACCTCCACCACGTATCCGGCATCGCCGGCCTTGTAGACGGCCTGCACCATAGCGTCGCCGCCGGTGTACTCCACCTCGTCATAGCTGTCGGCGGGGAGCACGGCAGCCATGGCCTCTTGGGTGGTCTTCTTGTTGTTAGCCGCGATAAAGGGGGCGGTCACATAGTTGGTCAGGCCCAGCAGAAGGGCGGTGGCCGCACAGATGGCAAAGAGGACGATCACCAGGGTCGCCATGCCTGGTTCCTTTTTCTTGGTTGCAGTCTCACTCATGGCTTAGCCCTCCTTCCCGGCTTTTTTGGCCGCCTTGGCCGCAGCCTTCATTTCCTTGGTCACTCCGTAGCGGCCGGGCTTGCCCACCTTGTCGATGAGCCACACGCAGCAGTTCATGATCAGGATGGAGTAGCTCACGCCCTCGGGATAGCCGCCGAAATAGCGGATGAACACGGTCAGCAGGCCGCAGCCGATGCCGAAGATGATCTCACCCTTTTTGGTGACGGGGCTGGTGACATAGTCGGTGGCCATGAAGAAGGCGCCCAGGAACAGGCCGCCGGTGAAGAGCTGGTAGGTCATCCACACCAGCCGGTCGTTGCCGCCCAGGGGGAACAGGAAGGTGAGCACCGCCACGGTGGCGATGTAGGCCACGGGGATGCGGGCGCGGATGACGCCGCGGACGATCAGATACACGCCGCCCAGCAGCAGGGCCAGGGCGGAGATCTCACCGATACAGCCGCCCACATTGCCCACAAATGCGTCGAGGATGGTGGCATCGGGCAGCAGGCCGCCGTGCATGAAGTCAGCAGACAAGGGGGTTGCGCTGCTGACGATATCCACCCCGGCCATGGTCTTGGTGCCGCCCAGCAGGTCGGCCCAGGCGCCGGTGCCGATGCCGGGGGCCACCCAGGTGGTCATGGCCACGGGGTAGCACAGCATCAGGAAAGCGCGGCCGCCCAGGGCGGGGTTCATGAAGTTCTTGCCAAGGCCGCCGAAGAGCTGCTTGACCACCACGATGGCGAAGAAGTCGCCGATGATCAGCATCCAATAGGGCAGGGTGGGGGCGCACACGAAGGCCAGCAGCACGCCGGTGACGGCGGCGGACAGGTCCTTGACGGCGCAGGACTTGTGCATCAGCTTGCGGTAGCCCCACTCGAAGAACTCACAGGCCAGCACGGAAATAATGGTGGCCACCAGGGCACGGGGGCCGAAGAACACCACGCCCATGACCATGGCAGGCACCAGGGCGATGAGCACGTCCCGCATCAGGTTGGTGGTGTCAATGGGAGAGGCCACGTGGGGGGACGACGCCACCGTGAGTCTCAGCTTCTTTTCCTCGTTCATGCTTTGGCCGCCTCCTTCGCCGCTTTTTCCTTGGCCGCCAGAGCCCGCAGCTCACCCTTGGTCACACGGAAGGACTGGACCAGGTGGAGGCGGGCGGGGCAGATGTAGTTGCAGGAACCGCACTCAATGCAGTCCATGACGTTAAGCGCCTCGGCCTCCTTCCACATGCCCTTCTCGGCGTACAGGTGCATGTAGACCGGAGTCAGGTGCATGGGGCAGACGTTGACGCAGCGGCCGCAGCGCAGGCAGACCTCCTCCTCCACAACGGGGGCGGCCTCCCTTTTTGGTCAGGCAGAGCACGGCATTGGTGCCCTTGATGCAGGTGACATCCAGGTTATACTGGGCAATGCCCATCATGGGGCCGCCGGTGAGCACGCGGTCGGGCTCCTCCTTGAAGCCCTTGCCCTCGTCGATGATCTGCTGGAAGGAGGTGCCCAGGGGCACCAGCAGGTTTTTGGGCTCCTTGATGGCGTCGCCGGTGACGGTGAGGATGCGGTGGGTCAGGGGCTTGCCCTCCACCACGGCGTCGTACACGGCAGCGGCGGTCCCCACATTGAACACCGCGCAGCCCACATGGGCGGGCAGCCCGCCGGGAGGCACCTCGCGGCCGGTGACGCGCTGAATGAGCTGCTTTTCCGCGCCCTGGGGGTAGCGGGTGCGCAGAGACTCCACCTGCACGTCGTTCTTGCCGCCCACCAGCGCCTTCAGGTGCTCGATGGCGTCCTCCTTGTTGGCCTCCACGCCGATGACGGCGTTCTTCAGGCCGAAGGCCTGCATCAGAATGCGCACGCCGCCGATGACCCGCTCGCCCTGCTCCAGCATCAGCCGGTGGTCAGCGGTTATGTAGGGCTCACACTCGGCGCCGTTCAGGATCAGGGGTATCCACCTTGCCGACCCCGGAGCTGATCTTCACGTGGGTGGGGAAGCCGGCGCCGCCCATTCCGGTGATGCCCGCCTCCTTGACAATCTCCACGATCTCCTCGCAGCTCAGCTTGCTGTAGTCGGGATGGGGGGTGAGCACGGAGCCCCAGGTGTCCTGGAAGTCATTCTCGATGACCACCGACATCACCTTTCCGCCGCCCACGTAGGGACGGGGCTCCACCGCCTTGACCACACCGGACACAGACGCGTGAATGGGGGCGCCCAGGCCGGCGATCTCGCCGATCTTCTGGCCCACCTTGACCTGATCGCCCACGGCTACAATGGGCTTACAGGGCGCACCGACATGCATTGCCATGGCGATGACGACCTGCTTGGGAGCGGCGCTCAGGGGCGCAACCTCCTTGTGGCGTGCCAACTCTTTCCGGTCATTGGGGTGCACGCCGCCGTAAAAGCTTTGCTTCATAGGTCCACCTCGCAAATCTGACCCACACACGGGCCATTGTTCTGAGTCGTTTGACCGGTATCTCAAACAGATTTATCATAGCGCAAACCAAGCATCTTGTCCAGTTAAAACGCTCAAATTCCCTTCATTTTTCTTTTAAACCAATCAGTTTTTCTCTTTTTCCAGAAATACGGTAACATCCGCAGTACCATTTTCGCAAAAACCATTCGGTTTACTTTTTCGTCAGGATGCCAACAGAGCCCCGCTCCGTTCTCCACTTTCGTTGTTTAAAATGGAGAAGTTCAAAAAGTGAAATTAACCCGATTGACAAATGCGGTCCGGAACGGTATGATATCAGATAATTACATTTTCCGGGCTTGCCCGGAGCGCACAAAGGCGATGACCGGGACAGTACGGGCGGTACATAAGCGCAGAGAGGGAGCGGCTGGTGTAAGCTCCCATGAGGCCGCCCCGAACGCTCGCCCGGGAGCAGCTCTGCTGAACCGCAGGTTAGGCAGGGACGGTTTCCCCTCCGTTAGCGGGGCAATGAGTGCGCGGGCGCGCCCCGCGAAGTTAGGTGGTACCACGGAGTCATGGCGGCTTCGTCCTATGGGACGAGGCCGCCATGTATTTTTTTGCGACTTTATAAAGGAGGTTCGGACGCCCTATGAGAATGAAACCGCCCAGATTTTGATGGAGTGCCTGCTGGAGCAGGGGGTGGACACGGTCTTCGGCTACCCCGGCGGCACGATCCTGAACGTATACGACGAATTTGAGCTCCACGGCTACAAGGACAAAATCCGCCATATCCTCACCGCCCACGAGCAGGGCGCCTCCCACGCCGCCGACGGCTATGCCCGCGCCACCGGGAAAAGGTGGGGGGTGTGCTTCGCCACCTCCGGCCCCGGGGGCCACCAACCTGACCACCGGCATCGCCACGGCCTACTACGACTCCCTCCCCCTGTGGGTGTTCATCACCTGCAACGTCAGCGAGAACCTCATCGGCAAGGACTCCTTTCAGGAGGTGGACATCACCGGTATCTCCATGCCCATCACCAAGTGCAACTATCTGGTGAAGGACCCCGGCGCCCTGGCCGACGTGCTGCGGGAGGCCTTCGCCATCGCCCGCTCCGGCCGCCCCGGCCCCGTGCTGGTGGACATCGCCAAGAACGTCACCGCCGCCGAGGCCGATTACGAGCCCCTCCCCTCGACCAGCACGCCAACCACGGCCGGCTGGGGCCGATGCTCCGCCGGGCCAGCCACGATCTCAAGACTCCCGAGCCCGACGCGGGGAC
>ENA-OQDA01000757-OQDA01000757.1-human-gut-metagenome-genome-assembly--contig:-NODE-757-length-12559-cov-6.561133_pt1 | contig 12559 bp, 11 predicted proteins | sample MGYA00242771_ERZ504603 | MGnify/ENA primary metagenome ERZ504603 (study PRJEB26092, sample SAMD00036328) | human gut metagenome | host: Homo sapiens | study: EMG produced TPA metagenomics assembly of...
ACGGCCCAAAATCGCACAACAACGAGAGGGATTCAGCCCTGCATGGGCGGTTGACCGGCGGGCGGCACATGCGGCGGCTGCTGAGAAGGCGGGCAGCCCGCCGCTCCCGCCAGCTCGAACGGCATGGCGTAAATGTAGAAAACAAAATCCGTACCATGGAAGTATCTTCACGTGTCAGCCCCATTGCAACATTGGATTTCGTACGCGAAGCTATGGTGGCACAGCAACAAGAGATGGGCAAGGCCAAGGGTATCGTTATGGACGGGCGCGACATCGGCACTACCGTTTTTCCGGATGCCGAGCTGAAAATTTTTGTAACCGCCACCCCCGAGATACGGGCACAACGGCCGCATATGACGAACTGAAGGCCAAAGGGGGAAGAAGCCAGCTTTGACGAAATTCTGGAAAATGTGAAACAACGGGACTATATTGACCAAAACCGGGATGTAAGTCCGCTGCGCAAAGCTTCTGACGCTTTATTGTTGGACAACAGCCACCTGAGCATTTCCCAACAAAAGGAATGGCTGGCGGAACAATTCGAACGGGTTATAAAGGAGAAGAACTGAACCGGATATGGCAAAAGTAGAAATAGACGAAGGCTCCGGCTTCTGTTTCGGAGTTGTCACCGCAATAAACAAGGCAGAAGAGGAACTGGCGAAAGGAGGAACCCTCTATTGTCTGGGAGACATCGTGCACAACAGCCGTGAAGTGGAACGCCTGAAGGCAATGGGGCTGATTACCATCAACCATGAGGAATTCAACCACCTCCACAACGCCAAAGTGCTGCTGCGTGCTCATGGAGAGCCCCCTGAAACTTATGACATTGCCCGCCGCAACAATATAGAAATCATTGACGCAACCTGCCCGGTCGTACTCCGCCTGCAAAAGAAGATTAAGCAAGAGTACGTCCAGGAAGACAACCGCGACAAGCAAATTGTCATCTATGGCAAAAATGGACACGCCGAAGTACTGGGTCTGGTAGGACAAACCACCGGAAAGGCCATCGTCATCGAAAAGCAGGAAGAGGCAAGGAAACTGGATTTCAGCAAAGACATCCGTCTCTACTCCCAGACCACAAAGTCTCTGGACGGATTTCAAAACATTGTGAAATACATAGAGGGACATATCTCACCGAAAGTCACTTTCGAGTCCTATGACACTATCTGCCGACAAGTAGCAAACCGGATACCTAATATCCGGAAATTTGCAGCTTCCCATGATTTAATATTCTTTGTCAGCGGCAAAAAAATGATCTAACGGCAAGATGCTGTTCAGTGAGTGTAAAAAAGTCAATGCCAATTCACATTTGATAGACAGTGCCGAAGAAATAGATAGTTCTCTGTTAGCCGGTGCCAATTCCATCGGTGTCTGCGGAGCCACTTCCACCCCCAAATGGCTGATGGAAGAAATTTCAGAAGCCATAAAGTCAAAACTTAAATAACAGTTGTCATCCTTTGGAACAGCAAATTAACGTAATTTATTAGTCACCGCCTCAGCTTTTACTATCTTTGCGGCATGAAAAAATAGTCCAAATCTATTTTTCATCATGATTATTAATACTAAACAAAAAGATTGTTATGGGAACAGTTAAGTGCATTGGTATCTTGACATCAGGAGGTGATGCTCCGGGAATGAACGCAGCCATACGTGCCGTGACACGTTCGGCTATTTACAACGGACTTTCAGTTAAAGGTATATATAGAGGTTACAAAGGTCTGGTAACCGGCGAAATCAAAGAATTCAAAAGCCAAAATGTCAGCAACATCATCCAGCTGGGTGGTACAATCCTGAAGACAGCCCGCTGCAAAGAGTTCACGACTCCCGAGGGCCGCCAGATTGCTTACGACAACATGAAGAAAGAAGACATTGACGCCTTAGTGATTATCGGAGGCGACGGTTCGCTGACCGGTGCTCGTATCTTTGCACAAGAGTTTGACGTGCCTTGTATCGGGCTGCCGGGAACTATCGACAATGACCTTTATGGAACAGATACCACTATCGGCTACGACACCGCGCTGAACACGATTCTGGATGCTGTGGACAAAATCCGTGATACAGCCACTTCCCATGAGCGCTTGTTTTTCGTAGAAGTCATGGGACGCGATGCCGGTTTCCTCGCTCTGAACGGCGCCATCGCCTCCGGAGCAGAAGCAGCCATTATCCCGGAATTCAGTACGGAAGTGGACCAACTGGAAGAATTCATCAAGAACGGTTTCCGGAAATCCAAGAACAGCAGTATCGTACTGGTAGCCGAGAGTGAACTGACCGGCGGTGCAATGCACTATGCAGAGCGTGTAAAGAACGAATACCCCCAATATGACGTACGCGTAACCATCCTCGGTCACTTGCAACGCGGTGGTAGCCCTACGGCACACGACCGTATCCTTGCCAGCCGTCTGGGCGCAGCCGCCATCGACGCAATCATGGAAGGACAGCGCAATGTCATGATAGGCATTGACCACGATGAAGTGGTATACGTTCCCTTCACGAAGGCCATCAAGAATGACAAACCCATCAAGAAAGACCTTGTAAATGTATTGAGAGAACTGTCTATCTGATGACAGCCAGTTCAGATACCCCATAAACAGAGAAGGCGCCATATGCGCCTTCTCTGTCTTTTTACAACCATTTCTTCACTATACTTTCCGTCCTCTCCCACAGTTCTTCCATCTGTACATGCCGGGTATACTTCTCCGAAAGAGACTTGGGACGGCAACTGGCATTCAATGTACCCGTACGTTTACCGGCATCCTCATCCAGCAATAAGCCGACAGCCGTTGCAGCTCCCTTACGGGGAGTACGGATGAAAGGCCTGAAAAGTATATCTGTCAGCGGGTCAAACCACATATGCATGGTAATGATATTGGTAGACACAATCCCCGGGTCGGCCGCATTCACAACAATACCTTTGTGCTTGACACGACTGGCCAAGTCGATGGTGAACAGAGTCAATGCCAGCTTCGTGTTGCTATATATAGGAATGCGCCAAAAGCCACCCTTCTTTCCCCGGAGGAAAAAATCCGGAAAGTCAAGATGACCGATGGCATACGTACAAGATACCATATTCACAATACGGCTCCCCTCTCCCATCAATGGCAGCAGCTTGCGGGTCAGCAGGTAAGGCCCTACATAATTGACACTCACCGTCCGTTCCAGTCCGTCTTCGGTAATGCGGCGTTCCATTTCCATGGTTCCGGCATTGTTCATCAGCAACGCCAACGGCTCTCCCCGCTTCAACAGATGCTCTGCAAATGCGGCCACTGAAGCCAGAGATGCCAAATCAATGGGAGCAGTCTCAATACGCGGATTACCGGTTTCACGCATCAGCAGTTGCCGCTTGGGTTCGGCAGCTTGGGGGTCACGGCATGCCATGATGACCTGATAGCCGGCAGTTGCCACTGCGCGGGTAATTTCCATGCCCATGCCACCGTCTGCCCCGGTTATAACAGCTAAATTCACTTTAATAATTAAAAATTGAAAATTAAAAACTAAAAATCAGCCTTTCGCTTCGATTTTCTCTATCTCCTTTTTCAGACAAGGTGGAAGCTCCTCCTTCAAATGCTGATGGCATGCCATCTCGATGGAATACATCCGGGCAATGCAATAATTACTATGCCGGCAGTTGCAACGTGCATTCTCTTCGGCACGCATGCGGTTGACGAACCCCGGCTCATTGAGCAGAGCACGTGCCATTTGCACAGCCTCGAAACCGTCATCCAGCACCTCATCTATCTTGTCCCTGGAAACCAGGCCACCCACATAAACCAACGGTATCTTCAAGGCGGCACGGAATTTCAAGGCATCTTCCAGGAAATAGGCTTCCTTAAACGGTACGCTCGGTATCATCCATTTGCCTACCATGCGTACACCGTATTTCAACCACCAGCAGGTCATGTAATGCGTCATGCTGCGGATAGGCATTTCGCCCCGCATGACATACATCGGCGCCTTACTGACGAACCCACCGCTCAAGACCAGCGCATGTGCTCCCGACTGCTCCAGCCTGCGCGCCACCTGCATCGTCTCGTCCAGCTCCATCCCTCCACGGAAACCGTCGCGCATGTTCATCTTCACCAGCACAGCCATATCACTGCCGGCAGCCTTCATCACTTCTTCCATCACCATATCCATAAACCGCATACGGTTCTGCAACGAGCCCCCGAATTCGTCTTTCCGATGATTGGTGGACGGGGACAAGAACTGGCTGATGAAATAACCATGCCCTGCATGAATCTCTACAGAATCAAATCCGGCCTCCCGTGCCAGATTCACCGAGCGTCCGTATGCACGCGCCATCTCCGGCAGCTCATCGGCACGCAGTCCGCGCACAAAGGTAGGAGAATAAAGATTGAATCCGGAAGATGCGCCGACGGGCATACAACCGCAAATACTTTTATGGGACATGTTGCCACAGTGTCCCAACTGGATGCCTGCCGCAGCCCCTTCCGCATGTATGGCATCAGTCAGCCTACGGAGTCCGGGGATAATCTCGGGACGCATCCACAACTGGCGGTCAAAAGACAGGCCGCTCTGAGTAACTGCCGCATAAGCAACAGTAGTCATACCTATACCTCCCGCCGCTACCGACCGATGATAGTCGAGCAACATGTCCGACGGAGCGTTTCCGGGACACATGCTCTCGAAAGCAGCCGAACGGATGGTACGGTTACGCAAGGTCAACGGTCCGAAAGTGACGGGTGTGAATAACTTGGATTCCATCGTTATGAGTTATGAATTATAAGTTATGAATTATTCATTTTCCATTTTCAACTCTCCATTTTCCATTAATAAAGAAATGGAATGATGCGTTTGCGCTTTCCTACCGCCTCATCACCAAACTCCTCCCGATAACGGCGGTGAATGGCATCGGCACGGGGAACAAGGTTGGCAAACGTCCACCAGACGAACACCCAGGCGGCGGGAGAAGCTGTGAGTATGGCAAACCCCGTCCATTCCACCAGTTCACCGAAGTAATTGGCAGAAGTGACGTATCGGTAAAGCCCTTTTCCGGGAAGATAATGCTTCGTATCACCTGGCCTGCGCAGATGACGTATCACATAGTCGGAATGCAAATTGACGAACATACCTGCAAAAAACAGAATGATTCCCAACAAGGCATGAGGTTTCAGCAAATAGGCCCAGCCATCGGCATACAAGCCTTCGGGAGCGAAATAGAACAAACCGCCCGCCTGCATCATCCCGTTCAAAAGATTGAAGACTATTCCCATCGCCATAATCGCCACCGGCATCCGACTCTTGCCTTTCAGCAGGAAGGGAAAAACAAAGGCCCGCTGAAGATAGTGCAACTGAAACAGCAGGAAGAAAAGATATACCGGTATGGAAAATCCTGCTCCGCTCTTTCCCCACAACCCAAACATGACGATGAATACCGGCGCTTCCATAAGCACCCATGCCAGTTTATTATTGATGGAAATTCCCCACGAAGCAGTACGGAACATGCCATAGCCTGCCTTGACAAAATAGAGTGCAATAAAGACAGCCAATGCCACAGCACTCATTACCCACAGAAATATCTGAAAAGTTTCCTGATTCATAGTTCTTTATTTATGCGAAGCAAAGATAAAGAAAACTCACAACAAACAAATCGTTTTCTCCGGATAAAATTGTTTTTTCATACAAAAACCAGCGTTTTTTACTGAGAGGATTAAGCAGCAGAGATACGAAAGCCTAATCGTTCCATCATGGAGTAAAATTCATTCCACCATGGAGAAAAAATCGTTCCACCATGGTGGAACGATTTTTCCCCCGTAATGGAACGATTTAAAAGATACAAGTCTAATCCTTACCGTTTCTTAATGGGCACATAAGTCACCTCATCCAAAACATTCTTATAGGCAGGACGGATAATACGCTTGCCTTCGAAGTTCAATTCTTCATTGCGATGAGCACACCAGCCTACAATACGTGCCATGGCAAACAAAGGCGTGAAGATTTCCTGCGGCAGCCCAATCATCTCGTAAACAAAGCCCGAATAGAAATCGACATTGCTCGAAACAGTCTTCCCATTATTCTTCACACGGCCAAACACATCAATGGCGCGCTCCTCGAGCAGTTCAAGGAAAGCGAACTCTCGTTCCTTCCCTTTCTCGCGGGCAAGGTCGCGGGCAAGCTCTTTCAGAAGAATGGCGCGCGGATCGGAAATGGTATAGACGGCATGTCCGATACCATATATCAAACCGGTCTTGTTATAGGCTTCCTTGTTGAGCATGCGGGTGAAGTAGGTATCAATCTCATCCACATTCGTCCAGTCCTGAATGTTTTCCTGCAAGTGGTGGAACATATCGGCAACCTGGATATTGGCGCCTCCATGAAGCGGGCCTTTCAAGGAACCGATACCTGCCGCTATCGAAGAGTAAGTATCCGTCCCGGTAGAAGAAGTGACGCGTACGGTAAAAGTGGAGTTGTTACCGCCACCATGCTCTGCCTGAAGAACCAGCAGCAGGTCGAGCGTGCGGGCATCCAGCTCCGTATAGTCCTTCTTCAGCATATAAAGGAAGTTCTCGGCAATGGAAAGGTCTTCCTGCGGATGGCGGATATGCAATGAACGGCCATGGGTGGCATGGCGGAGCATGTTATAGGCATACGCGATGATGGTCGGGAATTTCGAAATAAGCTCAATGCTCTGGCGCATCAGGTTGTCGCGGGAAGTGTCATCGGCATCCGGGTCGAAACGGTACATCTCGAGCACGCTGCGCGCCAGGATGTTCATAATGTTGTTTCCTTCAAGTTCAATGATATTCATCTTGGTCTTCTGCTCCAGCGGCATGTTGTCGTTGATGAGTTCACGGAAAGAAGAGAGTTCTTCCTTGTCGGGCAGGCGACCGGAAAGCAGCAAGTAGGCAATTTCCTCAAAACCGAACCGTTTCTCTTTGATGATGGCGTGTGCCAAGTCGTCCACATCATAACCGCGGTAGAACAATTTGCCGGGAATAGGCTTCAGCCCTCCACCGGGGATGCGTTCATAGCCAACCACATTGCCTATTTTGGTCAACCCCACCAAGACTCCCGTGCCGTCCTCATTACGCAAACCGCGCTTCACATCAAACTTCCTGAACAGTTCATTCTCAATCCGGGTAGCTTCCTTCAAATCTTCGGAAAGCTTGTAAATCAGATACTCCTTCTTCATAATCGTTTCGTTTTATTCGTTATTCCCATTTTCTATTCTCCTTACAATCTCCCGGGTGAAAGTCGAAGTGGACAGCGAGACGCCACCCGGCATAAAACGGGCCAAGTCGGCAGTAGCACGGGCTTCTGTGAAACTTTCCTCCAAGGCGTTCTCTATAAGAGAGGCTGCTTCCTTCCAACCCAGATATTCAAGCATCATCACAGCGGAAAGGATGATGGAACAGGGATTCACAATGTCTTTCCCGGCAATGTTCGGAGCCGTCCCGTGAGTAGCCTCAAAAATGGCATGCCCCGTTTTATAGTTGATATTCGCACCCGGTGCAATGCCGATGCCGCCTACCATGGCAGCCAGTTGGTCGGACACATAATCGCCGTTCAGATTCAACGTGGCAATCACGGAATATTCTTCGGGGATAAGCAACGTGTTCTGCAAGAATGCATCGGCAATGCAGTCCTTGATGACCAGACGCCCTTCTGCCAGTTCTTTACCAAACTCACGTTCTGCCAGTTCGTACCCCCACTTCTTGAAGCCGCCTTCCGTAAATTTCATGATGTTTCCTTTGTGTACCAACGTCACGGAAGGCAGATGATGCTCAAGGGCGTATTGGCAGGCGGCACGCACCAAGCGCTCTGTTCCTTCTCTCGAAACGGGCTTCACGCCAAACGAGGAGGTTTCGGGAAAACGGACTTTTGTCACCCCCATGTCATCACGGAGAAAACGATAGAACTTTTCAGCCTCCGGAGTTCCGGCTTCCCATTCGATGCCTGCATAAATATCCTCGGTATTCTCACGGAATACGCACATATCCACCTTCTGTGGCTCTTTGAGTGGAGAAACAATGCCCTTATACCAACGTACCGGACGTTGGCAGACATACAAATCGAGCGTCTGACGCAAGGCTACGTTCAAGGAACGGATACCTCCACCGACGGGAGTTGTCAAAGGACCTTTGATGCCCACCTTATAAGTGCGGAAGGCTTCCATCGTTTCATCCGGCAGCCAGGAGCCGGTTTCGTGGAAAGCACGTTCTCCTGCCAGCACTTCTTTCCATTCAATGCCACGCCGGTCACCATAGGATTTCCTGACAGCGGCATTCACGACAGCCTGCATGGATGGGGTCACTTCTGCTCCCACTCCATCGCCGGTAATAAAAGGTACAGTAATTTTTTCCATATTCTATCTTGCATTAAGTGCAGAACCGGCCCGGAACCAAGCTATCTGCTGTTCGTTATACGTATGTTGTACTTCAAAACTTTCTTTACTCCCATCCTCGTGATGAAGAACCACCTTCAACGTGCGTCCCGGAGCAAAATCTTTCAGCCCCATGACAGAAATCAGGTCGCGTTCCCGAATCTTGTCATAATCGGCCTTATCCGTAAAGGTCAGCGCCAACATGCCTTGTTTCTTTAAGTTCGTCTCATGGATACGGGCAAAACTCTTCGCCAAAATGACGCGTACATTCAGGAAGCGCGGTTCCATGGCAGCATGCTCACGGCTGGAACCTTCACCATAATTCTCTTCGGCAACGACCATGGAAGGGATACCTTCGGACTTATACAGCTTCGCAGTGCCTGACACTGTTCCATAGGTATTGGTGGAGCGGTTCCAAACCTTGTTCGTCTCTCCATTGAAAGCATTGACAGCCCCCATCAGCATATTGTCCGAAATATTCTCCAAATGTCCCCGGAAACGGAGCCATGGCCCCGCCATGGAAATGTGGTCGGTGGTACATTTCCCCTGTACTTTAATCAATAAAGGCATGTCCAGCAAATCCATGCCATCCCAGGCAGGGAAGGGAGTCAGCAGTTGCAAGCGCTGTGAATGAGGATTGACCGTAATTTCCGTCTGTCCTTTGCCTGGAGCAATGTATCCTTCCTTTCCTCCTATAAACCCGTGTGCCGGCAATTCTTCACCGACCGGTTCGGACAGTTTCACAACCTCTCCTTTGGCATTGACCAGCGTATCCCTCAACGGGTCGAAACAAAGGTCACCGGCAATGGTCAGCGCCATCGTTATCTCCGGGGAAGCGACGTAAGCAAAAGTGTTGGGATTTCCATCGGCACGTTTGGCAAAATTACGGTTAAAAGAGGTGACGATGGAATTTTTGCGTTCGGGGTCATCAGTATGGCGCTTCCACTGGCCAATACAAGGTCCGCAGGCATTCGCCATTATCGTTGCGCCAATATCTTCGAAAGCGGCAATCATGCCGTCGCGTTCAGCAGTGGCACGTATCTGCTCCGAGCCGGGGTTGACAATCAGCGAGGAAGCAACCTTCAAATTCTTTTCCTTTACCTGCCGGGCAAGGGAGGCCGCGCGGCTCAAATCCTGATAGGACGAATTGGTGCACGACCCTATCAGACCGACTTCCATCCGGCGGGGATAGTTATTGGTTATCACTACCTCGGCAAATTTCGATATCGGTGTTGCTGCATCCGGCGTAAAGGGCCCGTTGATATACGGTTCCAATAACGAGAGGTCTATTTCAATGATGCGGTCGTAATATTTTTCCGGATTTGCCAGCACTTCGTCGTCGGCGCGAAGGTCGGCAGCTACGGAAGCAGCCATTTCCGCCACTTCTTCACGTCCGGTAGCTTTCAAGTAGGTACCCATACGCTCATCGTAAGGGAAAAGGGAGGTAGTCGCCCCCACCTCTGCCCCCATATTGCAGATGGTAGCCTTTCCAGTGGCAGACAATGAAGCGGTTCCCGGTCCAAAATATTCAATGATGGCATTGGTTCCCCCTTTTACAGTAAGAATACCCGCCAACTTCAGAATAACGTCTTTGGGAGCTACCCAGCCACTCAATTTACCCTTCAAGTGTACGCCTATCAGACGCGGCATTTTCAGTTCCCATTCCATGCCGGTCATCACATCCACCGCATCGGCACCACCCACACCAATGGCCACCATGCCCAAACCTCCGGCATTGGGCGTATGAGAGTCCGTGCCTACCATCATTCCACCCGGAAATGCGTAGTTCTCCAATACCACCTGGTGAATAATACCTGCTCCCGGCTGCCAAAAACCTATGCCATAGCGGGAAGAAACATCACGGAGAAAATTATAGACCTCCTCGTTGGTCTTCGTAGCAGTCGCAACATCTTCTTTTGCACCTTTATACGCTTGTATCAAATGGTCACAATGCACCGTAGAAGGCACAGCAACTTGATCTTTGCCCGCATTCATAAATTGAAGCAGAGCCATCTGGGCTGTCGCATCCTGCATCGCAACACGGTCGGGACGAAAATTTACATAATCTTCCCCTCTTTGGTAATCTTTCACATCAGCCACATCATACAAATGGGCATACAGAATCTTCTCGGCCAACGTCAAAGGACGTTTCAATATAGCCCGTACGTGTTCTACCTTTCCTTTATAAGCAGGGTAGAAAGCTTCTAACATAGTTGCATCGTATACCATATCACTTTTTGTTTTTTTAGTCTATCTATTAAAATAACGAATGACGTTCGAGTAATGTTTAACAAAATGAAATATTTTTTCTACCCGGAACGAAGATTTGTTACCTTTGCGCCTATTATGAGTAATAATCCGAAAAGTCCCATTATAGACCTTCAGCAACAGCAACTCCTCCTGCGGATGGAGTATGAATATGAGAAGGAAGAATTTAAGCGGCAGACCGAAACAATGGGCGTTGCCCGTAAAGTGAAGCGCGGTCTCTGCTGGTATCCTGTCTCTCTTGGTCGAAGTTACTACAATTCGCTGAATCAGCTTGTAATAGATATTACACGGACCGAAAATAAAGAAATAGAGCATTCCTTTGAGTTCGGCCGTCCTGTTTGCTTTTTCCACCAGTCATTCGAAGGAAAAGTGAAATATATGGATTTCATCGCTACCGTCAGCTTTGCCGACGAAGAACGAATGGTCGTTGTACTCCCCGGAGCGGGAGCTTTAGCGGAACTGCAAACTGACGGTATACTGGGAGTACAACTTTATTTTGACGAAACATCGTACCGGGCCATGTTCGAGGCACTAGAAGACACGATACGCGCCAAAGACAACCGCCTAGCGGAACTGCGCGACAGTTTTGTTGGGTACCCAAAAGCCGGGATTCCGCGAATTATATCCTGTCCGCTTCCCATGGCTGAACAGTACACAGGAAACAGCTGTTAACAAGGTGCTCTGTACGCGTGACGTATCTATTGTTCACGGTCCTCCGGGAACCGGAAAGACAACGACTCTTGTCGAAGCGATTTACGAAACGTTACACCGGGAACCACAAGTGCTTGTCTGTGCGCAAAGCAACACGGCTGTCGACTGGATTTGTGAGAAACTGGTAGACCGGGGAGTAGCCGTGCTCCGCATTGGAAATCCAACCCGAGTCAACGACAAAATGCTTTCATCCACCTACGAACGCCGGTTTGAAAGTCATCCTGCCTATCCGGAGCTTTGGGGAATTCGTAAATCTATCCGCGAAATGGGTAGCCGGATGCGCCGGGGTAGTTATTCTGAACGGGAAGGAATGCGTAATCGCATGAGTCGTCTCCGCGACCGCGCCACGGAGTTGGAAATACAAATCAATGCCGATCTTTTCGACAGTGCCCGCGTGATTGCTTCTACCCTAGTCAGCAGCAACCACCGCCTGCTCAACGGACGTCGTTTTCCGACTTTATTCATCGACGAAGCTGCACAAGCCCTCGAAGCTGCCTGCTGGATCGCTATCCGCAAAGCAGACCGGGTCATCCTTGCAGGAGATCATTGTCAACTTCCGCCGACTATCAAATGTATAGAAGCCTCCCGTGGAGGATTGGATCATACATTAATGGAAAAAGTCGTTCAGCAAAAAACCTTCTGCGGTTTCTTTACTAAAAGTACAGTACAGAATGCATGAAGCCATCATGCAGTTTCCCTCCGACTGGTTTTATCATGGAGAACTGGAAGCTGCTCCGGAAGTACGCTATCGGGGGATTCTTGATTTCGACACTCCCATGAACTGGATCGATACTTCAGAGATGGACTTTCATCGAAGACTTTGTAGGCGAAAGTTTCGGACGCATCAATAAGCAGGAAGCTAACCTATTACTGCAAGAACTGGAAACTTACATCGAACGTATCGGCAAAAAGCGAATACTGGATGAAAGAATTGATTTCGGTCTGATTTCGCCATACAAGGCACAAGTGCAATATTTGAGAGGAAAAATAAAAGGAAGCAGCTTTTTACGCCCTTTCCGCAGCCTCATCACCGTAAATACGGTAGACGGCTTTCAGGGACAGGAGCGAGACGTTATTTTCATCAGTCTTGTACGTGCCAACGAGGATGGACAGATTGGATTCCTGAATGATTTGCGAAGAATGAATGTAGCGATTACAAGGGCACGAATGAAGCTTGTTATATTAGGAGATGCCTCCACCCTTACCAAACATCCTTTCTATAAAAGATTGATGTTATTCATT
>ENA-OQDA01000758-OQDA01000758.1-human-gut-metagenome-genome-assembly--contig:-NODE-758-length-12539-cov-3.643410_pt1 | contig 12539 bp, 18 predicted proteins | sample MGYA00242771_ERZ504603 | MGnify/ENA primary metagenome ERZ504603 (study PRJEB26092, sample SAMD00036328) | human gut metagenome | host: Homo sapiens | study: EMG produced TPA metagenomics assembly of...
GGCATTTCTGGTACATAACCCATGTACGAGCGGATCAGGCGCGCCGCCAGGAAGGACAAGCCAAGGAGGTGATGAACCGGCTGTCCTGAGCGATCAACGCAAGCCTGAAACCCGGAGGTGGCACTCCGGGGCGCGATGACTGCATGGGGGCTTAAAGATACTTCCTCACGGCCTCCTAAAGACTTGGGGGGAACCCTGCGGCGCACGAGTAAAACGACGCTGCGGAGTTATGACAGCCGCGCCAGCGGAGACCAGGAATGTCCCTATCGTCAGGGGCGCGTGGCAAATGTGACGAAAGTAACGGATATTATCTGAAAGGCTGCGTCCATTTGCTGTTAGCAACAACAAGTCATCATTTGGGTACAGCCCTTTCTTTTCAAAGTCAGATACCATGCGCTGGCAGCTTCGGTTGCCAGCGCATTCATGTGATTTTGAAACCGACTTCAAAGAAAGGAGAACCCTTATGAACCAGTTGACACAAACCTGTCCACAATCAGCAACCGATGAATTGGTTGACATCCGTGAAGTTGCGGTAGATAAAGACCTCCCCAAAGAGGAACGGATCGCGGCCTTTCTTCACCAAATCAAAAATCCCTATCGCTTTCGCTGCGGTGATTTTGTGGTAAACGCCGCATTTGCCAGCAACGGGGTCACATTGGAGGAATGCCTGCAAGGGATTTTAAGGTAATCGACATCCTCGCTCTTTTTCCAAAAGCGTGCTACGATGTGTATGGAAAAGGATGAAAACTGAAAGCCTCGAAATCCACTCTTTTCTTGCGGGAGCTTCCGGGAGGAAAGGAGTGCTTTTTCATGCCAAAATATCAGGCAACAGCTTACATTCGTCTGTCTTACACAGATGATCGCTCCAGCGAGAGCGACAGCGTTACCAACCAGCGGAAGCTGATTGAGAACTTCATTGAACGAAACCCGGACATCCAAATCGTATCCGAAAAAATCGACGATGGTTACAGCGGTATCATTTTTGACCGTCCGGCGTTTAAGGAAATGATGCAGGACATCACCGATGGCAAGATCAACTGCGTCATTGTAAAGGACCTCTCCCGCCTGGGACGGGAGTACATCGAAACCGGACGCTATCTGCGCCGGGTGTTCCCCACTTATGGGGTTCGCTTTATTGCCATCACGGATAACATCGACACCGCCCATGAAGGCAGCGGTGACGATCTGACCGTATCCGTCAAGAACATTATGAACGAAGCCTACTGCCGGGACATTTCCATCAAGACCCGTACCTCTTTGGATATAAAGCGGCGTAATGGAGATTTTGTTGGAGCCTTTCCCGTTTACGGCTATATGAAATCCGAGGAAAACAAAAATCTGCTTGTACCTGACCCGTATGCTTCCCGCGTTGTCCGGGACATCTTCCGTATGCGCCTGGACGGGACAAGCGCCCTGCGGATCGCCACCGTGCTGAACGAAATGGGCATCCTCTCCCCCCTGGCCTATAAGAAAAATAATGGTTTTCCCTATGCCAAACACGGCTATGCCGACAAAGAGGATTGCAAATGGTCTGCTACAACGATCATCCGCATTTTGCAGGATGAAACCTATATCGGCACATTGGTACAGGGGAAGCAAGGCACCCCCACACTACAAAATCAAGCAAATGGAGCAGCGGCCATCCTCTGAATGGATTCGCGTTCCTGATGCCCATGAGCCGCTGATTGCCGAGCAGGATTTTGAACTGGTCCAGCGTATCCGCAGACTGGATACCCGGACTTCTCCCAAGCAGGATACAGTGTATCTGTTTTCCGGCGTCTTGATCTGCGGGTGCTGTGGGAGCCGCATGACGCGAAAAACAAACCGGGTCAAGGGCAAGGAATATCACTATTATTATTGCCCCACCGGGAAAAAGCATGGCTGCACCAACCCGGTAATGCTCAAGGAAGGCAGATCTTGTAGAGTGCGTCAAGGACAGTCTGAAAGGCTACATCGACAATGTAAGCTGCCTGCAAGCCATCCTGGACGGCATCGACCAGAGCAGCATCAACCAAGCACTTGCCAATGAATACGCCTCCCACATCGCCGCCAATGAGCAGCAGGTGGAACAGGCGCTTGAATTTAAGGCCCGACTGTATGAAAGCCTGATTACCGGCACCATCAGCAAAGAGGAATATACCGACTATAAGGCCAGATACACGAGGATTGCGGAAAACGCGAAAGAGAGTATTCGGGTCTTAAAGGAAAAGCTGGCTGATGTTCTGGAGAACCGGAGTGAACGGAACCGCTGGATTTCCCACTTCACACAGTTTTCTACGATGGAGACCCTGGACCGCAAAGCTGTGGTTCACATGATACAGAGTATCAAGGTGATTGGGAAAAAGGAATTGGAGATCACCTTTACATATCAGGACGAATATCAGAAAGCGATCCAGCTAATTCAGCTGGCAGAGCAAACAAGCCAAAGAAAGGTGGGATGATTTGTGGCAAGAAAAAGCAGAAAGGAAACTGTGGTGCTTCCTGCACCGGAGATGGATATTACTTGCCGCGCCGGAATTTATGTGCGGCTTTCCGTTGAGGATAAGCATACTCACACCGCCTCTATTGAAACCCAGCAGCTGATTATCGCCCGGTATCTGGAGCAGAACCCGGAGATTATTGTGGTACAGACCTACATTGACAACGGCGCAACGGGTACGAACTTCCACCGCCCCGGCTTCCAGCAGATGCTCTCCGATATTGAAGCGGGTCTTATCAACTGCGTCATTGTAAAGGACCTCTCCCGCCTGGGGCGAAATGTCATAGACACCGGCTACTATATCGAGCGTTACTTTCCCATGCAGAAAGTCCGCTTTATTGCCGTGAATGACCGCTACGATTCTTCTTCCCCGGATAATGCCCATGATGGTATCATCATCCCGCTGCGAAACATGATTAACGAAGCCTATGCGATGGATATTGCCAGAAAAATCAAAGCCCAGCAGCGGCAGGCCATGAAAGACGGCAAGTATGTTGGCGGGCGTACACCCTATGGATATTTGAAAGCTCCAGATGACTGCCACCAGCTGATCGTTGACCCGGTGGCTGCTGAGGTAGTCAAAACCATGTTCCAATGGGCCGCCGAGGGCGCAGGATTAAACACTATCGCGGTACGATTGAACGAGGCCGGGTATCTCTCTCCCAGCCACTACAAGAGGACCTGGGAGAAATCACCCATGAAAATCTGGTAGGCAATGGGCATTGGCAAACCCGCACCGTAGCCAAATTCCTCCGCGCAGAGGTTTATACCGGTGATCTGGTGCAAGGGGTATCTAAAATCATTGACCACAAACAGGTCAGAGCCAGCGCCGATGAATGGACAACAGTACGAGGCACCCATGAAGCTATCATCAGCAGAGAACTGTTTGCCGCTGTTCAGAAAGCATTGGACCAGGCTGCACAGCAGGCAAAAGACAGGGAGATACATTCCTGGTCTCCCAATCTTTTGAGAGGCAAAATCTTCTGCGCCCACTGCGGACGCAGCCTTCACCGACAAAAATGCGTCCGCAGAAAGTCACAAGAGGTATATGTCTACCACTGTATCAGCAACAACCGTATCAAAAAAGGCGTTTGTCCTGGTGCGTTTATCTTTGAAAAAGAGCTGCTGGATGCCTTGGCCGATATGATACAGGAACAGCTTGATACCACGCTGGGGCAATACTCTCTTGGCCTGGAAAACCTCTCCAAAGAAGCCGAGGAGCAGAAAAACATACAGGCTAAAATCGCCAGCCGGAAACAGGAAATCCAGCAGCTGCGTACCTACCAGCGCGGATTGTATGAGGGCCTGATCCAGAACCATCTGTCAAAAGACGAGTATTTTACCTTCAAAGAGAAGTACGAAGCCAAAATCGAGGCAATCAGCGGGGAAATTGAACAGCTGAAAGCAGGGCTTGCAATCATCGCCAAGCAGCTGGAACAGTACAAAATGCTGTCCCAGGATGCACAGCATATCAAGGAAGATCGCCAGCTGACGGCAGCCCTGATTGACCGCCTGATTGACCGTGTAGAGGTCTCAAGAGAAAAGCGGATTACGGTTCGTTTCCGCTTCCAGAGCGAATTTGAACATTGTGAGGAGGTGCTGAGCCAGTGCAGAAATATGTGATTGCCCTTTATATCCGCCTTTCCCTGGAGGATTATAAATACGACAGTATGAGCATTGAAAACCAGCACCTTGCGCTGAACGAATTTGTTTCGTCCATGCCGGAGTCCGCCAATGCAGAAGTCCTTGAATTTATCGACAACGGGTATAGCGGGACAAACTTTGAGCGGCCCAAAGTCCAGGAGCTGATTGAGATGGTGCGGGCCAATAAGATCGACTGCATCATCGTAAAAGACTTTTCCCGATTTGGACGAAACAGCATTGAAACGGGCTATTTCATTGAGCGTGTATTTCCGCTGTTTCACACCCGGTTCATTTCCATCAACGATGATTTTGACAGCGATCAGCACAAGGGCGATACTGGCGGTATGGATGTGGCTTTCAAGTATCTGATCAGCGAGTATTACAGCCGGGATATGTCCATGGAAAACGAAAAGCGCCAAATACGCAAAGATGCGCCGGGGCGAGTATCAAAGCGTCATTTGTCCTTATGGGCTACCGTAAGAGCGCAGACGGGCGTATGGAACCGGACGAGGAAGTGTCAGAAATTGTCCGGCAGATATTTGATGGGCAGCCGACGGCAATACCGCCGCAGAGATCACGAGGAAACTGTACGCCATGAAGATTCCTACGCCTGGAGAATACCGGAGGAATAAAGGCAAAGATCACTACAATGTTTCCCGAACGCATGGCGTCTGGAACAGTTCAACGGTGCTGCGGATGCTGGCGGACCAACGGTATATCGGCACCTATGTGATCGGTAAGCGCAAGGTACAGGAGATTGGCAGCCGCCGCATGAAATTGAAGGATGAAAGCGAGTGGTTCAAAATCCCGGATCACCACCAGGCAATCGTAAGCAAGGAACTGTTTGAGAAAGCCAATGCTTCAATTAAGCGGTTCTCCCTTCCCAATAAAAAGCAGCGTGACTACCTTCTCCGTGGAAAGGTATTCTGTGGATGTTGCGACCATGCCATGTCACTCAGAAATGATGTCTGGTTTTACTGCCGTCATTCCGAAGTGGCAGAAAATCTTCCTTGTCACGGGGTAAGGGTAAAAATGGTTGATCTGGAGCAGGCGGTTTTTGAGATAATCCGGGCGCAGATGTGTCCGGCGCTGGGAATTGACAGCAGCAAAGACAAGCTGGATTTGCAGACGGTTCAGCAGGCCGAGCATGAAGATAAGCTGCACTCTATCCAGGACAGTAAACGGCAGCTCTATGAACAGTATGCGCTTGGAGAGATTGACCTGGAAACCTACAGGGAGCGGAAAGCGGTATATGACGCGGAACTGGTGCAGGCAAAGAATGTCCATGCCGCTATTACCGCACAGACCAAACAGATACAAAGCGATTACGAAGCAAGACTGAAACAGCGTGAAATCGTTCAGGAAGTAGACAGTGCCGGCACTCTGACGCAAGCCCTGATTGACCGGCTTATCAATAAGGTCTATATCTTTCCGGGAGACCGGATTGAGATTGAATATGTTACGCAGGACTTCTTAGCAACTGCGGAACCGTGAAAGGAGGCATGAGCCATGAACACCTTATGGAACGGCTACGGGCAGCTATACGGCTGCCCGGAAATCTTCAAAAAAAGTTGCAAAATTTTTTTGTCGTGGGCTTTGACATACGGGTGCCTGAGATCGTGGAAGCGCATTTTCTTCATGCCGTGCCGCTGGATGAAGGCGGGAAACTGCGAGGTCAGGTAATCGGGCTTCATCCGCTCGCCCAGTTCATCCACGAATACGAAGCCGTCGTATTCATAGTTGTAGCAGTTGCCGCAGACCTGCTTGTTCAGTTCCTGCGCCGCCTTGACTTCTCTGAAGTATTCAGCAAAGCTGCCCACCAGCGGAAGTGTGCGCATACTGGATTTTGTTTTTGCTGAATTCTGCTCAATAATCTTTGTTTTACCGTTAACCTGAATTGAAGTGACGGTGCGCTTTATTGTCAGCGTTCCACGCTCAAAGTCGATGGCGTCCCATTTCAGTCCGCATACCTCGCCACGGCGCAAGCCATAAAAGGCAGTGACTAAAACAGGCAGTTCCAGTTTTGTTCCCTTGATCACCTCAAAAAGATGCTGTAATTTTGATGCGTCCCAAAATACCGGCTGAAAGTCATTCTTTTTTGGGTGGTCTACCTTCATCGCTACATTCTGCGGCACAAGATCGGTTTTCATTGCGTATTTCAGCGCCTGATGAATGACCGCGTGATAGTGAATAACAGAATTCGGTTTAACGGTTTTCAGCTTTTCGGAATAAAACTGCTGGATGTGCCGTGCTTCCAATCCTCGCAAGGTGTAGCCTTTCTTGCGAAAATAAGGCTCGATTACGCTTTTCACCATTCCTTCGTATGAAGCGTATGTGGCGATCTTTACACGCACCTTTTACGATATCCAGCCATTGCAGCAGATAATCCGCAAAGGGCATATCCGAGTTTAGCTCTTCAACTTCTGTAGGCGGCTCATAAGTACCGCGGATACGGATAAGCTCCGTTTCTGCTTTTCGTTTATTCCCTTTTTCGGGAAGTCCTGTGGAAATCCACGGTCTGTGCCTTTTGCCGTTGACATCCACATAGCTTAGCACCACATAGTAGTACCCTTTTTTAATTTCCAAGTGCCCTGATACCATAATTTATTTTACCTCCTGATTTTATTTGGCATACACAGGACAGCTCGCAGGCGTAATGGTTCCAAACTTTTTAATGCTCTCAATCAGTCGTTTCATTTCCTCGTTGTTTTGAATTTTAAAGGGATGATCCTTGAACGGATGAAGCTCATACAGCGGAATGTCTTTTACTCGTTCCAGTTTGGCATCGTCCCGTTCCGCCTGTGTAGAGAATAAATCATCCAGCGTGGGCAGTGTAAAATCAGATTTTTGTGTTGTCATGTTGTTCGCCTCCTTATTGCCATTTCAGATTGCTTTTTTCAGGGCGCAAATATTCCCGTTCAATCGCCGCCTGCAACTTGTGCCATCGAAGCGCTTCGTTTTTCAGCATCGGCGTATCAATAAAGCCCAGAGCGTTCGCTTTCGCCGCAAGCTGGTTGATGTTGTTGCCGATGGCGGACAGTTCACGCATCGTGTCATAAAATATTGCGTCCGGTTTTTCTCTCGGCTCGTAGCCACGCAGAAGTATTCTGATAACGGCGGTCTCTGTAATTCCGCAAAGCTTTGCCTTGCGTTTTAATTCTTTGGCTTCCTGTGGAGAAAACCAAAACTGTTTTTTGATTCTTTGTTTCATCATGCTCGTCCTTTCATTGAGGGGTATTAGGGGTGCGGGTCTCCGGTGGAGACCTCTGCGCAAAGCGCAGAAGCACCGACCGAGGCGACAGCCGAGACCGCCCTAACGAGATTTACCGTTTTACGACTTTTGGGAGTATAAACGGTCTGCTCGCTGCGTCGTTGCAAGCTTCATATCTTTCGTCCCGCCGCAAGCGGCAGGCCTCAATCATTCCGCTGCTCCTCCTTTCCCCAAAAAGCCTTGCGGCTTTCCGGGGACCCCCGAAATGTAGCCTAAAACCTCCGTTTTGTTTATTTACTTCAGAAGATCCTCTACCGTGCTTAGCCGATGGAGGATTTCGCTTCTTGCGAGTGAATCAAAATCCTTTTTCAGTTGTCGGACAAGCCGAAAAGTCTTGTAGATTTCTCATCGGTTGCGGCTTTGACATCTTTTCCAAGCCCCAGCCTCCGCAGATATTCCGACAGAGAAAGTCCGCAATAATATGCGTTTTTGCTGAGTTTCTCCTTCTCGGCAGGCGTTACCCGCACATTGATTCCAAGTATTTTGTTTCTCATCAAATCTCAATCCTTTCTTTTGTTTGTGACAGCAATGACGGCTGTGACGGATATTTCGCTATACCGTGATATTCCCGTCATTTGCGTCACCGCCGTCATGGCGTATGAATTTAATCAGCCTGCTTTGTCCCGTCCGCTTGGTGCGGTACTCGATTCCGGCGGGCTCCAGCACCTCATAGTAAAACTGTCCCAAGTACTTGGTTACCACATTGGGCGTGGTTTCCGTTTCCGCCATATCGGCGATCAGCTCGGTGGCGGTTCCCACCCATTCGGTGCGGGCTTTCATAAATTCCACCACCCGAAAAAGAAACTGCGGAATCTCCGCTTTGCGGATTTCCTCCGTTTCTTTACGCTCCACCAGCTCCCATTTGAGATCCTGAAACCGCAAAGTCAGCTCCTGATATTCCACATCCCGCCCGCAGGCAAGAAGCGTGGCGTCCCGGCTGCTTCGCTTACGCTTGAGCACATAATTGGTGTCCGCCGCCCCGGTGATGCCGGTGGAACCGGAGACCTCGTTGAACGGATCGTCCCCGTCCTTCAGCTTTCGCAGATGGTGGACGAGAATAATGGAAATATCATGCTCATCTGCAATCCGCTTGATGGAGGAAATGTCGTCGTAGTCGTTGCCGTACATTCCCGTTTTCCCAGCGCTGCCTCTGGAATCCTGCACCTTTTGGAGTGTGTCGATGATCACCATCTTTGTTTTCGGGAAGTCCTCCAAGAAGTTAATGATTTCTTCCTCCAGCCCGTTCCCGATCAAGCCGCAGGTCACGGCTAAGTGGAAGCTACGGGTGGAATCGTCCGTCAAATCGAAAAGCCGGTCTTTGATTCGTTTGAGCGTATCCTCCAAACAGAGATACAGCACGTCGCAGCGCATGGTCGGGATTTCCCAAACAGAGAAGCCTTGGGAGACTTGCAATCCCAACCACAACATCAGCTAGTTTTTGCCGATTTTGGAGACTATGCTCAGGGCATTCACTTCTTGCGGAATCAGCCCATCAACAATGAACATGGTCTTACTCATCGGTGTGGACAGCAGGGTTTCTGCGTCCACGGTTACTAATTTTCTTTTCATAAGTACATCCTTTCTTTTTTTGGGGGGGCGGACAATTAGAACGCCGAAATCGAGGGGTTTGGTATTTTATCCTTCTTCACCTTGTTTCGACCTGAAAAAGCCTTTGTAAATAGGGAGTTTCTGCGCCTCTAACTGTCCGCTTTGCGCTCTCGTTTTTCTGCCTGCGGTGCACCTTTTTGCTGCAATCCGAGCAGTATTTCTGCCGGTTGGAGTTTGGCACAAAAGCCGCCCCGCACTCGGCGTAGTGATAAGTACGCTGTTTGAAAATGTCAGCATACAGTTCCTTTTCGGCAGGTAAAACCGCATTCCGGAAATACCTGCACAGCAGCGAATAGGAAATGGTCTGCGGGCAGACGCAAGCTTCGCCGTCGTCCAGCAATAGGCAGTTGCCATCATCGTAATTGGCGCACAGCCTTTTGATCAGGCGGTTGCACCTTGAACGCTGGGACGGGGTAAGCCGCAGGATTTCAGGCACTTGATTTCACCTCCTTTTTCTCTTCGGTCACGAAGTTAATTACACTGACTTTCGGTAGTTTGAAACTTGAATTGCATGCATTTTGATTGCCTGCAATTCACCATCGTTGATGAGATCGTAGGCAAGCTGTCGGCTGATACCCAGCATTTCCCGAAGCTGCCGGACGGTCACGATGTCCGGATATTCCGGAAACATCATCTGATAAAGCTCTCTGAGCTCTCCTTTCTTCATAGGTTTGAACCTCCTTTGTCTGTTCTGAAGCCGCATTTCTGCGGCGGTTTTTGTTTGCTGCCGCTCATCCGCATCGTTCCTGCCCCGGAGTCTCACCACGGCGTATCGCTTCTTTGATGCGCTCGTTCCTTTTTCGGGAAGTCGTGGCGTCACTTGCCGGAAGCATATCCTTTGGAGGCGGCGATTCAATTTTCAAGGTGCACAGGGAGAGAGTCCCCTCAATAGGTAGCCAGCGAGAAGGCCTGTTTTTTAACCCCTCACTAATCAACTGGGAACTTTTTCGCAGAAAAAACGAAGAAAATTTTGTAAACTTTTTATGAACAACTCAAATGGCTGTGAGTTCTGCAAAGACCTCCTCTACTATATTTGGAATTGGTCGTTCTTTGTGGGGTGTTTTTGGACGGTTCTCAAAATTTTTCTCTCTACTTACTTTGAATTGAGCCGCAGATTTTGAGGGTGTTCTTGAAAATTTTCTTCCGAAACGCAAACAGAGGCGCAGCCAACGGATTTCTCCGAAGGCTGCGCCTCTGTATTTTGGTATTCTCTTTTCTCCAAATGGTGTTGAGAAAATGATAGGTTTATGGTATAATGCTGTTAATCTTCTGGAAGGAGAACTGTTTGATGACGCCTTTAAGTGAGTTAATACGGGTCGTGCGCAAGAAAGCCTTGATGTCACAGGAGGATTTCGCAAAAACGCTGAATGTATCCGTTGGAACGATAAACCGTTGGGAAAACGCCAAAACCAAGCCGAATATCACAGCAATGAAAAAAATCAAGGCATTTTGTGAAGAAAACAACATCCCCTTTGATGAGATCGAAGCGGCGTGGATCGCCCAAAAGGAGTAATTACAATGGCTGATGTAAAGAAAGATCAAGAGCGGGACGAGCTGTTCCGCCGCATCTATAAAATCGCCACCGACCTTGTTCACGCAGGTCATGTGGCGGAGTGGGACTTCAAATCTTATGTGCTGGGCACGATGTTTTACCGCTATATTTCGGAGAACTTCACCGCCTATATCAACGAGGGCGAGTACGCCGCCGGGAACAAGGACTTTGACTACGCCAAAATGCCGGACGCCGAGGCGGAGACTGCCCGTGAGGGACTGGTGCAGGAAAAGGGCTTCTTCATTCTGCCCTCCGAATTGTTCTGCAATGTCCTCGCCCGGGCGGACAAGGACGACAACCTGAACGAGACGCTGGAGCGTGTATTCAACCACATTGAGAGCAGTGCCGCCAGCGGAGACGCTGAGAATGATTTTGCAGGTCTGTTTGACGATTTCGATGTGAACAGCAAGGCCATCGGTGAGACCGTCGCCAAGCGCAACAAAGTGCTGGTGGAGCTGCTGAACGGTGTGGCGCAGATGCCGCTGTTCTCCACCGATGGCATCAATCCAGACCTGTTTGGTGATGCCTACGAATATCTGATGGGAATGTACGCCGCCAATGCCGGTAAAAAGGGCGGTCAGTATTTCACTCCCGCCGATGTTTCGGAGCTGCTGGCCCGCCTCGGCACCATTGGCAAAACGAAAATCAACAAGGTCTATGATCCAGCCTGCGGCTCCGGTTCTCTGCTGCTGAAGGTGGAAAAAGTGCTGGGCAAGGATAATATCGAGCGAGGCTTCTACGGTCAGGAGATCGACCTGACCACTTACAACCTCTGCCGCATCAATATGTTCCTGCATAACATCGAGTTCGATAAGTTCAGCATTGTCAGGGAGGACACTTTGCTTAGCCCGCAGCATTGGGACGACCAGCCCTTTGAGCTGATCGTATCCAATCCGCCGTTTTCCGTGCCGTGGGAGGGCGATAAGAACCCGCTGCTTATCAATGACCCGCGCTTTTCGCCTGCCGGAGTGCTGGCTCCCGCTTCCAAGGGCGATATGGCGTTTATTATGCACAGCCTTTCGTGGCTGGCTTCCAACGGTGCAGCGGCCATCGTTTGCTTCCCCGGCATTATGTACCGTGGCGGGGCCGAACAGAAGATCCGCAAGTATCTGGTGGATAACAACTTTGTGGACGCTATCATTCAGCTGCCCTCCAACCTGTTCTTAAATGTCACGATCTCCGTGGATATTATGCTGCTGAAAAAGAACAAGACGGACAACGCCGTTCTGTTTGTGGATGCCTCCAAGGAGTTTGTGAAGGTTACGAAGAACAACCGGCTCTCCGAGGACAATATCCGGCGCATCGTATCCACCGTGGCAGAGCGTAAGGACGAACAGCATTTTGCCCGCCTTGTGCCGAACGACGAGGTCGGCAGCAAACAGAACAATTATAATCTCTCTGTTTCTACCTATGTGGAGCAGGAGGATACCCGTGAGAAGATCGACATCGTGAAGCTGAACGCCGAGATCGCTGAAATTGTCGCACGAGAACAGAAATTGAGAGAGGAAATTGATCGAATTATTGGGGAGATTGAGGGATGAGCAATATAGCAGAATTAAGGAGCCTCAATGGGTTGAATCACGGCATACACAAGCATTGGATTTGGGGTGACAAAGATAATTTCTATCTGAGCTGTGATTATCTCCAAAAGGTGAATTTTTGTATTCAGGATTTGAATGCAGAAATTTACAATCTACAAACTCCATCAATGAAAGAGGTTGTATATATTATCGCTTTGGTTGATTGGGTTTGCGAAGCTGTCGATTCAATCCATACAATCTTGAAGAAGGAAGTTATAGATTATCTTAATCTGGAAGTCGATGCGGATTGCAAACAAGCAAAAAAGTATTTTAAGGCTATCCGCTCATTTGTCGTTGCACATCCATTGAACACCACTCATCATAAGGCGTATGGCATGGACGGCGATTTAATTTGTGTCGATGTTAGAAACCGCACATCAAAGCTTACAGAAACCATGCATCGAA
>ENA-OQDA01000759-OQDA01000759.1-human-gut-metagenome-genome-assembly--contig:-NODE-759-length-12538-cov-15.674482_pt1 | contig 12538 bp, 12 predicted proteins | sample MGYA00242771_ERZ504603 | MGnify/ENA primary metagenome ERZ504603 (study PRJEB26092, sample SAMD00036328) | human gut metagenome | host: Homo sapiens | study: EMG produced TPA metagenomics assembly of...
AAAGCAAATCCTTGGTGTCACGATTGTAATACTCGAGCGTTACGAAGATGCGATCGATAAACGCGAGGTCTAGCCCGAGGTTCATATTATAGTTCTTCTCCCATTTTAGATTGGGATTGGCTTGTGTGCTTTCATACGAACCGGGGTTATCCATATAGTTCTTTCCGTAACTATATAAGCCCATATAACCGTAATAAGATCCCGGCTGATTACCGTTCACGCCATAAGAGGCACGGATCTTGACATCGCTCAACACCGGCTTTACGGCTTTCATGAAATCCTCGGCTCCCAGATGCCACATGCCTGAGACCGACCAGAAATTACCCCAGCGATGTTCCGGCGCCAATCGGGAACTACCATCCCGGCGGAAACTTCCGGCGATATAATACCGGTTGTCGTAATCGTAATTCAAGCGGGTTAGATAAGAAAGCAACCGATAATCCTGTGTAGAGGATACGAAACTGTTTATAACGGCGGCATTGTCCGGCTCGAATAATTGGTCGGACGGCATCTTGCTTTTCTCACCGGCGGCTTTATCCGTCTGGAAACTTTCCGCCTCATAAGCGGCTAGTACATCCAGATGATGTTTGTTGGCGAATGTCTTCACGTAGTTCAACGAGGTAGAAGAGATCAATTTCCCGTATTCGATAAAACCTTTGGACGATTGGGCATCGCTACCGCTCTTGGGACCCGCCCGCTTAATGCGTTGAAATAGCGGGCATCCTTCTGGATGCTATAATCATAGCTGAGTACTTCCTTTAATTTAAGTCCTTTGATAATCTCTACCGCACCGTGCGCCGTACCGAAGATACGGGTCATACGAACCCGGTTATAGTCGGTACGCATATCCCGCAAAGGATTTACGTTCGTTCCGGGATAGGTATTGGCGTAGGAACCATCCTCGTTAAATACCGGGTAGGAGGGAGGAGTGGCTACCGCCATGCAATAGAAAGGATTGATACTGGATGTACGTTCCTCGTTCATCTCTTGATTCACTTGCGAGAACATGAGGTTCGCTCCGGCCTCGCCTCGTTTGCCGATCTTTTGTTGCACGTTAAAGCGTCCGGAGTACCGTTCCATCGATGAGTTCTCCACCAGACCCTCTTGTTTTTGATAACCCAAAGAGCTGTAGACCGTCGTGTTCTCGGAGCCTCCGGAAACGGAAGCCTCATAATTTTGATGTACGGCCCGTCTCATCAACACGTCTTTCCAATCGGTATAGCCTAAGGCGGGAACAGAGGTGTACGCCCCGATATTGGCGTTGGCGTACTCTTCCGGAGTCTGGGTGAAAGATGCGGGATCTTTGGCGATCTGGTCTTGCGCGTAATTAACCAAGCCTTCATAAAGTAGTTCCCGGCGTTGCTCTCCGTTGAGGGTCGGGCGGAAGTCTACCGCGGCGTCCGAGAATCCGGCGCTAGCGTTCAACGTGACCCGGGTACGTCCTTTCGATCCTTGTTTGGTCGTGATCAAGATAACACCGTTGGCCGCACGGGAACCGTAAAGGGAGGCGGCGGCGGCATCCTTTATAACCGTGATATTCTCGATATCGGAAGGATTGATCGTACTCATGATGTTGGTCTTGGCATTGTTCATGTAGGAGGCCTCCGAACCGCTTCCGGTACTTAGGTTTCCCGAGGTGACGGGAACTCCGTCTATCACAAACAAAGGTTCGTTCGATGCGTTGAACGAGCCCATACCACGGATACGGATGGATGCGTTCGCTCCCGGTTGCCCGGAGCTTCCCGTGATATTGACACCGGAGGTCATGCCTTGTAGTTTCTGTTCTATGGAAACCACCGGCATCTCTTTCAGTAGGTCAGCCCGTAAAGTGTTGGCGGAACCGGTAAAGGAAGAACGTGAGAAGTTACCGTAACCGGTTACCACGACCTCATCGAGGTTCATCGCCTCCGGTTGTAAAGCCACGTTTAAGATACCGCTTTTCGGGATAGGTACTTGGGTCTGCTTCATGCCGATGTAATCGACAATAATGAATTTGGCGTCAGGATCAACTTCCAGCGTGAAATGCCCGTCGAGATCGGTCTCCGCTCCCGACAGGCTCCCTTTTACGATAACGGTCGCTCCGATCAGAGGCTCCTTGTCCTCTTGGGAAATCACCGTTCCCTCGATCTGTCATTTTTTTGGGCATACGCTACCCCGGGCAATAGAAGTAGACATAGGAATAGTATGCCCCATGTTTTTACATTTCTCATCTCTTTTTGTTTAAAACGTCTTATTAATACCTATACTAACTAAAGGATTATCTGAAAAAGGCGTGCCAGATGTGATAAATCCTGTAGGTTTCTTTATAATTGTTTTCTTATGAGATTATTACGAAAAGCTTTGAATACGGGTGTGGAGGTGGCATTGTGTAATATTTCCTCATTTGATGTGCAATTTTTCTACACTACTTGTTATCTTTGTGAAAGATGATTTAATGAATCAGTTTTTATCTGTACTTCGAATAGATGAGGATAAGCTATATTTTAGGGCAGAAGAGTTTGCTGAACAATATGATATAGATAGGCTAGATAATAAAGAAAGAGAAGATTATTTAGAAACTGTTTTTATGCAATATAGAGACTCTTTAACAAATGAATTATTTGATTTATATTTCCAAGTCTGGTTGAATGAGCAATTTAGAAATAGTGATATTAAGTATGTATCTGATATTGAACCATTATCAACATGCAAGAGGATACAACTGAGAGGGGATAGTGTGCTGATAGACCAAGAGGAAGATACATTGAGAAATATAACGTTTACTGAAGCACAGGAAGTTTATGGTAACTTCTTATATATTCCTAATGAAATGGAACAGTATGACAGCATTGAAATTTTGGGGTATCATAATGTAAGGGAACAAATAAAGGTACTGAGGATAGATTATATTGACGAAAAGCAGAAGATGCCTATTAGTATTTCACTAATAGTTTCACCGGATTTAGAGATGGGAGAAGAAAAAGTGATATCTGAAAATAGTGGAGTAAATATAGTGGAATATAATATAGCACAGATAGGAGTTAAGTATTCAATATGCTCATCCCTTGAAGTAGAAACAATAGAAGAAGTACTAGATAGAATAATACCGTATGTACTGCAATAAGTCAGGGGCCAATATATAACAGGAGAGATTGAGTAGCCACATGGTACTCAATCTCTCCTGTTATATATTGGCGTAGCGGTTTACCCGTTTATATAATGAATGGGTAAACCGTTATACGGTTATTTTTCGGAATAAGTTGACAGCTTGGATTATCTATGGTAACATGACACTGGAGGAAAACGTGTATTTGCAGGGGTTACGGATCAGCGGCCCCAGCAGGAAGGAGACAAGAACAAGCGGCTGCGGCCGGTGTTGGCCGGGAGCTACAACAGAGATTTCATGCTCGTCTGGGCGAGGGTAAATAGTAATTAGGCCCAGAGCGTCTTGGCCGGGAGCTGCCGGTCAGGGGTTTAGCAGTTTGCTAATATAGGAGCCGAGATAGGTTTGATACCCCTATGTGGTGCGTGGGCTCGCCGCAGTAACCTTTGTGAAATGGTAAGCGCACCATTGACCCCGTATGAGTAATCCTTTTGAAAGTACGGGTAAGTACAACGTATCTGTCCCTATAAACCATTCGGATAGTAGCTGGCATACTGTAAATCTGCCGGAGAGTAGCTCCCTCTAAAAAGGAGACGACAGATCCCGAACTGCCGTAGATCTCAATAAACCGGGGCTGCACACATAAGCAGATCAAAAAAGTGTAGGGGAGAGATCCCCAAACCGTCATACATAAGACGTTAAAAAGTGTATTTGCCAAATGCCGGGCCCCATGGGCAGGCAGGCGGCGGCCTTAGCTTTAACTTATATCAAGTATATAATTGAAATATATTAAATAGCTTATATAACTTAAATAAATTATTTAAGTTATATAAGCGACACAAAAGAATGGAGGTAACGGTGGGGCGCAGGAATAAGGCGTACTATAAAGACCTCCATCAGCAAGCATATGACAAGCTGGTGGGGATGCAAGCCTTCGGGGAGAGCAAGCGGGCGGCCGTGGCCGCAGGCACGGATAAGGAGAAGATTTTCTCTTTCAACACCTACAAGAGCTACTGGAAGCACACCAAGTATTTTATCCAGTACATCAAGGAGCATCACCCGGAATGTACCACGCTGAAAAGCGCCAGGAAGTACGTCAACGAGTGGCTGCAGGCCAGGGCCGACCAGGGGCTTTCCGCCTGGACGATACAGTTGGAGGCCAAGACCATGGGCAAGCTGTACGGCATTTCTCCCGACGATGAAAACTACTTCAAGCCCCCAAAGCGGAACCGGGAGGATATCAAGCGGAGCCGCGGTGACCGGGTGCGCGACCGGCACTTTTCCAAGACCAACAACGACGAGCTGATTAAGTTCTGCAAGGGGACGGGGCTGCGCCGGAGCGAGCTGGCGGAGCTGCGGGGGAAAGATCTGGTGACCAGGGCGCAGATTGAAGCGGAGATCTCCAGCCTGGAGAGCCGCCCGACGGCGGAGCTGACGCCAGCAGACGTGAAGCGCCTGGGGATGCTCCAGGACGCCCGGATGTTCCAGGGGGAGTATTTTACCCACGTGAGGAACGGAAAAGGCGGCAGAGAGCGCCTGAGCCCCATTATTGGCCCAAATGCGGCGCAGATCATCCAGAGGATACAGGAGACGCCGGGCGAGGAAAAGGTGTGGCAGCACGTCCACCAGAGCGCCGATATTCACGGCTACCGGGCGGAGTATGCAACGGCCATTTACAAGGCCCACGCCAGGGCAATCCAGGACATCCCCTACGACCGGATAAACCGTGGGACGGGACGCCGATATCAGAGCCAGGTTTACACCTGCAGGAAGGACGAGGCCGGGCGGAAGCTGGACAAGGCGGCCATGCTGGTGTGCAGCAAGGCCCTGGGACATAACCGGATCAGTGTGGTGGCCGACAACTATATCCGGGGGCTGTAAGGGGGAGTATGATGGCCGAGTTTGGGAAAAAGGGTGTCATGGGCTATAAAGTACTCCCTGGCGGCCGGAACGACAGCGAGAGCACCCATGCGATTCTTTCTCTGGAGGAGTACGACGAGCTGCTGCGCCGGATTGCTGTGGCGGAGCGTGATAAGCATGAGGCGATCGAGCAGGCAAAGAGGATAATAAGAAGAGAACGGGCGGCCGCCGAGCAGCGGGGCAGGGAGGCCGAGGAGGCCGCGCAGGAACAGGTGACGGCCATGGAGGAGAAGCTGGCCAGCGCCGAGGAAGAGATCAGCTATCAGAAGGGGCTTAACGCAAATCTGCTGCGGGTTTCACGGGAGCGGGCTAATGGGGATCGGAGACTCCGGCCTAAGAAGGAACACACCGGGTATGTGGTGGAGTTCTCCATGGAGAAGGATTATCGCTATAAGGTAAGTCGCTATGCCTGGGAAACGGTAACGCTGTGGGAAACTGTGATACAGAGCCCCTATTCGATGGAATTTACGGACGAGCAGGCAAGAAAGCAGATTAAACGAGAGCTCCTTCGGGACGAGACAGGCGGAGAGTGGCTGATCGGAAAGCTTGGGATTCGAGCGTATTATGATGTTGAGTATGAAGAAATGATCCAGGATACCGAATGGTGGGAGAGGCATCAAGGCCAAAATATCATGCTAAGGCGAAAACTGAGAATAAACGGTCGTAGTGGCTATTGGGAGCTTGTGTTTTCTCATACCCTTCCCCTGGGGCCTGTACCGGAGGAAATGAGGCCCTGCGTGCGTTAAACTTCCTCCTGCAGCACAAAAGAAAATAGCTCGGCTGGAGGACTTGAAAAGGTCTATCCAGTCGAGCTATAATAAAGTCGAAAATAGGGAAAAAATATATTGATAATATATACCATATAAAGAGGCCTTTAGGCCCCCAAAAATGGGGCTGAAAACGGGCGTCGGAAAAATAGGGAAAAAATATATTGATAATATATGCCCACCTAGAGAGCCTTTAGGCCCTCTAGAATAGTCTTCAAAAAAGTCCATAAAAAGTCTCTTTTGGAAGGAGAGAAAGTCGGAGGGGAAAAGGGGGGTGGGCGGAGGCCGTGGGAATGTGGTAAACCCGATAGGGTTTTCCATCATTTCCATGGCCGGAGCCAGGGGGGAAAGGGGGAGGTGACTTTCTCTTTAAGGCCCCGGAGGGGCCGCTCTTGGCTCCCCCTTTCCCCTCTTCCCGCCCGCAGGCGTTTCCCCGCCGCAGCGGTTTTTCTTTTTGCTACTTTTTCTTTTGGAGGTGGTTGTTTTGTTTATTCGGAGAAAGAGAGGAAAGCCAGAAGAGAGTAAGACTGTACGGCAATGGGCGCTTTTGGGACGAATACCTATAGATGCGCTGAAGCCAAGCTACGTATGGGAGACGCAGACTGATGGGCCGGTAACGGTTTATTATCATGAAGAAAACACCCGAGAGATGACAGAAGATGAAAAGGCTGATTTTTTGGCGGATCAGAAAGGCTATGGTCAGCGGTATTTGCAGATGTTCAAGAGAGAATGTGATGGAAAAGAATGAAGAATGAACAGGACAACATGGAACGATTACAGGATTTGTATCGGGAAAAGAATGAGCATCTGGAAAAGTTCCTGGAGTTGGTCACGCCCTTTGAGTTTTACCGGGAGATCTTTCCGGTGGGGAGCTTTGAGAGAAAGGGACATTTTGAGGACGCGAAAGGTAACGGGATCGCGGTGACGGTGCCGCCAAAGGCTGCAGGGATTGCTCTGGAGATCAAGGAGGAGGGCAAGGCCAAACGCTATACCATCACCGATGAACTGTCGGAGCTGTCGGAGGTCTACGACACGGATTTTACCATCATGTCCCCTATCTCCTATTTCGGGCGTCAGCGGTGCGGCAAAAATGCGAGGTATCTCTATGCCCTGGTCTTTGACCTGGATGGGGTGGGGATGCCTCAGCTCCGGGACACGCTCCACCAGATGAACAATGATATTCTTCCCCAGGCAACCTTTGTCGTAAACAGCGGAACGGGACTTCACCTGTATTATGTCCTGAAAGAGCCGATCCCTATGTACCCGCATAATCAGAAATGCTTGAAGGAATTGAAGTATTCCCTCACCCGGCAGATCTGGAACAGGTACACCTCCACCATCAAGGAACCGCAGGTTCAGGGTATTTTGCAGGGCTTCCGTGTGGTCGGTTCTGGTTCCAAATTGGGCCGGGAGTATCCAGTGACGGCCTATCGGCTCGGCGGGCGGGTGACGCTGGAGGAGCTGCTGGAGTTTATACCGGACAGTAACGGGGAGCAGCAGCGGCTCCTGGTCCTTATGCGGAAGGGGCGGCTCTCGCTGGCCGAGGCGAAGGAGAAGTACCCGGACTGGTATGAGCGGCGGATCGTCAAAAAGGAGCGCCGGGGCCGTTGGACGGTCAAGCGGGATCTCTATGACTGGTGGCTACACCGTATTTCTGACGAGATCCGGGTCGGCCATCGTTTCTACGGCATTATGACGTTGGCGATTTACGCGAAGAAGTGCGGGATCAGCGAGGAGGAGCTGCGCCATGACGCTTTCTCCCTGTTGAAACCATATGACGATATGAGCTTGGAGGATATCAACCGTTTTACGAAGGACGATGTAGTGTGCGCTCTGGAGATGTTCAACGAGGACTATGTGACATTCCCCAGGGACGATATAGCGAAGATCTCCGGCCTGACTATGCCCGTCAACAAGCGGAACTGGCGCAAACAGGAGCAGCATTTGAGAATAGCAAGGGCAACGAGGGACATAATTCATGATAATTGGCGTGAAGGTAATGGCCGGCCATCGGCCCAAGACCGGGTGTATAAGTGGCGTCAAGAGCACCCGGAGGGACGCAAGGCCGACTGCCACCGGGATACGGGTCTTGATCCAAAGACGATTCGGAAGTGGTGGGATAAAATAAGTTGATATTTTAGCGCAATTATGCTAAAATGTTGGCGAGGTGATATTATGAAAATGATCCGACCTGTTTCAGACTTGCGGAATAATTTTGCTGATATCTCGAAAACAGTGCATGAGACGGCGCAGCCGGTTTTCCTCACGAAGAATGGATACGGCGATATGGTTGTATTAAGTATGGATGCATTTGAAAATCTGCAGTTTGAGAGCGAAGTATATTTCAAGTTGCGGGAGGCAGAACGAGAAGCGAAGCTTACTGATAAGCGGTATTCTTCTAAAGAAGTATTGAAGGCCATGAGAGACGCCATAGGAGGGGAACAGGTTGTATAATCTGGAGTACCTGCCTGTTGCTCTCCAGGACATGGTTGCGATTGTCCGGTATATTAGCAGAGAATTAGGAAATCCAGCAGCAGCGGATCGACTTGCTACAGAGCTGATTGACGCCGGGGATAGTATCCCTAAATTTCCGTATATGAATCCGCCATACACCCCGATCCGGCCATTAAAGCATGAATACCGGAAGGTGCTGGTACAGAATTATTTCATATTTTATTGGGTAGACGAAGAAAAGAAACTGATAACAATTGCTCGGGTGGTATACGCAAAGAGCGATTACGACCCGTTGCTTGAATAGACGGGATCTGGGGGGATAAGGTGGAGCAGATGAGATGTGATCAAGAGAACGAGAAGCCTCTTGAAAAAACATCAATGTCCGAATGGTATGCCTTTAGAGAGAGCTTGGATTCTTTTACCAATGATATTTTCGTTGAGGGACGGAATCAGGGATCGCAAGAGCAACGAGACAATCTAGACTAATCAGCAATATATTACATAATTTATATAAATTAAATAAGTGAAATAAGAATAATCGGGGATGTGATCATAATGGGAGTGAAGGTGCTGCAGATCGGCTATGAGCCGGAGCGGGATCGTCTGACCTAGGACGGTTGGGACATTCACTGCGGGCAGGGCCTGGAAGTGTTGCTCCCAGATCGGCTCGGCGGAGGAACTTGGAGGCCAGTGTCCTTTGAGTACAACGCCAGCGGGTGGTATATCCCTGGGCAGCCTAGGGTGTCTCCGATTGGCCTATGGGCCAGAGAAAGTAATGGATGAAATTGAGATGCAACGCAACCGTTGCGTTGCATCTTTGGGGTTTACGAAGGAAAGAACGAAAAAAGGTCGCGGCACGCCGCGACCTTTTTTACTTGATATAACAGGAATAAATGATATACTTGAAATAAAGTATATAACTTAAATAAATGACATAAGAAATGAAGGAGTGAACATGGTGAAGGTAATTGCAATCGCAAACCAGAAGGGCGGCGTGGCCAAGACCACCACGACGCACAACCTGGGGGCGGCCATGGCGGCCGCCGGGAAAAGGGTACTGCTCATTGACCTGGACAGCCAGGCCAGCCTGACGATCAGCGTGGGCCTGGAGCCGCTGGAGGTGGAGCGGACGATCGTGGACGTGCTGCGGAAGGATGGGACGCCGCTCATGGAGTGCGTGCAGCAGCTTAGTGACCGGCTGCACATTGTCACCTCGATCATCGACCTGGCGCCCATGGAGATGGAGCTGCTCTCCAGAGCCAGCCGGGAGAAGATCTTAGACCGGGCGCTCCGGGAGGCCAGGGGGCAGTATGACTATATTTTGATTGACTGTCCGCCGCAGCTTTCTATCTTGACCATCAATGCCCTGTCTTGCGCCGACGGGGTGGTGATCCCAGTCAAGACGGATTACCTGGCCTACCGTGGGCTGACGCAGCTCCAGGACAGCATCCAGGAGATCCAGGAGCTGATTAACCCGGAGCTGAAGGTGTTGGGGGTGATCGCCACGCTGTACGATACCAGGGTGGGCGATGACCATGATATCCTGGTTCTGCTCCGTAAGGAGTACAATCTTTTAGGCGTGATCAAACGGCTGGCCGTAGCGAAAAAAGGGGTTTATGACGGCCTGGCGGCTGTGGAGCAGGCCCCCAATAGTGAGCTTGCGAAGGAATACGTGGCCATAGCAGACATGATTATGTCTGGCAGGGAGAAGAGGGAGGAGCAGGAGCATGAGTAAGCTGGAGGAGCGGGAGAGCCGCAGGAGATCCGCCGTTGGGAAATTCGTGGAGCAGACGCCCATGGCGGCCGCCAGCTCCGGCCGGCGGGGCCGGCCGAAGGAGAACCGGGAGCTGAAGAAGCGGATTAGTCTCTCTGTGCTTCCCAGCTTGTATGAGGATATCCAGAAGATTGCTTATATGCAGCGGAAAAGCACAAGCGAAGCGGTTCAAGAAATGATGGAGGAATATCGGAAAAGGAATATCAGAAAATTGAGAGAATATGACCAGCTACAGGGCGAATCCTAATTTTTGAAGTGACTTGAGACAAAAGAAAAATATGGTTGACAACAAGGCAATCATTGCTTGCCTTGTCGTCAACCACATTCAATTTATAAAAATTATAAACAAAGAATTTGACATATGGAAATGAATATTGTATTATTTGCAATAGAAACAGGCGCGCGAGGAGATAAAGAATGATTTTGAGGATAGGAGGAATTATTGAAATGAAAAGAACCCTGTCGCTTTTATTAGCGGGAACATTGGCAACGTCGTTATCTGTACCAGCATTAGCAGTAACAGGTGATACATTGGATGAATCTAAGTATTACATTCAATGCGGAACATGGACGGAAGAAGACCAAATGAGAAGCAGCGGGATTGTGTTGAATGATACCTTTGAAGAAAGTGACTTTTGTATTCCGCTTGTCGAGCGCCACCGAAACATCGCCCGCACCGTAACGTGCCTGCATCAGCCGTACGGCCTTCATACAGAGATTATCGGCATCCGAACAATCGACTGTAAGGCCGCTCGACCGGAAGGAAGTTTGCGCTGCATGTTCCACTTCGACGACATCGTACAGTCCATACACAGGAATCATTACGGTCGCCAATTCATGATACCCGTCCTCACGACGGCACAGCACGTCCAGCCCGATGTTGATCTTACAATTTGCCTTGCGAATCATATGACAAAGATAGTGAAAGCCGGGAGAAAACGGGAACTTGTTCGCAGTTTTCTCTCGGCGCATCCCATCTAAAACTATGTCAAAGACAGGGAAAGGCGAGAGCGATCGAAAATTTATTTTCTGTTTCCCGCCCGAAAAAACTCCTTGTCGGGAATTTCCGTTTTACGCCGTTTCCGTCTATCTTTACGGCATGAAATTCCGCACTGAAATCCGAATTGCGCCGCTATCCGTCCGGATCGGCTATGAAAACCGCCTGCTGGCGTTGGGATCCTGTTTCGCCGAACACATCTCAGGCCGGCTGTCCGGAGCCCGGTTTCGGATCACGAGCAATCCCTCCGGCATCCTGTTCAACCCCCTTTCGCTCGCTGCAACCCTCGAATCCTACGCCGCGCAGCAAGAGGTCGTCCCCGAAGAACTCGGCTGCCGCAACGGGCTCTGGTTCCACTACGGTTTTCACGGAGCTTTCTCGGACGGCTCGCAGAAAATGGCTCTCTCGAAAATGAATCTGGCCCGCAGGGCAGGAGCCAGCGCCCTGCGCGAAGCCGACCGCGTGATTCTTACCTTCGGGACGGCGTGGGTTTACGAGCTCCGTTCGACCGGAGAGATCGTGGCCAACTGCCACAGGCAACCCGCAGCACTCTTTCGGCGCCGGCGTCTGACCGTCGAAGAGATCGTCGCCCGCTACGACGATCTGCAGGCAGGCCCGCTCGCCGGAAAGCAAGTGATCCTCACGGTCAGTCCCGTCCGGCACCTCGGGGACGGTCTTCCGGACAACTTTCTGAGTAAAGCGACCCTCCGCCTGGCCATCGACGAAATCTACCGCCGACATGCAGACTCGGCCTACTTCCCCGCCTACGAAATCCTCACGGACGACCTGCGCGACTACCGTTTTTATGCCGACGATCTGGTACACCCTCGCAACAGGCACAGCAATACATCTGGGAACTCTTCACCGCAGCGACCCTCACCGAGGAGGCCCTCAGAAAACTCCCGCAAGTAGAAGCCGTGACGACCGCCGCCGGCCACCGGCCGCTACACCCCGAAAGCGACGAATACCGTCGATTCTGCCGCAAACAACTGGAAATCATCGAATCGCTTCCAGAAATAGACCTCAGCCGGGAAAAAGAAATTTTTCAACCAGTTTCTATAAAAACGATATGAAGTACAAAATCGACACGACGACCTGGAAAAGACGCGAACATTATGAATTTTTCAACGGAATGGACGATCCCTTCTGGGGAACGGTCGTTCCGGTCGATTTTACGGAGTGCTACCTCGAAGCCAAGAAGAGGCGTACTTCGTTCTTCCTCTGTTCCCTGCACCGTATTCTAACGGCCGTAAACCGGATCGAGGCATTCCGATACCGGATCGAAAACGGGGAAGTGGTCTGTTACGACCGAATCCACGCGAGCCCGACTATCGGACGCGAGGACGGCAGCTTCGGCTACGGGTTCTTCGAGTACTTTTCCGACCTGCACGAATTCATCCGGGCGGCCGAGCGGGAAACGGAACGCGTAAAGGCAGCGGACGGTCTTTGTCTGGGAGCGGGAGCCGGGCGCACGGATCTGATCTATTTTTCGGCTGTTCCCTGGTTCGCCTTTACGGAAATGAAACATGCCCGGTCGGCCAATC
>ENA-OQDA01000760-OQDA01000760.1-human-gut-metagenome-genome-assembly--contig:-NODE-760-length-12527-cov-6.791452_pt1 | contig 12527 bp, 10 predicted proteins | sample MGYA00242771_ERZ504603 | MGnify/ENA primary metagenome ERZ504603 (study PRJEB26092, sample SAMD00036328) | human gut metagenome | host: Homo sapiens | study: EMG produced TPA metagenomics assembly of...
AGCCGTCTGCCTGACATTGCCGGGTTTTACGGCGTGTTTGCGGACGAGCAGATGGTCGCGGGCGGTATGACCTTCTACTTTGCCCAGGCCAACGTGCTGCACACCCAGTATCTGGCGGCGGATTTGTCCATCCGCAGTTACAGCCCGGCGGCGTATCTCTATTACCGGATGCTCTGCCTGGCCGCCGGGATGGGCTGCAACGCCCTGTCCTGGGGCATCTCGACGGAGGAACGCGGCAAGGTGCTGAACTTCGGCCTTGTGGAGAGCAAGGAAGGGTACGCGAGCTGCCATGCCGTGAACCTCGGCTTTACAAAAACCTTTAGCAAGAAGGAAACAAACGATGCAACGTGAGTTTGGCGGCTACCTGCCGCTGGAGCTGCCCCATGGGCAGGAGCTGTACACCGGCGCGGGCGTGCTGCGGCTGAACTGTGGCCGCAATGCGATTGTGGCTGCCCTGCGCGACGCGGGCGCAAAAAAGGTGTATCTGCCCTATTACAACTGCAACACGGTCTATGACGCCGTGACCCGCGCGGGCTTTGCGGTGGAGCGCTATCCGTTGGACGCGCGCCGTCTGCCTGTCTGCCCCGCGCTGGGCGACGGCGAGTGGCTGCTGTATGTCAACTACTTCGGCATTGCGTCGGACGACCTGCTGGCCGAGGTCAAGCGCCGCTGGCCGCGGGTGATTTTTGACAACACCCAGGCGTTTTTTTCAGCGCCCCGTATGGATGCCGACAGCTACAACGTCTATTCCTGCCGCAAGTTCGTCGGCGTGCCGGACGGCGCGTACCTTGTACACACGGGACTGACCGACGGGATTTACCCGGCGGACACCAGTTGGCAGCACGCGGCGTTTTTGTTCCGCTGCATCGATGAAAGCGTGAACAGCGCCTACGGCGACAGCCTCGACAACGAGAGCCGCTTTGACGGCGAGATCCGCGGCATGTCGCCCTCGACCCGGCGCATCCTCGCGTCCGTCGAGTACGAAGCCCTGCGCCTGCGCCGCCGCGCCAACTACGAGGCGCTGCACGCCGCGCTGGCCCCGCACAATGCGCTGGACTGCCCGGCCGACGCCGATGCGATGATCTATCCGTTTTTGTGCCGGGTTGACGGCCTGCGCGGACGGCTGATAAAAAATAAAGTCTACGTCAGCCAGTGGTGGAAGTACCTGCTGGAGCTGCTGCCCGCTGACTCCGTCGAGGCCGACTACAGCCGGTACCTGCTGCCGCTGCCCATCGACCAGCGCTACACGCCCGACGATATGCGCGCGCTGGCGGCGCTGGTGCTGCAGCTGAAAGAGGAAGGGGAACCCGCATGACACAGCAGCCTAAGGTCAGTGTGCTGATCTCGTTTTACAATCTGGCCCCCTTCGTGGACCAGACGATGGAAAGCGTGCTGGCGCAGAAAACCGACTTCCCCGTGGAAATCCTCTGCGCGGACGACGGCTCCGACGACGGCACGGTTGAAAAGCTGCGCGGATGGGAGGCAGCGCACCCCGACACCGTCCGCGTCTTTGTCATGGGCCGCGTGCCGGGCAAAAAATATGAGGGCAACGAGCGCATCCGGCGGATGAACGCCATCCGCGGGAGGCTTTTTTACGAGGCCAAAGGCAGCTATGTCTGCTATCTGGACGGCGACGATTTTTACACCGATGACCGCAAGCTGCAAAAGCAGGCGGACATTTTGGACGCCGACACAGGCCACAAATACGTGGCCTGTGGGCATAACGGCTGCTACTACTGGCAGAGCACCGGCGAGACGAAGCCGATTGAAAAGCCCATCCGGGAATGTGCGCTGACGGCGAAGGAGTATTGGAGCTTTTTCTACATCCACACCAATGCCATGATGTTCCGCAACATCGGTCTGCAGGGCATTGACCCGTACACGAGCGGCATTCAAATCATTGATAACCTGCTGACCTACCAGTTTCTGCCCTACGGCGGGGTGTACTATATCCCGGACTGCATGTTCAACTACCGCCAGACGGAGGACAGCACCTTTCACCGCCGCAGCGTCTACCAGAATTATATCCTGAACGCCTTGATGCTCTACCAGCAAAAGACGGTGCTGCGCGGTTTATTCGGCGCGGGGCTGGTACGCACCCTGTTTGAGTACACCCAGCTGTATGAGAACCGCCGCGACCCGAAGCTGACCGAGGAAGGGCAGACCTACCTCGAAAACATTGACCGCTACGGCGCGGGCCGCCTGCGCCGCCTTGTGAACTATAATAAGGAAAGCGCCCCGGTGCGCCTGTGGTGCGAGCTGGAAAATAAATTCTGGTTCTTTATGACGAAGGTGTTCCGCCACTATATCTGGAAGCCCAAGGTGCGGGCCCTGCTGGAAGAGGCACGTATCAAAACCGAAAAAGGGGAGTGCTGAATCATGGAAGAAATGAACGAACTGACCGCCGAAGAACGGGCCCGCATTTTACAGCATGAGCTGGAGGCCGTCTACGGCTCGTCGTCGTACAAGATTGGCCGCGCCGTGACCTGGCTGCCCCGCCATGCGAAAAAGGCGCTGGCGTACCTTGCCCACAACGGCCCGGCCATCAGCGCCAAATATCTGTATACCTACGCGAAATATCACAAGATCGCCAACAAGGACTACGCCTACTGGGCCTGCCTGCAAAAAAAGGACTACCCCGAGGCACTGAAAAAATGGTTCCAGGAGACAAACTACACTCACACACCGCTCGACCTCGAACACCCCAAATCCTTCAGCGAGAAGACCCAGTGGCTCAAGCTGTACGGCGGGTTCGAGGATGTCTATCCCCTCGTTGACAAGTATGCCGTGCGCGAGTGGGTCAAGGAGAAGATCGGCGAGGAATACCTTATTCCGCTGCTGGGCGTCTGGGATCGCTTTGACGACATCGACTTCGACAAGCTGCCGGACAAGTTCATGCTGAAGGTCAACCACGGCGCGGGCTGGAACATCGCCGTGCAGGATAAATCCAAGTTCGATAAGGCGGACGCCAAGCGGAAGATCGAGGGCTGGCTTAAGCTGAACTACTGCTACCTGATGGGCGGGTTGGATGTGCAGTACATCCACATAAAGCCGCGCATCATCGCTGAAAAGTTCATCGAAAACGACGGCGGCGACCTCTACGATTACAAAATTTTCTGCTTCAACGGCGAGCCGAAAATTATTTTGCATATTGAGGATCGCTATACCGACAAGGAGGAACGGATGTTCTTTCTGGATACCGACTGGAACCAGCTGCCCTTCAACATCAATGTGCCGCTGGAACTGGACGCCGATCTGCCCCGCCCGGCGAACCTTGAAAAAATGCTGGACATTGCCCGCACGCTGAGCCAAGGCTACACTGCCGTGCGCGTCGACCTGTACTCGCTCAATGACGGCAGCATCAAGTTCGGCGAGATGACCTTCACCACCGAGAGCGGTATCTCCCGCTGGCACCCGGAGAGCGCGAACGACTTCATGGGCAGCCTGATCCACCTGCCCGGCGTCGACGACTAAGGAGACACCATGCCGAAAGTCAGTATCCTTGTACCCGTCTACAAGGCGGAAAAAACGCTCGACGCCTGCGTCGAGAGCATCCTTGCGCAGACGTTCCCGGACTTTGAGCTGCTGCTCATCGACGACGAAAGCCCGGACCGCTGCCCGGAAATGTGCGATGCCTGGGCAAAAAAAGACCCGCGCATCCGCGTTTTGCACCCGGCTAAGGCAGGGCCCGGCCCGTCCGGCGCGCGCAACGCCGGGGTGCAGGCCGCCGCGGCCCCCTGGCTGACGATGGTGGACAGCGACGACACGATAGCGCCCGACCTTGTGGAAAAGCTGCTGGCGGGCGCGGAGACCACCGGCGCAGAGCTGGTGATCTGCAACGGCTGCCCCGTGACCGAGGATGGCGCACAGCACCCGCTGCCCGCCGACGAGCAGTTCACGAAGGACACGCTGCTGGACGTAGATGCGTTCTGGGACGCCTTCCATACGCCGTGGATCAACCAGTTCACCGGCACGGCCCACCGCCTCTACGCCGCAAGGCTTTTTGACGGCGTGCGCTACCCCGTGGGCCTGCTGCACGAGGATTACTACGTGCTGCCGGATTTAATTGCACATTGCAGCGCTGTTTACTGCATGGCCTTTACGGGTTATTATGTGCTGCGCCACGCGGGCAGCATCACCGACGGTGCGCGCCATGAAGTGCGCCTGGCCATGACGAAAGGCGACATCCACCGCGCCGAATACTTTTTGCGCAACGGCTGGTATGACCGCGCCGAGGGTGCGCTGACCGATGCCGCGCTGTTTTTACACGACAACAAGTGCGCCTACGATTTGACCAAGCCCGGCCACCGCGCGGAATTTGCCGAGACAAAACATGAGCTTTGCCGCGTGTACGATGCGCTGGCCGCCCAAAAGGGGAGTGCGTCGATGAAACTGCGGGCCGCCGCACTGAGGGCGGGGCTGGGCGTGTTTGCCATGTATGTGAGAGCGCGGGGGTGACGGGCAGAGCCCCTCCGGCCATCGCTGCGCTCGGCCAGCTCCCCGCAAAGCGAGGAGCTGGCCGCGGAGCCGGCCTGAGGGGCTTTAGCCCGTTCCCGCTGCCCGAACCCCTCCCCAACAAACCGCCAACAAAGGAGTCCCCTCATGCCCACCGTCACCGTTATTATCCCGGTCTATAAGGTCGAGCGCTATCTCGACGCCTGTGTGGAGAGCGTTGTGCGGCAGAGCTATGCGGACTTGGAGATACTCCTCGTCGACGACGGCAGCCCGGACCGCTGCCCGGCGCTCTGCGATGCCTGGGCAGAAAGGGACCCGCGCATCAAGGTCATCCACCGGGAGAACGGCGGCCTGTCCGCCGCGCGCAACTCCGGCATCGACGCCGCCATGGGCGAGTTTTTGCTGTTCGTTGACAGCGACGACTTATTAGAACCCGACGCCGTCCGCCGCGCGGTGGAAGCCCAAAGGCAGCAGGACGCCGATCTGGTCATCTTCAACCTGACCTACGTCGATGAAGAGAACCGCCCGCTGCCGCAGCCGGATTTCAGCGGCTTTACGGATGAAATCCTCGACGAGGACGGCGTCTGGCAGCGCTGCTTTGCCCTGGCGGAAACAAGGATTTACTACGTTGTGGCGTGGAATAAGCTCTACCGCCGCAGCCTGTTCCAACACCTGCGCTATGCCCCGGGCAAACGGTATGAGGATCAGTTCCTGCTGCCCCACCTGCTGGCACAGTGCAAAACCATTGCCTGCCTGGCCGCGCCCGGCTACCGCTACGTGCAGCGCAGCGGCAGCATCATGGCGCAGGGGTCGAGCCGCACCTATCTGGATCGGCCCGAGTACCTGCTGGACTGGTGCGCCTACTTTACCCAAAAGGGCGATGCCCTGCGGGCCGAGGGGCTGCTGAACGACGCCATACAGAACCTTGCCGAAAAGCAGTGCTTTGACCTGTCCACACCCGCCCAACGGGCCCGCTACCGCGCCGCCTGCCGCGCCTGTGCCGACAGCTACACCGCGCTGGCCGCGGCCACGGGGCAGCGCTCGATGCGTCTGCGCGCCGCGCTGCTGCGCATCGGTCTGCCCGCCTACCAAGCCTTTTTGAAACACAAAACCTAAGGAGTTCCACGCATGGAAAAAATGCAACTGCAAAACTACCATGTCCACTACGGCCCGGCCCAGGGCTGGAGCCGTGTTGACCTGCGCGAGCTGTGGCGCTACAAGGACCTGATCTGGCTCTTTGTCAAGCGCGATTTCAACGTCATGTACAAGCAGACGGTGCTGGGCCCGGCGTGGATCTTAATTAACCCGCTCATGTCCACGGCCATGTACTGCGTCATGTTCGGCACGATTGCCCAGCTGTCCACCGACGGCGTGCCGCAGATTCTGTTCTATCTGGCCGGGACGGCACTGTGGGGCTTCTTCTCGTCCTGCATCAACAAGGTGTCGGGCACGTTCACGACGAACTCCAACATCTTCAGCAAGGTGTATTTCCCGCGGCTGGCCATGCCGATTTCGACGGTGATCTCCGGCCTTATCAACTTTCTTGTGCAGTTTGCACTGTTTTTCATCCTGCTGCTTGTCTACCTTGCCAAAGGCGAGGTCAGCCCGCACTGGGGCATGCTGCTGCTGTGCGTGCCGCTGGTGCTGCAGGTCGGCCTGCTGGGCCTTGGCTGCGGCATCATCGTGTCCAGCCTGACGACCCGCTACCGCGATCTGATGGTCGTTGTGACCTTCGGCGTCCAGCTGTGGATGTACGGCTCGCCCGTCGTCTACCCGCTGTCGATGATCACCCACCCCGTCCTGCGCGCCGTCATGGTCATCAACCCCATGACCGCACCGATGGAGAGCTTCCGCTATATCTTCTTCGGCACCGGGCAGGTCACGGGCGTCATGTGGGCGTCGTCTCTGGTCTGGACCGTTGCGCTGCTGGCGCTGGGACTGTCGCTTTTCAGCAAGGTCGAAAAGACCTTCGTCGATACGGTGTAAGGGGGCGCGAGTATGCGTGAAAATTCGTTGATGATTCGCGTTGAGAACGTGAAAAAGCAGTATCGCTTGGGGCAGATCGGCGGCGGCACGCTGCGCGGCGACCTGCAAAGCTGGTGGGCCCGCAAGCGCGGCAAGGAGGACCCGAATACCCTCATTGGCACCGACCAGCGCCTGATCGGCACGACGTTTATGGCGCTGAACGGCGTCAGCTTCACGGTCAACAAGGGCGAGGCCGTCGGCATCATCGGCTCGAACGGCGCGGGCAAGTCCACGCTGTTAAAGCTGCTGACCCACGTCACAGCCCCCACCTCCGGCGATATTGACCTGTATGGCCGCGTCGCCTCGATGCTCGAGGTCGGCACCGGCTTCCACCCCGAGATGACGGGCCGGGAAAACGTCTACCTGAACGGCGCGATTTTAGGCATGACCCGCGCCGAAATTGACGCCAAGATGGCGGAAATTATTGAGTTCTCCGAGGTCGGCGACTTTATCGACACGCCGGTCAAGCGCTATTCCAGCGGCATGTTCGTGAAATTGGCATTCTCCGTTGCCGCCCATCTGGACAGCGAAATTATGATCATGGACGAGGTCCTCGCCGTCGGTGACATGAAGTTCCAGAAAAAGTGCCTGACCAAGATGCGCCAGGCTGCCCGGCGCGACGGCAAGACCGTCCTCTACGTCAGCCACAACATGGCGACGATCCGCGACCTGTGTGACCGCTGCATCGTGCTGGACAAGGGCAAGGTCATCTTCGACGGCGACGTGGACGAGGGCATCGCGCTGTACCTCTCCACCAAGTCGCAGGCTGCTGATTTTGTTGATTATTCCGATTTCAAGCGCGATAACTGGTTTAAACGTGACAATCTACGTCTGCAGAGCGTGCGGGTATTGGTGCCGTCCGTCGAGGCCATTGAACGTACCCAGCCTGTGCGGATACACTGCGTTATCAAGGCGCAGGAATCGGTGGAACGTGTTGGACTGCGGCTTGAGGTGCGTGACGAGGTGGGAAATCCGTTGGCAACGTCCTGTCTGTATGATTTGAATCTGCATGAGGGTGATAGTGAGTTCACAGCGCAGTACGATTTGAGCGTGCTCTCGCCAGGCAAGTACAGCAACTATTTCACGCTGTTCACAGCGGGCGAGGGTGGCGCGCACACGGTCGAGGACTGGGTGCCGGGCATTCAGTTCCGTATGGTGGACACCTTCACAAGCGGACATCTTGAGTGGAACGCGAAGGACTGGGGCAGCATCCGTCTGCCGGAGGCCGTGCTGTGCAAGGAGAATGCTGAATGAAAAAGGTCGCTGTACTGTACATTGCGACGGGAAAATACGTGCGCCTGTGGCCGGGATTTCTCGAAAGCGCCGAAAAGTATTTGCTGAAAAGCTGTGAGGTCGAGTATTTCGTATTTACCGATGTCGACCATCTGGCGGAGGAGGAAGACAACCCGCGCATCCACCGGATTTTTCAGGAACCCATGCCTTGGCCGTACACGACATTGCTGCGGTTTGAAATTTTCCTGAAAGCCGAGGAGCAGCTCAAAGCGTTCGATTACATTTACTTTTTCAACGCCAACTGTGAGTTCAAACAGCCAATCACCGAGGAAATGTTGTTGCCGCGCCCGGAGAAGCATGAACATATGGTATTTGTGCTGCACCCGGCATTTTACTGGCGGTATAACTATGAGTTTACCTATGACCACAATCCACGCTGCAAGGCGTACATTCCGATGGGACTGGGGCGTGATTACGTCTGCGGCGGCATCAACGGTGGTGACCGGGACGCCTACCTGAAATTCTGCCACACGCTGCAAAAGCGTATCCGGCAGGACAAAGACAGGGGCATCATTGCACTGTGGCACGATGAGTCTCACATCAACTGGTATGCGTTTACCCATCCGCATTACCGCCTGTTGGACGCGAGCTTTTGCTTTTTCCCGGGATGGGATACGGTGAAACCTTGCTATATCTATATCCGTCCCAAAGAGGAGTATTTTGACGTAGATGCGTTTAAGCGTGACCCGCCTAAAACGCAACTTTCCCCGAAAGTGGAAAAATACAACGAATTTATGTTGAAAGCTGCCCGCAAGATTCAGCGCCACATGCCGTGGTTGCCCAGAAGAAAGCGAGAGTAACAAAGCAACCGCCGCACGTTTTACACCGTGCGGCGGTTGCTTTGTTGAAAATTACCGGTAATCAATCGGCAGCGTCGGCAGGCCGTTCAGGCTCCAATCGGCTACATTGCCGTCCTGAAACTCGTAATACCCCTGCGCGGCGATCATCGCGCCGTTGTCGCCGCAGTATTTCAGCTCGGGCAAAAAGATCTTTGCGCCGAGCTTCTGCGCACCGTCGTTGACCAGCTGGCGCAGACGGCCATTGGCGGCGACGCCGCCGGCCAGCACGACCTGCTTGGCGTTTGTGTCCGCCGCCGCGGCCAGCAGCTTTTTGGCAAGGATCTGGTCGATGCGCTCCTGAAAGCTTGCGGCCATGTCGGCCACGTTCACGGCCTGGCCCTTCTGCTCGGCGTTGTGGACCTCGTTGATGACGGCGGTTTTCAGGCCGCTGAAGCTCACGTTGTACTTGCCGTCCACATGGGGCACGGGCAGCTTGTACGCCTTGGGGTTGCCGTCCCGCGCCGCCGCGGCCACGCTGGGGCCGCCGGGGTAGGGCAGACCCAGCGTGCGGGCAACCTTGTCGTAGGCCTCTCCCGCGGCGTCGTCCACGGTGCGGCCTAAGATTTTATAGCGGCACCAGTCCTCGACCAGTACAATGTGGCTGTGCCCGCCGCTGGCGACGAGGCACAGAAACGGCGGCTTCAGATCCTGATGCGTTAAATAGTTGGCCGCAATGTGCCCGCGCAGGTGGTGCACCGGCACAAGCGGTTTGCCCGCCGCGTAGGCCAGCCCCTTGGCAAAGTTGACGCCCACCAGCACCGCGCCGATGAGCCCCGGCGCAAACGTCACGGCCACGGCGTCCACGTCGGCCATCGTCATGCCGGCGTCGGCCAGCGCCTTGTCAATGGTGGCGCTGATATACTCCGCATGGCGGCGGCTGGCGATCTCCGGCACAACGCCGCCGTAGAGAGCCTGCTCTTTGACGCTGGTGGAGATGACGTTGGAGATGACCTTCCGCCCATCCTCCACAATCGCCGCCGCGGTTTCGTCGCAGGTGGACTCGATACCTAAAACATACATATTATCACCCTTTTTAAAGGAGTAGAGTAAAATCTCTTGGCCCCCTCTGGGAGGGGGCTCCGCCCGCAGGCGGTGGGGGAGAGAACTTTGCGGTAATACGAAAAATTTCGGGTAATGGCACAGTTCGCTCCCTCCGCCCCTACGGGGCACCTCCCTCGCCGAGGGAGGCAAGTAGCGCGCGTTCGCGCGAAATATTTAGTGTGCCTCCAGCCACGTCTTTCCCACGCCGACCTCTGTCGTCAGGGGAACGCTGTAATGCACGACGTTTTCCATTTCTTCCTTCAAAATGCGCTTGACTTCGTCGATTTCTTCCTCGGGCGCTTCGACGATCAGCTCATCGTGTACCTGCAAAAGCAGACGCGCCTGCAATTTCTCGTCCCGCAGGCGCTGCCAAACGTGGACCATGGCCAGTTTAATGATGTCCGCCGCAGTGCCCTGGATCGGCGTGTTGCGGGCCATCCGCTCGCCGCTGGCGCGCACCTGAAAGTTCGAGCTGGCCAGCTCCGGCAGGGCGCGGCGGCGGCCAAACAGTGTCTCGACGTAGCCCTTGTCCTTCGCGTGGGCGATGCAGTCCTTCATATACCCGTCCACCTTCGGGAAGGTGTCGAGGTAGGTCTTTAAGAAAGTGTCCGCCTCCTTGACCGGGATGCCCAGATCCTTGCTCAGGGAGTACGCGCCCTTGCCGTACATGATGCCGAAGTTGATGGCCTTGCTGGCCGAACGCAGCTGCGGCGTGACCTCGCTCTCGGGGATGTGGTAGATTTTGGCGGCGGTGGAGCGGTGGATGTCCGCACCGTTCAAAAACGCCTGCTGCATGTGCTCGTCGCCTGTGATGTGCGCCAGAATGCGCAGCTCGATCTGCGAGTAGTCGGCGTCCACGAGCGTCTCGCCCTCACCCGCCACAAAGTAGCCGCGCAGGCGGCTGCCCAGCTCGGTGCGGATGGGAATGTTCTGCAGGTTCGGCTCGGTGGAGGAGATACGCCCGGTGCGTGCCTCGGTCTGGATGAAGGTCGAGTGTACCCGCCCGTCCGCGGCCTCGGCGTTCAGCAGGCCGTCCACGTAGGTGGACAGCAGCTTGGCGTAGGTGCGGTATTTCAGGATCTCGTCAATGACCGGGCTGTAGGGGCGCAGGCTTTCCAGTGTCTCGGCGTCGGTGGAGTAGCCGCGGGCGTTTTTCTTGCGCGGCGGCAGGCCCAGCTTGTCAAACAGCGCTTCGCCCAGCTGCTTCGGACTGTTTACGTTGAACGAATAACCGACGGTTGTATAAATATTGTTTAAGATCCCGTCCAGCTCGCTGCGCAGGCTGTCGCCGAACGCGCGGATGCCGTCGGCGTCAATCGCAAAGCCGATGCGCTCCATGTCGGCCAGCACCCGGGCCAGCGGCAGCTCCATCTCGTCCAGCAGCTTGCGCTGGCCGCTCTCGTCCAGCGCGGCGGCCAGCGTGTCGCACAGGCCCGCCAGCACGCCCGCATCGGGCGCGGCCTCACAGGCAAAGGCGGCGTGTACGCCGTACTCGGCGGCCAGGGAGTGTACCTCATAGCCGCTGGCCGACGGGTTTAAAAGATACGCGGCCAGCTTGCCGTCAAAGCGCAGCGCACTGCCGATGCCGCCGTGCTCCAGCGCCAGGCGGTAGAGCGGCTTTGCGTCGAACGCCCAAAGCTCGGCGCCGCTGTCCAGAATCGCGGCCAGCCGGTCCGTGTCGGGCAGGTAGACGTCCTGCCCCTGCACAAGGTACCAATCGCCGTCGGCGTTCCGGGCGGCGTAGAAGCGGCCCTCCAGCAGCAGCGGCAGGGGGGACGGCTCGACGGTCTCGAGCGGTGCGGCATTCTCGGATGGGGCGGGCGCGTGCCGCCGCTTCATGGCCCAGGCCGGGTCCACCAGCTTGTGCATTTCCAGCGCGGCCAGCAGCTGCGCGGCGGCAGCGGGGTCACCGGGCTGGCGCAGGTAGGCGGCAGGGTCGGTCTCGATGGGCGCGTCCTTGCGGATCGTGCCCAGCATATAGGACAGGTCGGCCTTGTCGCGGTTGGCGGTCAGTTTGGCGCGCTGCCCCGGCTTGACGGCCTTGTCGTCGATGTTGTCATAGACGCCTTGCAAACTGCCGAACTTCGAAATCAGCGCCAGCGCGGTTTTTTCGCCGATGCCGGGCACGCCGGGGATGTTGTCCGACGCATCGCCCATCAGGCTCTTGACGTCGATGAGCTGCGGCGGCTCGATGCCGTACTTCTCGCGGATGGCGGCGGGGTCCATGGGGATGGTCTCTTTGTTGGTCGCCAGCAAAACTGTCGTTGCATCGTCCACAAGCTGCAAGCTGTCGCGGTCACCGGTAGCCAGCAGCGTCGTGCCGCCCGCGGCCTCGCACGCTGCGGCCAGCGTGCCGAGAATATCGTCGGCCTCCCAGCCGGCCTTGCTGACCTGCACAAAGCCAAGGTCGGTCAGTAGTTCCTTCAAAACCGGCATCTGCTGGGCCAGCTCCTCGGGCATGCCGTGGCGGGTGGCCTTGTAGCCGTCGTAGGCGGTGTGGCGGAACGTCGGCGCGCGCTCATCCCACGCGATGGCGACGGCGTCGGGCTTGTGCGCCGCCAGCAGGTTGAGCAGTATATTTTGGAAGCCGTAGATGGCGTTGGTGTAGCGGCCATCCTTCGTCGTCAGCAGCTTGATGCCGAAAAACGCGCGGTTGACCAGGCTGTTGCCGTCCAGGACCATGAGTTTCATGCGCAATACTCCTTATAAACAATCTACATTTCAGTATACCACATTTGCGGAAAATATGGTAGAATAGAATGTAAAAATCGAAAAGTCTAAAGCCTTCCCCCGCGGGCGGGGGAAGGTGGCGCGCAGCGCCGGATGAGGGGGCGGGCTTACGGCCGGGACCCGGTCACGGGCGGCTGCGCGGAC
>ENA-OQDA01000761-OQDA01000761.1-human-gut-metagenome-genome-assembly--contig:-NODE-761-length-12502-cov-8.519677_pt1:0-7500 | contig 12502 bp, 10 predicted proteins | sample MGYA00242771_ERZ504603 | MGnify/ENA primary metagenome ERZ504603 (study PRJEB26092, sample SAMD00036328) | human gut metagenome | host: Homo sapiens | study: EMG produced TPA metagenomics...
GACGGCTACTTATCTGGATTTGTCGTTCAAGGCCACGGCCCGCTATGTGCGTTTCTCCGGACTGAAGTGCAAGGCCGAACAGGGGCAGGACGTGCCTGTGACGTTGAGCGAGGTGGAAGTGAATCCCGAAACAGAGCAGGATCAAGGGCAGGCCGAGGCCATGGCTTCGCTTTCATTCGACGATACCGGATGGCAGACGGTAGGGATTCCCCATTGCTACAATGAGCAGGACACCTACCTGAATACCAGCACGGGTGAACGTTGCTGGCGCGGAGAAGCGTGGTACCGTAAGAAAATAACCATAGACGGCAAAGACCGCGGCCGGATGTTCTTCTTGGAGTTCCAGGGAGTGAACATCGGGGCGGCGGTGTATGTGAACGGTACGCCGATAAGAAGCAATACGAAGGTGGAGCAGCCGGAAGCGGTGACCCATGTGGGAAGCGCGCTTCCTTTTGTGGTGGACATCACGCCTTACCTGCGTTATGGAGAAGAGAACCAGATAGCGGTAAGGGTGTCCAATGCCGAGGGTACGTTTTTCACTTGGCCCGGTTTCGGGACCAACGAAGGCTTCGGTCAGGCCATGGGAGGTATCGTCTGCCCCGTCTACCTGCACAAGAAGAACAAGGTGCACATTCCTTTCGATTCTTATTCTCCTATGGGCAAGTGGGGAACTTATTTCGGGACGGTGTCGGCTACCAAAGACAAAGCCGAAGTGCGTTTTCAGGTGAACGTGGAGAATGCGGGCACGGAGGCGTGCGACGTGGAACTGCGCACGTATTTGAAGGATGCGAAGGGCAAGACGGCCTTGGCTTTCAAGGACACCCGCCGTGCCGCAGGCGGCCAGACCGTTTTGTTCGACCGTACGGGAGTGGTGGAGCATCCCCATTTGTGGTATCCGATAGGGACTTCCGGTACACCTTATTTATATACGGTGGAGAATGAAGTTTACGTGGACGGACGACTGGTGGACAGGCAAAGCCGTCCGTGGGCATCCGGCAAATCACGTGGGACGAGGATTTTTGCTATGTCAACGGTGAGAAATGTTTTTTTGCGCGGCTTCGGTTACCGGAACAATTACCCGGGATTGGGGCTGCCGTTCCTACGGCTTTCTGGTGGAACGATGTAGCCCGGATAGCCCGGTGCGGCGGTAATACGCTGCGTGTGGGGCACCAACCGCCTTTCCCTGAAGTGTTCGAGGCTTGCGACCGCTACGGCATCTTGTTGGTCGTCAACAGCGGCGACAATGAATGGCGTTGAGGACGAACCGGCTATTACCTATAAAAGGGAGTACGACCGCGATGTGATGGTGACTTATCGCAACAATCCGTGCGTGGTCATCTGGGAGTCGAATAATGGTTTGGCGTATGATGGGGAGAAATACTTGCCGTCTTATACGTTGGAGCAGGTGAAGAAATGGGATTACATCCAGCCGCGCCTCGTGCAGAACCGCGACGGTTATCCTCCGGAGTGGGACAAGGACGAACCGGTCGTGATAGGCTACACGAACCGTTATGAGAAGGTGGAAGGGAGCCCTTCGTGGAACACGGAAGTCTACGGGACGAACTGGTCGGGCTTGCCCAGTTGGTGCATCGCCCGTTTCGACTACGATAATGAAAAAGAGTTCTCGATGGACTATGTGGAGAACTATTTCGACAACATGGACAAACGCGCATGCGGATGGATCAACTGGATGTTGGCCGAGACGTACGGGGAGGGGTATACCATTTACCTCAACGGCATGCGCAACCAAAAGAGTCTCGGTTCGTGCGCCATGGACGGCAACCGCTTCCCGAAATTGCTGTACCGGATTTTCGAGAAAGCCGTTTGGGTGCCTTTCGACGAGCGTCCCGGTGTGGCCTTGCAGAGCCATTGGAACTTCCGGGGATTGCAGGACGTGGATGCGTGGAGCAACTGTCCTTATGTGGAACTCTTCGTCAACGGGGTGTCCCGTGGGATTGTGGAACCGGAGGCACGGACGCGTCGCTGCACGTGGAAAGGCATCCTATGGGAGCCGGGTACGGTCAAGGCCGTGGGGCTGGACGAACGGAAACGTCCCGTTTGTGAGGATGAGATCGCCTCTGCCGGCGAGCCGTACGCTTTGGAAGTGGAAATCGAAGAACCGGCAGCCAAACCGGACGGGGAAAGATTTGAATTGAAAGCCAATGCTTCGGATGCTTTCATCGCTACGGTGCGCGTGGTGGACAAGGAAGGGCGTTGGTGTCCTTTTGCCGACAACCAGTTGAGGTTTGAAGTGGAAGGCGAAGGGGTGTACAAAGGCTCTTACAATTTCTATGTCACGGAAGGAAAACCTTTGGAATACCATGCTCCGGGCGATACGGAGTTGCAGGCCGAAGGAGGTTTGATGCGCGTGGCGGTGCGAACGACATTTAATCCTGGAAAAATTACGGTTAAAGTCTCTTCAGACGGGTTGCGCTCTGGGGAAGCTTCCGTCCGGTCGAAGAAAATTTAAGCATGGCGTGTTCGGAAAGATGTGGCCTTCCGCTCCTGTTTGCAGGAGCAGAAGGCTTTTTTATGTTTAAATTGTGCAGGACAATGGAATATATTCCATATATTTGGGCAAAGAATGCAAGGTGTGAAATTTTTAAATGGAAAATATATGGCGAAAAGCGTAAAAGAGTATATCGAAGAAAATGAAGCCCGTTTTTTGGAAGAGTGGTTCAGTCTGATTCGCATTCCGAGTGTGAGTGCCGACCCGACACGTAAGACAGATATGGTGGCTTGTGCCGAACGTTGGAAGCATTTGCTGTTAGAGGCCGGAGCGGATGAAGCTCGGGTAATGCCTTCTTCCGGAAATCCTTTGGTGTATGCGGAAAAGCGTGTGGGCTTTGATGCGCCTACGGTTTTGATATACGGCCATTACGATGTGATGCCTGCCGAACCGTTGGATTTATGGAAAAGCGACCCTTTTGAGCCGGAAGTGCGTGACGGACATGTATTTGCCCGGGGAGCGGATGATGATAAAGGGCAGTCTATGATTCAACTGAAGGCTTTTGAATATATGGTGCGGGAAGGGCATTTGCGCCATAACGTTAAATTCATATTGGAAGGGGAGGAGGAAATCGGGTCTCCCAGTCTGAATGCTTTCCTGCAGGAACATCGTGAGCTGTTGGCCTGTGATGTGATTTTAGTGAGCGACACCAGCATGCTCGCGCCCGACCTTCCTTCGCTTACGACGGGACTGCGAGGATTGGCTTATTGGGAAATCGAGGTGACGGGGCCGAATCGTGATTTGCATTCCGGCCATTTCGGTGGAGCGGTAGCTAATCCTATTAATGTATTGTGCAGTTTGTTGGCTCGTATGACTGACGAAGACGGGCGTATCACAATACCGGGTTTTTATGATGAAGTGGAAGAACTGTCGGAGGAAGAACGTCGGATGCTGTCTGAAATTCCGTTTGATGAGGAACGTTATAAACAAGCTATCGGTGTACGTGCTTTGAAAGGAGAGAAAGGATACAGTACGATTGAGCGGAATAGTTGCCGTCCGTCGTTCGATGTGTGTGGCATTTGGGGCGGTTATACGGGAGAAGGTTCTAAGACCGTGTTGCCGTCTAAAGCCTATGCCAAAGTGTCCTGCCGTTTGGTTCCCCATCAGCAACATGAGAAGATTTCCCGGATGTTTGTCGATTATATCGAGTCCATAGCTCCGGACTACGTGCAGGTGAAAGTGACTCCTATGCACGGTGGCGAAGGCTATGTTTGTCCGATAACCTTGCCGGCTTACAAAGCTGCGGAAGAAGGTTTCACCAAGGCGTTTGGGCGAAAGCCGTTGGCTGTGCGCCGTGGTGGCAGTATCCCTATCATAAGTGATTTTGAAAAGATTTTGGGAACAAAGACTGTTTTGATGGGATTCGGTTTGGAGAGTAACGCTATTCATTCGCCTAATGAGAATTTTCCGTTGGATATGTTTCGGAAAGGTATTGAGGCTGTGGTGGAATTCCATGAATCCATGACGCTTTGAACACGTGAGACGTAAGCCTGGACGATTTCATATATGGGTATGCGGGGAAAAGGACGCGATTCAAACGTCGGAATATATTAAATATAATAAGGTGTAAATTAATTCGGTTGATTTTTTTTCCGATTTTTATTGGTGAAACGCTTGGCTATTACGGTAAAAGGTTGTACCTTTGCACTCGCTTTCGGGAAGCAAGGCCTTTTGGGTTTGTGCGGATTGGGAGTGTAACAATAGAAAGAGTTCATTGAAAGTCTTACATAAAGAGAGAAAGTAGTACAAGAGCTTGGATGGTTTTGGGAGGTATATTCCTTCTTAGAGGTCATCCAAGGGTAAAAAAGAAACGAACCGTCATAATTCCCGTGTATGCTGGTCATATATGGGGGTGTGAAAAGAAACGAGATAAACGGGTAAGTCCAGGGAGTCCGGAAACAGAACAGATGCCTTTCCCTTATGGGTGAAGGTTAAAGATATTCTACAATGAAGAGTTTGATCCTGGCTCAGGATGAACGCTAGCTACAGGCTTAACACATGCAAGTCGAGGGGCAGCATGGACTCAGCTTTGCTGGGTTTGATGGCGACCGGCGCACGGGTGAGTAACGCGTATCCAACCTGCCCTTTACTCCGGGATAGTCTCCTGAAAGGGAGTTTAATACCGGATGTGTTTGTTTTTCCGCATGGGAGCGACAAATAAAGATTAATTGGTAAAGGATGGGGATGCGTCCCATTAGCTTGTTGGCGGGGTAACGGCCCACCAAGGCGACGATGGGTAGGGGTTCTGAGAGGAAGGTCCCCCACATTGGAACTGAGACACGGTCCAAACTCCTACGGGAGGCAGCAGTGAGGAATATTGGTCAATGGGCGGGAGCCTGAACCAGCCAAGTAGCGTGAAGGACGACGGCCCTACGGGTTGTAAACTTCTTTTATAAGGGAATAAAGTTCGCCACGTGTGGTGTTTTGTATGTACCTTATGAATAAGCATCGGCTAATTCCGTGCCAGCAGCCGCGGTAATACGGAAGATGCGAGCGTTATCCGGATTTATTGGGTTTAAAGGGAGCGTAGGCGGGCTTTTAAGTCAGCGGTCAAATGCCACGGCTCAACCGTGGCCAGCCGTTGAAACTGTAAGCCTTGAGTCTGCACAGGGCACATGGAATTCGTGGTGTAGCGGTGAAATGCTTAGATATCACGAAGAACTCCGATCGCGAAGGCATTGTGCCGGGGCAGCACTGACGCTGAGGCTCGAAAGTGCGGGTATCAAACAGGATTAGATACCCTGGTAGTCCGCACGGTAAACGATGAATGCTCGCTATGGGCGATATATTGTCCGTGGCCAAGCGAAAGCGTTAAGCATTCCACCTGGGGAGTACGCCGGCAACGGTGAAACTCAAAGGAATTGACGGGGGCCCGCACAAGCGGAGGAACATGTGGTTTAATTCGATGATACGCGAGGAACCTTACCCGGGCTTGAATTGCAGGTGCATGAGTCAGAGACGGCTCTTTCCTTCGGGACTCCTGTGAAGGTGCTGCATGGTTGTCGTCAGCTCGTGCCGTGAGGTGTCGGCTTAAGTGCCATAACGAGCGCAACCCTTCTCCCCAGTTGCCATCGGGTAATGCCGGGCCCTCTGGGGACACTGCCATCGTAAGATGCGAGGAAGGTGGGGATGACGTCAAATCAGCACGGCCCTTACGTCCGGGGCTACACACGTGTTACAATGGGGGGTACAGAGGGCCGCTGTCCGGTGACGGTCGGCCAATCCCTAAAACCCCTCTCAGTTCGGACTGGAGTCTGCAACCCGACTCCACGAAGCTGGATTCGCTAGTAATCGCGCATCAGCCATGGCGCGGTGAATACGTTCCCGGGCCTTGTACACACCGCCCGTCAAGCCATGAAAGCCGGGGGTGCCTGAAGTCCGTGACCGCGAGGGTCGGCCTAGGGTAAAACTGGTGATTGGGGCTAAGTCGTAACAAGGTAGCCGTACCGGAAGGTGCGGCTGGAACACCTCCTTTCTGGAGCGTCTTCCTGTCCTTAGTCGTTGTCAGGTGTTTCACAAGAGGCGAGTTTCCTCTTGTACGGCTGTCTTTCTTTACAAAACGATGTGAGACTCGAAAAGATATAGCAGTGAGGGATGCAGGAAGCTGTTCTTCCACCCTGGGTGTGCAAGACACCTATATGCGTCCGTCGTGGGCATTGAGCCGCGCCAGTCCTATAGCTCAGTAGGTCAGAGCGCCACACTGATAATGTGGAGGTCGGCAGTTCAAGTCTGCCTGGGACTACGCAAGCGCGAGGGGGATTAGCTCAGCTGGCTAGAGCACCTGCTTTGCAAGCAGGGGGTCAACGGTTCGAATCCGTTATTCTCCACCATTAGCCCTTTTATAATGGGTTAAAACGGTCATTGACATATTGGACAAACAAAACGTAAAAAAGCGAACGAGGTATATGTAAACGAACATGTGCAAAAAGGTACGTCCTTTTCCAGCGTCCCGCCACTGGGGGACGGATGGGAGAGGTACAGTACAGGCGAAAGTAATGAAGGGCGTACGGTGGATGCCTAGGCTCTTACAGGCGATGAAGGACGTGATAAGCTGCGAAAAGCCGCGGTGAGGCGCAAATGGCCCTTGACCCGCGGATCTCCGAATGGGACAACCCAATATCTTGAAGAGATATTATCCCGCCGATGCGGGAGGCGAACGCGGGGAACTGAAACATCTTAGTACCCGCAGGAAAAGAAAATAAAGAATGATTCCCCCAGTAGTGGCGAGCGACCGGGGAAGAGCCCAAACCGACGTTGTCTCGGCATCGTCGGGGTTGTAGGACCGCGCCATCGCAAGAAAGGCCGTGAGTGGAAGCGACTGGAAAGCCGCGCCATAGAGGGTGACAGCCCCTTACACGAAGCAGCCTGAAGCGTAGCGGACTCCTGAGTAGCGCGGGACACGAGTAATCCTGTGTGAATCGGCCGGGCCCATCCGGCAAGGCTAAATACTCGTAAGAGACCGATAGTGAACCAGTACCGTGAGGGAAAGGTGAAAAGTACCCCTTGCAGGGGAGTGAAATAGTTCCTGAAACCGTACGCCTACAAGCGGTCGGAGCATCTTGAATGATGTGACGGCGTGCCTTTTGCATAATGAACCTACGAGTTGCCGTCACCAGCGAGGTTAAGTGCGATGACGCACCGAGCCGCAGCGGAAGCGAGTCTTAAAAGGGCGCGATAGTTGGTGGAGGCAGACGCGAAACCGAGTGATCTACACTTGTCCAGGATGAAGTCCCGGTAACACGGGATGGAGGTCCGCACCAATAAGCGTTGAAAAGCTTCTGGATGAGGTGAGTGTAGGAGTGAAAGGCCAATCAAACTCGGAGATAGCTCGTACTCCCCGAAAGGCATTTAGGTGCCGCCTGTGGCGTTCCCGACGTGAGGTAGAGCGACTGATAGGATGCGAGGGCTTCACCGCCTATCAAGTCCTGACAAACTCCGAATGCACGTCGGCCAAGCCATGGAGTAAGGGCATGGGTGCTAAGGTCCGTGCC
>ENA-OQDA01000761-OQDA01000761.1-human-gut-metagenome-genome-assembly--contig:-NODE-761-length-12502-cov-8.519677_pt1:10000-12502 | contig 12502 bp, 10 predicted proteins | sample MGYA00242771_ERZ504603 | MGnify/ENA primary metagenome ERZ504603 (study PRJEB26092, sample SAMD00036328) | human gut metagenome | host: Homo sapiens | study: EMG produced TPA metagenomics...
CGCCGAGTGTACAATCCGGTCCAGTACCGCATTTGCCACGGTCGGCTCCCCGATGGCGTCATACCAGTTGGATACCGGTATATGCGAGGTGATGACGATGGACTTCCTGCCGTGTCTGTTCTCGATGATGTCCAGCAGGACCGGATGTTCCTTGGCATCAAGCGGCACGAGGAAGAGGTCCTCCAGAATAAGCAGCGGACACTGTTCTATTTTCCGGAGTTCCGCCTCAATTGTCCCCTTGGCTTTTGCCACCTTCAATGCTTCCAGAAGCTTCGAGGCGTTTGCATAGAAAGTGTGAATGCCGGACTTGCATGCCTGATACCCCAATGCGGTGCCCAGGAAACGCTTCCCAGTACCGGACGCCCCGGTGATGAAGAGGTTTTGCGCTTGTCGGACGAACTCCAGAGAGGCCAGCCGTTCCATCTGGTTTCTGTCAAGCCCGCGGCCATGCAGTGGAGCTTCATGCGGTTCGTAAGTTCGAGGGATACGGCGTTGCGGTCCTTTTTCCGCAAGGACTGGTGCCGTCTTTTCATTTGTTTTCATTTTTAAGTTATTGGATATGTTTGTTTTTGAGAAATATTCACGCCCGCGGATATTTTTGTGGCGCGGGAGTTTCGTCTTTCCGGCATCCGTTCCGCAATCTTCCGCGGACGGCAGGAATCCCGCATCGTCCTCCTTTTCAAGGATACCGAGCACATCTTGGTATCTGTAAAGACGGGCATGGGATGCGCACGCGCACGCCGACACCAGCCGTTCAAGTCCGAACCTTCTTTCAAGCGAGAGGATGCCACGGCAACTGCGGAACACTATCGGAAGATACCTCTTGTGGGCGGCGACCTCCTTCAAGTACACGAGCACGATGTTGTCAATAGAGACGGCACGCTGGAAAATCTCTCCCAGGTCCTTCTCATAGCTTCCATGACGGCCGGGCAGGTTGTGCGAGGCTTTTTGCGTGTAGCCGTTAGGGCGTGTCATCACGGTAATGCGTAGCTACATGCCTGAGGCCATGGAAAATCTCCTGTGTTTCAGAGTCATGTACAATATCCACACGTTTGCCGATATACTCTTTCGGCGCACTGTAATGATGCTTGAAGAGACGTGATGTAGCTATTGCGCATGACCGTCGCCGTCCTGCGCTTTTTCATCTGATAGCGTACGGTAGGAAGAGGACGCAGATAGTCGGCTTCTGTCCGCTCGAAAAGTTCGCGACGGGAATACTCGCGGGAGGCCATGCGGGCGGCATTGAATTTTTCCAGTGAACCCCGTATAGCACTGTTCAGGGAGTCAAGGCCGCGGAATGTCAGTCCTTCGATGTCCGCGTAGACGGAACGGTACATCAGCCTGACCGCATTTTCTACGAGAGACTTGTCTCTGGGATGATGCACACGGGCCGGATATACGGCGCACCCGTAATGTTCGGCGAAAACCTCAAACTCTTCATTGATGACCGGCTCGTTGCGGTCACTCCGGGTAACGGCGGCTTACAGGTTGTCCGGCACTATGGCCACGGGAACGCCGCCGAAGGAATGCAGCGCGTTCTCACAGGCGGTGATGAGGTCCTCCTTGCGCTGGGACCACACGGCCTCACAATAAGTGTAGTGGCTGCATGGCAGGATGGCAACAAACACTTCAACCTGCCTGGGATTTCCCGTGAACTCGTCGGTCACCTCAAGCCTGTCACCCGCAAAGTTGATGTACATCTGGTCGCAATGTCCAACGGCTTTTGTCTGAAGCATGTATCGCCGCAGCAGGATGCCGAAATTCGCGTGACGGTAACCCTCCGGATACCCATGGCTGTATTCCTCGAAGAGCTTGCGGACCGTGACACCCTTCTGTCTCAGGCGGTCGGCATATTCTGGAAGAAGCGCATCCAGTTCGGCACGCCGTTCTGAAGGTTCCCCTGTACGGGACTTACCACCGACGAACATGCCGTAAAGGTGCTCGTCGGACATACCCAACACCTTTTCCAGTGAAAGGCCACTCTCTTGAAAAGCGCGGACATACTTCCGCACTGTGTTGCGGGATAAATAGAAAGCACTGCTTATCTCTTTTATTTCCATTCCCGCTGCATAGCAACGGAGAACATTTTTTTAATTTTGCTATTGTATTTACTGTTTTAACCGTCGGCCAGGACGGCTAACGAAAATACAAAAATCCCTGTCCAGAATCTCACGCCTGACAGGGGGAGGTTCTTATTTTGGCCAAGAGGGTCAACGGCGTTTGGCGCGCGAGGGCAACACGCTGTGGATTTTCCAGTATGGCTTTCTCCAGCTTCTTCATCACATTGATATATCTGTTGATCGTAATGGGGGCATAGTCTATGTTTACAGCTTTTTTCATTTTTTCTATTTCTTCCCGCATGGTTCCGAGCAGGGTACGTATTTCCGTTGTCTTTCCCGAATACCCGTTTCAAAAGCAAGTTTGGGGTGAGTCAATGCCTATTCAAGCATGAGTTCCTTGTGTTTCTGCAGAGCCAATGCGCTTACTTCCGCAATGTAATTG
>ENA-OQDA01000762-OQDA01000762.1-human-gut-metagenome-genome-assembly--contig:-NODE-762-length-12491-cov-3.642268_pt1 | contig 12491 bp, 14 predicted proteins | sample MGYA00242771_ERZ504603 | MGnify/ENA primary metagenome ERZ504603 (study PRJEB26092, sample SAMD00036328) | human gut metagenome | host: Homo sapiens | study: EMG produced TPA metagenomics assembly of...
GACGTATGACTGTGAAAGCGCTCCGGAGAGACCTCTGAACAGTTTGGGTAGGACAGCTATCAAGATTTTTACGAGACAACAAGCCGTTTTGGGGGATGCTACTTAGGAGCATCGGAAGATTTTATCTGGTGTATAGGCGTATTCTATGAAAGCTTTTGACCACGGCAGGCTTACCGCTGACCGTGGTCTTTTCTGTTTTAACATAAGCTCAATATGAAAGAGCTAATTTATACTGGGTTGTGTCAACTTCCACCAGGTTAAAAGGTTTGCAGCAATCGTGCTAAACACAGATTATTCTGCATGAAAGGTGTTCTATATTATTTTAGGTTTCTTTACAAAGGCATAATCATAAATCACAACAAAAAACTGAGCCAACCTACACTAAAACGTCGCTTTTTCAAGAAAAAGGCGGCGTTTTTTTCATGGCCCGGTTTGGGAAAGGAGTGGTGCTGACTTTATATTAAAACGAAAGGGGGAATTTTTTAGCTGGCCAGGCCGAGAGGTCTGGCCTTTTTCATCTCACGAAAAAGGAGGTTAGCCAATGGCAGATGAAAAAGTAAACGTGAGCCCGGAGGAAAGTAAAAACCCCGGAAGCTCCGGCTCCGTCCGGGCCGGGCGATCCGCCCGCGCCGGAACACACCGAGGGGCCCGCTGTTCCTGGTGGGGATCAGGCGGCCCCCTCTCATGCGGAGCCCTCCACGCCGGAGCAGTCTGTTATTCCTGGTATGGGTGAGGACGCTCCCGCGCCGTCCGGCAAGGTAATCAACCTTTCGGACATCCAGGCCGCTGATAAGGGCGGCAAAGAGGCTTCTGCTCCCGCCCCGGACAAGAAAGCGCCGGAGGCGGATAAGCCGCCGAAGCGCCGGGGCCGCCCGCCGAAAGAGCAGGCCGGGCCGACTGCGGAAAAAAAGGCAAAAGCGGCGGAGCCCCGCACAGGCCGCCCGTCTAAGGTTGACAAGGCGGCCCGTGAGGAGGCTCCGCCCTCTGTTCGGGACAAAGTGTCCAGAGGTAAGAAGGCCGACAAGGGCAAGGAAACGGGCTCCGGCGGTGCGCCTGCGTCAAAATCCGCTAAGACGGTAAAGCCGGGCAAGGCCGCTCCCGTCAAGGAGGCGGCAGTCCCGCCCCCGGAGATCAAGCTGCCGCCCACGCCGGAGGTGCCGCCCCGCCCGGTGGAAGAGGGAAAAATCGTCTATCTGAAAATGTCGGAGCTCCACCCGTTCCACACGTTCCGGGAACACCCCTACAAGGTGCAGGACGATAAGGCGATGGACGATCTGGTGGGGACGATCAAGGAACACGGCATTATGACCCCCGCCACCGTCCGCCCGGAAAAGGACGGCAAGGGCTATGAGATTATCGCGGGCCACCGCCGCCATCATGGTGGTACACGGGCCGGGCTGGAGGAAATGCCCTGTATTGTTCGGGAGATGACCGATCTTGAAGCTGTCCGGGAAATGCGGAACAGCAATAAACAGCGTGGCGATCCGCTCCCCAGCGAGCTGGCAAAGCTCCTGGATTTGGAGGTGGAGGCCATCAAGCGCCAGGGGGCCCGTCCGAAAACGGAGAAAGAGGCAGAGGCCCTGGGTAAGCTCTCGGTGGAGATCGTGGGTAAGGATCACGACATGAACTATAAAAAGGTCATGCGGTATATCCGGCTCAACTCCCTGGTGCCGGAGCTTCTGGACAAGGTGGACGCAAAGCAGATGGGCTTTATGCCTGCTGTGGAGATCTCGTATATCAGGCCGGAAAACCAGCGGCTGATCGCCGTTTCCATTGACGGGGAGCAGTCCTCCCCCTCGGTGGCCCAGGCAAAGCGGCTCCACGAGCTGGACAAGGAGGGCAAGCTCAACGGCGATGTGATTGACGGTATTTTGAGTGAAGAAAAAAAGGAGGATCGCGGTGTGATTATTTCGACTGCTGAACTGTCTAAGTATTTCGGCAAGGAGGTCACTCCTGCCAAAATGAAGGAGCAGATCATGGCTCTGCTGGACGAGTGGAAAGAGAAACAGCCGCCCGAACTGGCAAAGCCGGACAAGAAAAAGGACTTGGAGAAGTAACCGGGCCCCGCTTCTGGACACTTTGTCCAGAGGTAAGCGCCCCGCGCTTGGGATGGGCTCTGTGGTGATATATCCCCCGTCGCCGGGTATCTTTTAGTACAGCCGGAGGTGGGCGGTCAAGGGGCGGAACGCCCGCCGCTTGCGGCGGCTTGCCCTTGACGGCCTGCCCCGGCTGTGCTATTCCCGGCTGGGCGGCGGGGGCATATATCCTCCAGAGCCGCCCCCTTTCCCTGGATAGGGAAAGGGCGGGGGGATAGGGTCGAACTACCTATTCTAAATATCGGAGGTGTTGAAGATGAAACGATCCCTTGCTTATATTACTGCCGCATGGCGCGGCGATCCTGCGGCGGACATGGAACAGGCGGCGCATTACTGCCGCGTGGTCTACGATGCGGGCTATTCCCCCATCTGTCCCATCGCTCTATCTGCCGCTGTTTCTCAATGACGCGGTGCCGGAGGAGCACAAGAACGGCATCGACATGGGCCGTGACCTGCTCCGGCGCTCCCGTGTGCTGGTGGTATGCGGGCATACCGTCACCGAGTCTATGAAAAATGATATTGCCGTGGCCCAGCGGCTGGGGATCACCGCCACCACCCTTGAGGGCATCCTCACCGTCAAGGGCCAGGGCCGCCGCTGATATGGCGTCCCTGTTTGAAGCCTACATCACCAACCTGGGGAAATACAACGAGGGCGAGCTGGTCGGTGAAACCTTGAAATTCCCCACTACCACGGAGGAGGTGCAGGCGCTCCTGAAACGCATCGGCGTGGACGGGGTGCGGTACGAGGAATTTTTCATCACCAGCTTTGACGGTGATGTGCTGGGGCTCTATGATTATCTCACAGAGTATGAGAACCTGGACGAACTCAACCATCTGGCCTGCCTGCTTTCCGAGCTGGATCAAGGCGACTTGGAAAAGTTTGAGGCGGTCATTGACAGCGGCGAACATACTTCCAGCGTGGCTGACCTGATCAATCTCACACAAAACCTGGATTGCTTCGAGTTTTATCCCGGTGTGGAGGACGATGAAACCCTGGGCCACATCTATGTGGAGGACATGGAGGCCATTGACATTCCCGATCACCTACTCCCTTACTTCGACTATGAAGCATACGGGCGGGACGTGCGGATCAACGAGGACGGCCACTTTGCCCCCGGCGGCTATGTGCTGAACAACGGCGGCAAGTTTATCGAGCACTACCACGGGATCGAGGACATTCCCGCCGAGCACAAGGTTTTCGCGTTCCCGCAGCTCTCGGTGCGGGAACAGATGGCGGCCTACAAAGAAATTATTGACGGCTCCGCCCTGGAGGGCTATCGGAAGATTGCCAAAAAGGAGCATGAGGAGCGATAGCGGCACTTCTGGACACTTTGTCCAGAGGTGCTTTTTTCACGGAAAGGAGGGATACGGCTGATTGACGAGGACGTTTCCAGACGTACCATAGCAGTTTACATCAAGGCGACAAAGCTCACGGGCCGGGTGCTGGCCCAGGCGTGTCTGGCGGTGGGCCGGAAAATCAAGAAAGCGCACCGGGCCCGCCAGACACCCCACGGCAAACAGACGGTACGCCAGCTTATGGGCCACGGGGCCGCCACGAACAGCATCGAGGTGGAGTCCCCAAAGGACTTTGACCGGGTGGCCCGCCGCTGGAATGTGGACTATGCCTTTTATAAGACCGGGCCGGACAAGTACCTGCTGTTTTTCAAAAGCGGGCAGGCCGATGCCATCACCGCCTGTTTTTCGGAATATTCCCGGCGCGTGATGAAGCGTTCCAAGTCCCGGCGCGTCCCGATCCGGGAACAGCTCAAACGGGCCGCCGCTGAACTGGCCCGCCAGCCGTCCCACAAGAAAGAACGTGCAAGGGAGGCGGTGCATGAGGACAGATAGTATTAAGAAATATGTGATACCCAACATCCCGTACCTGTTTATCCTGTGGGCCTGCCTAAAGCTGGGGACGGCCTACCGCCTGGCTCCCGGAGCGGACTTTGCTCACAAGCTGATGGGCCTGGGCCAGAGCATCGGCCCGGCCTTTGCCGACTTTGCGCCGGGGCTCCATCCCCTTGACTGGCTCATCGGCATTGTGGGCGCGGTGGGCTTCCGCCTGCTGATCTATATGAAAAGCAAGAACGCGAAGAAATTTAGGCGGGATGAAGAGTATGGATCGGCCCGCTGGGGCACCGAAAAAGACATCAAGCCCTTTGTCGATCCGAAGTTTGAAAACAACGTCATTTTGACAAAGACGGAGTTTCTCACCATGAACACCCGGCCTAAAAACCCGGCCAACGCCCGCAACCTTAACGCCTGCATCATCGGCTCGTCCGGGTCGGGCAAAACCCGCTTCTGGCTCACGCCCCAGCTACTCCAGGCGCACAGCTCCTATGTGTGCGTCGATCCAAAAGGCGGGGTGCTCTCCCAGGTGGGGGCTTTCCTGCAACGCCGGGGCTATAAGGTCAAAGTGTTCAACAGCATCGACTTTTCAAAATCCATGCACTACAATCCGCTGTCCTACATCCACAATGAGGCTGACATTCTAAAGTTTGTCGATACCCTCATAGCCAACACCAAAGGCGAGGGCAAGGAGGGCGATCCGTTCTGGACAAAGGCAGAAACGCTCCTTTATTGTGCGTTGATTGCCTATATCATCTTTGAAGCGCCTGCCGAGGATCGGAATATCAATACCCTGGTGGACATGATTTCCGGCATGGACGTGAAAGAGGATGACGAGTCCTATATGAACGCGGTGGACTATATGTTCAAGGGCCTGGAAAAGCGCAAGCCGGATTGCTTTGCCGTGAAGCAGTACAAGAAATATAAGCTGGCCAGCGGCAAAACCGCAAAATCTATCCTGATTTCCTGCGGCTCCCGGCTGGCCCCCTTTGACATCCCCAGCTCCGGGAGATCATGTCTTATGACGAGCTGGAGCTTGACCGCATCGGGGATCGGAAAACGGCGGTTTTCTTCACGATTTCCGATACTACCCCGACTTATAACTTCATTGTGGCCCTGGCCTTTTCGCAGATGTTCAATCTTCTGTGTGAACGGGCGGACAATGTTCACGGGGGCCGCCTGCCCCATCATGTGCGGGTGCTGTGGGACGAGGCGGCCAACACGGGGCAGGTGCCCTCCCTGGAGAAACTGGTGGCCGTGATCCGTTCCCGCGAGGTGAGTCTGTGCCTGTTTTATCAGCAGTACGCGCAGTGCAAGGCCATTTACAAAGACAACGCGGAAACGATCTTAGGCAACATGGACAGCGTGATCTTCCTGGGCGGGCGGGAAAGCTCCACCATCAAGGAAATATCCGAGAACTGGCTGGGAAAGGCTACAATCTCCATGCAGACCGAGGGCCGCTCCCGTGGACAGTCGGAAAGCTACAACCAGAACACCCAGCGGCTGGGCCGGGAGCTGATGACACCCAGCGAGCTGGCTACCATGCCGGGCGACAAGTGCATTTTGCAGTTACGGGGCCTGCCCCCGTTCTTTTCGTCCAAATACGATTTGAAACAGCACCCGAACTACAAGTACACGGCTGAGGCCGATAAAAAGAAAAACGCCTTTGACCTGGATAGGCTCATTAACCGCCACAGGCGGCCTGGGCTTTCCGAGGCTTGTGAGGTGTACGAGGTAGACGCATCCGAAGCGGGGCCCGTAAACGAGGACGAGGACATCCTCAATTACGACGACGTGGACGATCCGGATGCCTATGTATAAATCACTTCTGGACAAAGTGTCCAGAGGTCGCAACCTGCCGCCAGCGATGGCGGCTTTTTTTATGGCCGGGGAAAACCCGGAGAAATGGAGGCTATATGCAGTTCTTTTCTTCCGCTATTGATACTTTGCAGACCCTTGTTGTGGCTCTCGGCGCTGGCCTGGGCGTGTGGGGCGTTGTCAATCTGCTGGAGGGCTACGGCTCGGACAACCCTGGCTCCAATGCTCATGTACGGTAAAGTATCACAAGAAAATTATGTCGAATTGACAGCCGCCTCCGCTATACCGAATAAGGAAATAAAGAGTCCTCAAATTTTGCGCTACTAAATGAAGACGAGCGGAAGTAATCTCCCGCTCGTCAGTAAACTTAACTATGCCATATCAATCCCGCTTCTTTCCCGCCACCGGCACTAAGAACAGCGCGGGCAACAGCAGGAAAGCGGTACAGACCAGCCCCCAGGGTATGGACACCTGCTGGGCTACCAGCCCCACAATAGGCCCGCCGATGATCTGCCCGAAAGAGTCCAGCTGTCCGCTGGTGGAAAAGACTGTGGCGCGCATTTTCTCATCCACATGGTCGTTCATCCAGGCGGCCAGCACAGGCTCCTTGATGGTGCGCATAAGCCCCGCCAGCAGGAACACCAACAACATGAACCAAAAGCTCCGCCCCACCGCGAAGAGAACCAGGCACAGGATATACCCGGCGCTGGTGGACATGACCACACTGGTTCGGCTGACAGTCCCTTTTTTCTCCATGCGGGCGATGAGCAACTGAGAAGCCAGAATACCTAAGCCGTTGCCGATAAGACTGATAACACCGAACCAAGTGACGCTGTTCAGCGGCCCGATAACGGGTATTACCGTGTCATCCAGAAAATGAGCGGTGGAGAGCCGGTCAAAGCCTTCACTGGCAAGTCCCCCGCATAGTGTGATTGCTAAGAGCGCCAGCAACACAGGTGCGCCTTTCACAAAGCCCAGGTTGAGCTTGAACAGGCAGACAAAGTCTTTAAGCAAGCCCTGCCGTTCCTCAATAGCAGGGGAGAAGTTGGTTTCTGGCATGATGCGAACCATCACCAGCCCCAACAACAAGCACAAACTGCCCCCCAAGATGACAGGCATTTGCAGGTTTATGTTTCCCAGCAGTGTGCCCAGCACCACGCCCAGAACGCCGCCGATTTGCCCCATTTGACTGCCCCGCAGGAACACCTTGTCTATGGGTTTGTCCTCTTCCTCCGAGGCAATCCACGCCTCCAGAGCGCCGGTGATGAAGGTATCACCGCAACCCCAGACAACCTGGGCCAGCAGAACCGGCGCGAACCACGGTAGCGCACCCTCCATCAGAAAGCCCAGGCCGTAGAGGAACATTCCAATCAGCACCGAGCGCCGACGGCTATACAAATCCGCCACCACACCGGTGGGTATCTCGAACAGAAAGCAGGAGGTCTCCAGAACCGTCCCTACCAGGACAAGCTGGAAAGCATCCAGCTGCACCACCTCCAGGTGGTACACGATGGAAAGCACTGTGGACATAGAAACCGCCAGGGAACAGACAAATCGGAACAGCAGGTAGACAGAATATGCCTTTGAATTTTTAGCAAACATGAAGTTACATTCTCCTAGTATAATAATGGTGTAGTCAAGAACGACTACTGGTTAATAGTTACAAAGTCCAATCTAATAAATCTATATAGATATAACGGAAGGAGGAGTTCCCCCTCCATCAGAAGTTATAGGACATATTTACCGTGTCTGAGGTTTCCTTAATGCACCAGACAAAATATAGAGGTATAATCACTGAAGGCAGGATCATTGACGTTTCCTCCTTGGGAGCCGGCCTTCTGGCTGGCGATACCTCTTAGAAAGTCTGTCAATCCATTCGGTGGTGATTTATGGTTTGGCTGGTTGGGAAGCCTCAGGCTATACCTGTATAAGCCGCTAGGTTGTGTATCCGCCTTTTGGAAATGGATGCCTGCCGGAAAGGATATTTTCTATGCATTACAAAAGATTACTTGCACTTATTGACAGCGTTTCTTCTCACCTCTCTGTCGGCCTTGATGTCGGCGCTGATTTTACCTGGATGTCTATCGCCCTCCCTAACGGTTCTTTACCGGAAGCCTTTAAATCGTCCATTCGGATCAGCTCCAGAGACCTGGCTGTCGCAAAATAAAGGAAGCGCAAGAGACGTATTCTCTCAAAAGCCGCTGCTTCCTTGAGTCTACCGGGATCTACCACATCCCGCTCCTGTGCTTCCTTCGTGATAAGGGGTTTGACTGCTCAGTCATTAATCCTATCATCACTAAGAATAGCACAAATATCAACATAAGGAAACTGCATAATGATAAATTCGACTCGAAAAAGGCTGCCCTTGTTGGCCTGAACGTTTCTCTCAAGACTTCCATCATCCCCGATGATTCCGTTGTCGATCTGAGAAACCTGGTCCGTGATTATTATTATTTCAAAGACCTCCAGTCTGCCGTTGCCCTGAAGCTCACTGCCGAACTGAAAGTGTCTTTCCCCGCTTATGCGAAAGTCTTCAGCAAAATCACCACACAGTCTTCCTTAAAGCTGCTGAGCGCTTATCCTCTTGCTAAGGACATGCTTGCCGCTTCTAAAGACGATATCGTGGAGATCATCCGCAGTACGGCACGTTTTGGCGAAGCTTATGCTTTGCGTAAGTATAACGCCATCATTGCTGCCGCACAGGACGCTGCTGTTTTCGGAAGGGCGCTTCCCAGCAATGCTGTCCGCATCCGCCTTTATATTGATACTTACCAGGAATACCAGAAGCATCTGGACGCACTCCTGAAGGCGCTCCACGAGACGGTAGACCGGCTGCAGGATACTTTGGTCTATGACCAGATCTGTCTTCTGCAGTCCCTGCGCGGGATCGGTTTCTTAAGCGCAGTCGTCCTGATCGCGGAGATGGGCGATTTTAAACTTTTTTCTTCCCCGAAAAAGCTTTACGCTTACTTTGGGCTTGACCCTGCGGTAAAACAGTCTGGGAAACTCAATGGCGATAAAGTCCATATGTCCAAACGTGGCTCCAGCCTTGCCAGACGTGTCCTTCACATGGCTGCGCTCAATAACGTAAAGGTTGATAAGAGGAGCGGTACGCCTGTGAATCCTGTAGTTTACGACTATTACGCCCGGAAGTGTTCCGGCAAGAAAAAGCCGGTAGCAATGGGCGCTGTCATGCATAAGATCTGCAACATCATCTTTGCCATGCTCCGGGATAACAAACCCTTCGAGGTCATCCCTCCGGAGGAACACTGCAGGCGTTTTGCCGCAGAGCATCCAGACAAGATACGCAAAGCCGCATAATCAGCACGGCACTCTCAATATTTAGTTTGCGGCCAATCCAATATATCGGGATGGTCTGTTAAGGTTACCCTTTTTTCGCGGCTGTAAGAAATTTAACTTTTTTCATATCACCTCTTGACATTTCTTAGCTGGACTTTTCAAAAGATGCAGGGAATGAAAAAGGAAGCGCCCGCCCTGCGCCAGACACTTCCCAAAGGTTCCTTCGGCATCCTTATCCGGCGGCTTTCTGCCTGTGCCGTTCCAGGATCTCCAGGAGTTCCTGGCGGTCCGTAGTGATCAGCTCTTTTTCCAGGGCGGATGCCTTAAATTCCACAGTAATGTTATTGTTATTCGTGGATATCAGACCATTGCCCCGCTGGAAGTGTGTAATGTTCATCACCTCCGTTTCCGAGAGATGCAGGATCTGTTTCACCCGCTGCGCCTCTTCGTCTTCCAGGTTCAGGACAAGTTTAGTCTTGCAGTTGTTTATGATTCCCTTTCCGTACTTGCCGTCGTCCAGGGCAAAAAAGTCGTTTAAGTCCTGCGTTGCAAAGACGGCAGAACCGCCGTATCCCCGGATGATCTTGGCGATCTCCAGGACAAATTCTGCAGCCAGGCGGTTGCTGGACGCACCGATGAGCTGCCAGACCTCATCCACGAAGATGGCTTTTTCCTCCGTTCGGTTCTCCTTTGCGATATCCCAGACATAATCCAAGACGGTAAACATGCCCACTGTCAATAGATCCCCGGTCAGCTCGGAGATATCGAGAACCGTATACTTATTGGTCAGATCCACGTTGGTTTCCTGGTTAAAAGAGGAAGCAGAGCCGTGGACCAGCCGGTTTAAGATGTGGGCCATGCGTTTCGTGTCATCGCTTTCCATCAGGATATCGTAGACATCTTCCAGGATCGGCATGGGTTTATACCGGTCCGGATGAGCCGGATCGATCAGGGACTCGTTTTTGTGGGTGATCCCCTTTTTGGCATAGGTCTTGATCAGCGCCTCATCGAGAAGCTGCCGCTCCTCATGGGTCATGTCCGGGATGAGCAGGCTGAAGAAGATATGCAGCTTCTGGATCTTCCCGGCCAGTGCCGAGTTGTCCATGGAAGGACCGTCCAGCAGCTCATTGACGGAGTTATCCGTTTTCCGGATCTCCATGATGTTGATGCAGTTCCGGCTGGCGGGGGAAATCCGGATGAACTCCCCGCCGATATTCTTGCAGGCCCGGTAGAACTCATGCCCTTTCAGCGGCGCTATGATGAAGACTTTGATGTTCTTGCGCCGCATCCGGGTGGCAAAAAGCTGCATGGTAAAGGTTTTCCCTGCACCGGAGCAGCCCAGGATCGCCACGTTGGCATTTTTGTACTGCCTGGAATCAAAGATATCCGCAATGACAAGGCTGTTGTTGTGCTTGTTGACACCAAATAAAATCCCGTTGTCATCACAGATGGAGTAGCTGACAAAAGGATAGCAGCTTGCCGCCCCGCTGGTTAAAACGTTCCGCCTGGAAAGCTGATACAGCTTCTTATCCAGAGATGCCAGGGGCAGCGTGGATAAAAAGCCCTGCTCCTGCAGAAAGTAGCAGGTTCTCAGGTCCATGTCCTGGGAGATCAGGAGCTTTTTCATCTCCTGTACCCGCCACTGCAGTTTCCTCTAAAGTAGAGGCTGTGACGGTAATGAGAAGGCTCATGTAATAGAAGTCCTCATTATTCGCCAGCCCCTGTTTTAAGAAATAACCGGAGCGGATGGCGGAATCCAGGTCGTCATAGTCGGTATTGGTATCCGAGGCGTCCTTGATCTTGGAACGGTTGATCCGAATCTGTTGTCCCAGCCGCTGCTGGATCTTATCCTTTGGCTGCCGGTGGAGGTAAAAATCCACGTCAATGCCTTCCCCAGCGTTTACCAAAAGAGACAGCCACCCCGGCACCACCCGGCTTTTGTAGCCGGATGACGGTACATACAGATAGGAGTGGTAGACCCCGTTGATCAGCACATAGCTGGAGTGCCGGAAATCCAGGGTTTCCGGAGAGAGAAATTCACTGATGCGGATGTCCTCATCGGACCGGTTCTCCTTGGCGTACCGTGCCAGTACGGAAGCAATGCGCTCCTGCAAGGGATGGGTGGCGCAAAGGGAGCGGTTTAAGAGGGTGTACAAAACATCCGTGGTAAACTCATCCGGATTTTCATGCTCTGTCACCTCATTGCCGCACTGGTACAGAAAGGTCTTGGCTGTCTGCGCCGTCGTCTCCAGGGATTCTAAGATCTCCCGTTCCGTCACCTTCCGGTTGGCGTTAAAAGGTTCATATTCCATAACAAGGAAGAACCGCCGGGAAACGGCCTCCCTGGAACTTAGGTTCCGGACAAACTTCAGGTAATCCTCCTGCAGCTCCCGGCACCGGGGATCCGTTTCATTTTCCAGCTCCTGTCTGGATTTCTCCAGATGCTGGTTGATGTCCGCCCGTTTGGAGATCATCTTGATCTGCAGCTTTACCGGGCTGATTTTCAGGTAGCTGATAAAGCTGTAGATGATCCCCATCTGCTCCCTGGCACTTCGGAGCAGGAAGTTGATGGGCTCGACTTCCAGGATTTTTACATACCGGCCATCCGTTGTGTAGATGACACCGTGGGCAATCTTTTCAATCGGAAGATAGTCCTCTATGGTCTGAAACTTCCGTTTCTTTTTCCTGCCGGAAGATTGGGAAGCCATGCGGCTCGATTTGGAAGCAGCCTTTTGCGGTGCCTCCGCATCCTTCGTCTTTGCCTTGCGAGCCTCTGCCTTGCGGGCCGCTTTCGCCTCCCGTGCCGCAAGGCGGGCATCCTGTGCGGCCTGTTTCTTTTTTGCGCGGAGCTCTTCCTTCGCTTCCTTTGCTCCCGGCGCTTGCTATTTTTTTCGCATTTCTGCTCGTAGTCTAACTGCCGGATATCTTCCCGGGCCTGCCTGCGGATGCCCCGCCGGGTGGAAGTATCGAAGGATCTATGCTCCCGAACCTTTGGCTCCCGTTTCTTTTTCTGCTTCGTTTTCCCCAGAAGGAGTGGGGGAAGGGGAGCCGGACAGATCCTGCTGGGGCGCCTCTTTCGTGGGAGGTGCATCGTCCTGCTGACCGGCCCCCTCAAAAGGGGGAGAATCCTCCAAAGAGCCCTTTTTCGTTTTCTTCCGCCGTTCCCGTTTGGCAGGCTTTTTTGCTTCTTTCGTGCCAGGCTGCTTCTGCCGTTTCTTCTTTGGCTCCGGCATTGCGTCAGAGCGGTAAACCACCCGCCGGTTTTTTAAAAACCGCAGGGCATTCATAAGGAAAGCGGTGATGCTCTCCCCGCCGATCCCGATGAGGGATACCATGGCCGCCGGCAGTGCGGTCATGCAAAGGATGATAATGCGGGTGGTCAGGGAAAACGGCAGATGGACCACCGGTACACCAATCAGCAGGGCGAAA
>ENA-OQDA01000763-OQDA01000763.1-human-gut-metagenome-genome-assembly--contig:-NODE-763-length-12489-cov-2.892736_pt1 | contig 12489 bp, 14 predicted proteins | sample MGYA00242771_ERZ504603 | MGnify/ENA primary metagenome ERZ504603 (study PRJEB26092, sample SAMD00036328) | human gut metagenome | host: Homo sapiens | study: EMG produced TPA metagenomics assembly of...
GTAATGACGGGTATCTTCTTGTAGGCTTTTTCCTCGCGTTTCACCTTCTCTGCATCCACGACAATCTCGCAGTGAAAAATCTTCTGTTCGATACGCTCGTTGAAGTTATCGGACACAGAACCGACAAACATACCCTGCGTCAAGCCGGAAATCTTGCTGGGCGGGATAAGCGCGTCCATCTGCGTGTTGATGGAGGTGGAAACATCCTGCCGGTTGATGGAAATGGACTGCCGTTTCTGCAACACCTTTCCGAAACGTTCGGATAGCGTCTTGGCGGTTTCGCCTACGACCTGCCCGGAGAAGATATTGCCTACGGTGTTCATCACGACCTTCGCTTCTTTATCACCGTAGTCGCGCACCAACTGGCTGAAATCCTGAAAGCCCAGACACACGGCAACCTTATTACTTCGTGCGGTGGCGATAAGATTATCCAGTCCTTTGAAATATATCGTCGGTAGTTCATCTATAATGACCGACGACTTCAGCATCCCCTTCTTGTTGATGAGCTTCACGATACGGGAATTATACAGACCGAGAGCTGCGCCGTAGATGTTCTGACGGTCGGGATTGTTACCCACGCAGAGGATTTTCGGCTCTTCGGGATTGTTGATGTCCAGCGTAAACTCGCTGTCCGACATTACCCAATAGAGTTGCGGGGAAATCATGCGCGAGAGCGGAATCTTAGCCGACGCAATCTGTCCCATCAACTGCTCCGCAGCACCTCCGAGCCATGCGTCCATGAACGGAGAAAGGTAGTTTTCCAGTTCCGGGTAAGAGGTCAGAATCGGGAAAATATCCTCATAGCGGCGGTTCAAAAACTCAATGGCATGGGGGAACGTGCAATACTTGCCATTCCGGAAAATTTTGAGATACCAGATGATAGCCGCGAAGAGGATGATGGGCGATTCCACAAAAAAGTCGCCCTGCTTTTGCACCCAACTTTTATTTAAGTTGAGCATAATGGTGTACGCACTCTCGTAAGCGTCCGTAATGTCCTCCATGAAATCCGGGTGGATGGGATTGCAACGGTGTGAGCGTCTCGGGTCGTCGAAGTTTATCACATAGAACTTCGGTTTCACCTTGTAGCCCTCCGGGTGGTTCAGCAGATGATTGTAGGCTATCGTGGACAAGTCACTGAATTTGAAGTCGTACACATACATCGAGAAGCCCTTTTCAATCTGCTGCTTGATGAAATTATTTACCACTGCGTAGGATTTGCCGCTGCCCGGCGTACCCAATACAATGGAAGCCCTAAAGGGATTCACGACATTGATCCAGCCGTTATTCCAACGCTTTTTGTAGTAAAACCGTGTCGGCAGATTGACCGAATACTCACTTTCTATGAGCCGTGTTTCCTGCATGAAGCTCTCATTCTCGTTGTTAAACACATCGTCCATGAGATTGTGCTTCAACAGGCGGCTCATCCACAGACCGCCCATCAGCAGGCAGACATAGCCTGCGCCAACGGTCAGGATATACAGTCCCGTCACCGCCTCTATCGGCAGCGGCAATGCCAGTATCCACCAGTTGAGGAAGAACAGCACGAAGCCAACGGCAAGAGCCGTCCAAATTCGTCCCCAAGTGATTTTCTCACCCTTCACGCCCTTTGTCCCCAGACAGGACAGGGCAAGCAGGAGAACGGCAAACAGTTTAGTGTACAGGATGGAACGGAACAGCCCCGCCGTGCGGTTGAAGTTCATCAGTATTCTGTCCACCACGCCGATGTCCACACCCCAAAGCCGGATGGCTTCGTAGCAGAACCAGTACACGTTCATGACCACTAAAATAATACTCACGGCACGCAGAAAATCCATGATTTTCGCCAATGCCCTCAAATCGTCTTCTTGTTGTGACATACATTGATTTTTTTGATTGTTGATACTCCTGATTACGTCCCCAAGCCCTTGCGCTTCTTCTTTTTCTTCTTGCGCTGCATCGCCCGGATGAAGGCTTCCTCTTCAGCGTCCACTGCCGAACCTTCGGGGGCAAACAGGTTCATGCCACTGGAATGGCTTTCGTATTCCCCTCCGGAATATCCTTGCCTGTTCTCCGGTTCCTCCACCGGAACGGAGATCGGAATCGGCGGCTGTCCGGCATAAGGCAGCGTGAAGTGTTCCTGCAAGGCGTTGGCGGAAAGTTCCTTGCCCATGCGTGAGCCGTTCAACACGCAGCCCGTGCGGTGGTCGATGAATGTGGCTCCATAGATGCGCCCTTCCTCTGTGTAGCGCAGTACGGTGTCGATGCCCTTTCCTTTGAGGGTGGCTACAAACTTCTCCTTGTCATACGTGCCTTCCAGTACGGAAAGGACGGTGCGTTTCGTCATGTCGGCAAGTTTCCTGTCCTTAATCTCCTGCTTGGAACGGGCAAACTTCTTCTGCACGGCTTCGTAGCCCACAGACTTCCCGAACAGCGAGGACTTGAACGGATTGCCGACCTTGTTGCCCTTGTCGTCCGTGACGGAATAGACCAGCCCGTGATACTCACGTCCGCGCACATTGCCATGCGCTTCCTCCACCGTCATATTATATAAGGAAAGGAGTGCGCGGTATTCGCCCATCGTCTGGAAGCGGTACTGCCCGCTGATAGCCTTGACGATATTTCCCGCCTGCTTCTTTACGTCGCCCGCAGAGGCGTCCACCTTGTGTAGCGGCGTGTCAAGACGGCGGTTCTTGCGTTCCGCGTCGTGTAGCCCGTACTTTCGTTCCAGTTCGCGTGTTATCTGCTTGCTCCGGTAAAAATTGTTCCGGGTGTCTATGCTCCTGCCATTCTCGTCCACCCTGACCGTCACAATATGCAGATGGTGGCGGTCGATGTCCTCGTGCTTGAAAACGAGATACGGCTGGTTGCCGAAGCCCATCTTCTCCAGATACTCCCGTGCGATATTCTGAAGCTCCGTGTCCGTCAAAATATCGTCGGGATGCGGATTGAGTGAGATATGCACCACCGGTTTCTCCACCTTCGACCGAACGGGCATCAGAGCGAGAAAGTCCTCCATCGCCCTATGGATTTCCATCGTTCCCGTGCCGTCATTGTAGATGCGGTTGGTTGTCAGAAGCCGCCCTTTCGCCTCGTTGATTTTCTCCCCGTTGTAGGCAAGTGCGCCATACAACGAGTTTCCTACACTGATTTTTGCGACCATTTTTCCTGCATTTCTCTTGAAAGTTCCACAATTTTACGGCTCAGTTTCACAAGTTCTACGGTCTGTTGTTCCAGCTTGTAAAGCAACGCCATCGCCTTTTTCTCGGAAAAATGCAGCCTCAGTTCCTTCACAACTTGGTTGTAATTTGTACCTATCGCGCGGAACTGCGCATGAAAATCGGACAGTTTGGTGTAGTAATCCACCAGCGTCTTGTCCACTTTCAGCACCTTGAACGGCTGTCCGAAGAAGTGCGCCTTCAGGAAAACTGATTTGGCGTAAACGCCCGACTTCTCGAACATGGAGAGGAAACGGTTGTGTTCCTCCTCGCTGAAACGGACGGTGTAGCGGAACACCGCCGGATCGAGTTTGGGATTTCTCCCGCCTTTGTTTCTTCTTTTTTCACTCATATTACTTTGGATTTAGCGGTTTGACGGCATAAGCCGCCGCTTCGAGGCACAGACACCGCAGGTTTGAGAGGCTTCCCGACTTCGGAGGGTAAGCCCGCCCCTGCAAGGGCAAGGCGTTTCGTGGCTGCTCAAAATATTTTGAGCGGCTGAAAACATACCTTGCTATGTTCAGGTGAACATAAAAATCCGTCGGGGGACGGATTGGGGGAATGCCTTTCAAACTCCGGGCTGCGCCACCTGCGGCGTACCCTGCCGTTCGGGTGCAAAGTTACGCCCTTAAAGCGGTATCGGACAGATGCTTGACCCGGACAATCAATGCCAACCGGCGCAACGTGCCGCCACTTGCCGGAGAAGTGATACAAGTTCCAAAATATCCTTGTTTATTTGCAGTGTGATTCGGATGTGGGACTGAAAATACACTCCTTCCGCCGGATGTTCGGACAGTAATCCGGACATCAATCCAAACGGTTGAAAACAGGTGTATGTATTCAGACAGTTTTCCAAGCACACGTCCATGCGGACGGATAAAAGCATGGGCGGTTGGACAAACCGATGATTACCCATAGGCACAGCCGGATTAAGGAGTGAATAAATAAATGAATGGGAGCGCGTGCGTACGTACTAATGGCAATACGCTACCGCCACCGGACAGATGTATAACCAAATAAATTATCAGACAAATGAAAGAAGCAACTTATGTGGCAATCTCCACGCAGAAAGGTGGAGCGGGTAAGACAACCCTGACGGTGCTTGTAGCAAGCTACCTGCACTATGTGAAAGGCTACAACGTAGCCGTGGTGGACTGCGATTTTCCGCAGTACAGTATCCATGATATGCGCAAGCGCGACATGAAAGCCGTCATGGAGGACGGGCATTACAAGGTGATGGCGTATGAGCAGCTCAAACGGCTGAAGAAGAACCCGTACACCATCAGATGCAGCCGTGCGGAAGATGCGGTAAAGACCGCCGAAAATCTGGTGGCAACGCAGCCCGACCTCGATTTCGTGTTCTTCGACCTGCCGGGAACCATCAACAATGCCGATGTGGTGCAGACCATTTCCAAAATGGACTACATCTTCACGCCCATCATCGCCGACCGTGTGGTGATGGAGAGTTCAATCAAGTTCGCCACCGTTATCAACGAACAGATGATAAGCACGGGCAAGTCCGGCATCAAAGGGATTTACCTCGTGTGGAACATGGTGGACGGGCGCGAAAAGACGGAACTTTACAAGGCATACGACAAGGTCTGTGCCGAGTTCGCCCTGCCCATTCTGGAAACACATCTGCCGGACAGCAAGCGTTTCCGCAAGGAGACGGCGGCAGAACGCAAGGCGGTATTCCGCTCCACGGCGTTTCCGGCGGACAAAATACTGGTACGCGGCAGCAACCTCGACAAACTCGTCGATGAGATTCTCGGCATCATCAAAAACTGAACGGCATGGCAAAGAAAACAAGAATCGAGGACATCGACAGCGAAGCCGTAATCAACTCGTTTCGACTGGACGATACAAGCATTCCGCCGGAAGCGAGAAGCACGGACGGGAACGCTCCTGTCCCACCTCCGAAAGAAGCGATACAAGAAGCCGTTTCTCCACCCGCCTCGCACTCCAAAGAGGAGCCGGAACGCAGGCGCAGGAACAGCAAGCCGGAAAAATTGGATTATGACACCGTATTTATATGCGGATCCAACGTCACGGCAAGACTCGGCAAGCAGGTCTATATCCGCAAGGAGTACCACGACCGCATACAAAAGATGCTTCATGTAATCGGTGGCAACGAGGTGACTATCGCGGCTTTTCTTGACAACGTGCTGACACACCATTTCACGCTGTTCCAAGACGAGATAGCCGAATCGTTCAAACGGCACATGGAATCCTATAATTTATAAATACCCCAAAAACAACAAAGAAGTATGAAAAGAACAAAGAAGAACCGTCAGGCTGAGTGCCTGCAAACAGGAAAGAGTGAAAGAACCGCTGCCAATGCAGCAAAGTGTGCAAACGGATACGGTCAGGAAAAGACCGGCAGAGACTTCCGCAAAGATGAAGGCAGGGGCAAGCCGCTCTCTGTTTTCTTGGAAGCATCGGAGATCAACACACGGCAATGTATATACATCAGCCGCGAGGTCCATGAGAAAGTTGCCGTCGTTGTCAGCCGTATGGGGAAAAAAGCTGAGCATCGGCAAGTTCGTGGACAACATCCTCCGTGACCATTTCCGGGAGTACGGGGCGCAGTACATGGAACAGATTGAAAACGCCCAAAAAGTAAGACTATGACAAAGGTGTTTCTAATCGTATCGGTAACCTGCAACGTGTGGTTCCTGATCCTGCTGTTCTATGACCGTATCATGGAAACGAAACTTGTCCGTTTCTTCCGACACATTGCCGGTCTGTGGAGGTCATTGGACAGTACGGCGGCAAAGCCGGAGGCAAAAGAAGCACCGCCCGCAGACACACCGGACATCATCGGCAAAAGCCGTTTCAAAATGGCTCCGACCCGGACAACCGCTGCCATACCGACGCAAGAAGCCGCCACTTCGGAAAAAGGCATTGAGCTGTCGGAGGAAGAGGCTACTTTTGACGACGGAAACATGGAAACCGTGTCCCATCCGGCACAAGTCCCGGAGGAAAAACTCGATGAAACCTTCACGAACATCCCGCCTTCGGAACTGGAGTACGGAGAGGATGAGCCGGAGGACGAGGAACCTGACAAAAAGCAGGCTTCGGGAAACAGTTTCGAGGATATTGACAGGGCTGTACGCACCATAAAGAAGGATTCACCGTCCGATGAGGAAATGCGACACGCCGGAAAGGTCATGACGGAACTGGACGGGACAGAGCTTTATACAAGGATAACGGAACGCCTGACCGATGAAGCAATGAGCGAGAGGCTTGCAAAGGCGATGGCAGTTTTCGTGGACACGGTGAACATGACCGTGACACAACAAAAGGAAAAGGTGTTCGTGATTCCCGATAACATCGAGGAGTTCGACTTCCGAAACTATGTATAACGCTAAAAAAGAGTGGAAATGAAAACCTAAGACGGCATCACACCATGCGCACGGCGGTACAAGGTACAGCCAATCCGCAACGGACACACCCAAGTCCGTAGAAACAAACGGGCAACCACTAAACCAAAGTAAAGTAATCAAGTATCAACCGCCCGACAAAGGACTATCCACCCTTTGGACGGCACAAAAAAAAGACAGTTTATGAATAAGAACATCAGACAAAAGTTTATCATCTCTGCGGCACTTATGATCGCCGCAACCGCCTCCGCTTTCGCACAAGGAAACGGTCTGGCAGGCATCAACGAAGCTACTTCTATGGTCACCAGTTACTTTGATCCGGGCACTAAGCTGATTTACGCCATCGGCGCGGTAGTCGGGCTTATCGGTGGCGTGAAAGTCTATGGCAAGTTCTCGTCCGGCGACCCCGACACGAGCAAGACCGCCGCATCGTGGTTCGGGGCTTGTATCTTCCTGATTGTCGCCGCCACTATCCTGCGTTCATTCTTCCTTTAATAAACAATGTATGGCTGAATACCCGATAAACAAGGGTATCGGCCGTCCGGTCGAGTTCAAGGGTCTAAAGGCTCAGTACCTCTTCATATTCTGCGGAGGTCTGCTGGCTCTCTTCGTCCTGTTCGTCATCCTCTACATGGTCAGCTTCGACCAGTGGATATGTATCGGCTTCGGCGCGGCATCGTCTTCCGTCCTCGTATGGCAGACCTTCGCGCTGAACGCCCGGTACGGTGAACACGGGCTGATGAAGTTGGGAGCGGTAAGGAGCCATCCCCGATACCTTATCAACCGGCGGCGGATCACCCGATTATTCAAATGGCAACGAAAGGAAGAAACGACATGAGAAATATATCCAAAATGACAACACTGGAAAACAAGTTCCCCCTGCTGGCGGTGGAGCATGGCTGCATCATTTCAAAAGACGCCGACATCACGGTGGCTTTTGAGGTGGAACTGCCGGAACTTTACACCGTGACGGGCGCGGAGTACGAGGCGATACACGGCTGCTGGTGCAAGGCAATCAAGGTGCTGCCGGACTTCTGCGTCGTGCATAAGCAGGACTGGTTCATCAAGGAACGCTACAAGCCGGAACTGGCGAAGGACGACATGAGTTTTCTGAGCCGCTCCTTTGAACGCCACTTCAACGAGCGTCCGTACCTGAAACACACCTGCTACCTCTACCTGACCAAGACGACGAAGGAACGTAACCGGATGCAGAGCAACTTCAGTACGCTGTGCCGTGGGCATATCATCCCGAAGGAGCTGGACAAGGAAACCGCCGGGAAGTTCATGGAAGCTGCCGAACAGTTCGAGCGCATCATGAACGACAGCGGCTTTGTCAGGCTGCGCCGCCTCTCCACCGACGAGCTTGTCGGGACGGAGACGTCCGCCGGACTGATAGAGCGTTACTTCTCGCTCATGCCCGAAGGCGACACGACCTTGCAGGACATCGACCTCTCGGCAAAGGAAATGCGCATCGGCGACAACCGCCTTTGCCTGCACACCCTCTCTGACGCGGAGGATATGCCCGGAAAGGTGGCGACTGACATCCGCTACGAGAAACTCTCCACGGATCGAAGCGACTGCCGCCTCTCCTTTGCCTCTCCCGTGGGGCTGTTGCTCTCTTGCAACCACATCTACAACCAGTATGTGATTATCGACAACAGTGAAGAGAACCTTCAAAAATTCGAGAAGTCTGCGAGGAATATGCAGTCGCTCTCCCGATACAGCCGGAGCAACAGCATCAACCGCGAGTGGATAGACCAATACCTGAACGAAGCCCATTCCTACGGGCTGACATCGGTGCGGGCGCACTTCAACGTCATGGCGTGGAGCGACGATGCGGAGGAACTGAAGCATATCAAGAACGACGTGGGCAGCCAGCTGGCGAGCATGGAGTGTGTACCGCGCCACAACACCATCGACTGCCCGACACTCTACTGGGCGGCAATGCCCGGCAACGCGGCGGACTTCCCGGCGGAAGAGAGTTTCCACACCTTCATCGAGCAGGCGGTATGCCTCTTTACGGAGGAAACCAACTACCGAAGTTCGCTATCGCCCTTCGGCATCAAGATGGTGGACAGGCTCACGGGAAAACCGTTGCACCTCGACATCAGCGACCTGCCGATGAAGCGGGGCATCACCACCAACCGCAACAAGTTCGTGTTGGGTCCTCGGGCAGCGGCAAGTCGTTTTTCATGAACCACCTCGTGAGGCAATACTACGAACAGGGTACGCACGTGGTATTGGTGGACACGGGAAACTCCTATCAGGGCTTGTGCGAGATAATCCGGCGCAAGACAAACGGGGCGGACGGCGTGTACTTCACCTACACGGAGGAGAAACCGATTTCATTCAACCCTTTCTACACCGATGATTACGTGTTCGACGTGGAGAAGAAGGACAGCATCAAGACATTGCTGCTGACGCTCTGGAAGTCGGAGGACGACAAAGTGACGAAGACGGAAAGCGGCGAACTGGGCAGTGCGGTGAACGCCTATATCGAGCGTATCAGGGCTGACCGGAGCATCGTCCCCTCGTTCAACACCTTCTACGAGTATATGCGCGACGATTACCGAAGGGAGTTGGCGGAACGTGAGATAAAGGTGGAGAAGTCCGATTTCAACATCGACAATATGCTCACCACCATGCGGCAGTATTACCGGGACGGACGCTACGACTTCCTGCTCAACTCCACGGAGAACATCGACCTGCTCGGCAAGCGGTTCATCGTCTTCGAAATTGACAGTATAAAGGAGAATCGCGAACTTTTCCCGGTCGTGACCATCATCATCATGGAAGCCTTCATCAACAAGATGCGCCGTCTGAAAGGCGTGCGCAAACAGCTCATCGTGGAAGAGGCTTGGAAGGCTCTCTCTTCGGCGAACATGGCTGAGTATCTTCGCTATATGTACAAGACCGTGCGCAAGTATTACGGTGAGGCAATCGTGGTGACGCAGGAGGTGGACGACATCATTTCCTCGCCCGTGGTCAAGGAGAGCATCATCAACAACTCCGACTGCAAGATACTTCTCGACCAGCGGAAGTACATGAACAAGTTTGATGCCATACAATCCCTGTTGGGGCTTACGGAGAAAGAGAAGTCGCAGATACTCTCCATCAACATGGCGAACAACCCGTCAAGGCTCTACAAGGAAGTGTGGATAGGACTGGGCGGCACGCAGTCGGCGGTCTATGCCACCGAAGTTAGTGCTGAAGAGTATCTGGCGTACACCACCGAGGAAACGGAGAAAGTGGAGGTTTACCGTCTGGCGGAGCGGTTAGGCGGCGACATCGAAGCCGCCATCCGGCAGCTTGCCGAAAGACGAAGGAATAAGTAAAAACAGATTCATCAACTAAAAAATGAAAATGCGTATGAGTATATCAAGAACGAAAATGCTGCAAGTCAGCAAGTGTTTAATCGGGCTGGCAGTCATGATGCTGCAATCCTGCGAAACCGTGGATAACCGCCGCGACCTGCTTTGCGGGAACTGGGAGAGCGTTGAGGGAAAGCCCGACGTGCTTATCTACAAGGAGGGCGAAGCCTATAAGGTGACGGTGTTCAAACGGAGCGGTCTGCGCCGTAAGCTGAAACCGGAAACCTATCTCTTGCAGGAGGAGAACGGCAACCTGTTCATGAACACCGGATTCCGTATCGACGTGTCCTACAATGAGGCGACGGACATCCTGACCTTCTCGCCGAACGGGGACTATGTGCGCGTGAACCCGAAACCGGACCATCCGATAAGCGAACAATAACGATAACCACTAAAATCCAAAGTAACATGAGAACAAGAATAACACTTATTATCTGCCTGTGCCTGTTTGCAGTCGGCAGGGCAAGCGCACAGTGGGCGGTGATAGACCCGTCCAACATCGCGCAGAGCATCGTGAATACCTCCAAGAACGTGGTACACACTTCCACGACCGCCCAGAATATGATAAAGAATTTTCAGGAGACTGTGAAGATTTATGAGCAGGGCAAGAAGTATTACGACGCACTGAAATCCGTGAACAATCTGGTAAAAGACGCCCGGAAAGTGCAGCAAACCATCCTGATGGTGGGTGACATCACCGACACCTATGTGACCAGCTTCCAGAGGATGATGCGTGACGACAACTTCACGGTGGAGGAACTGGGAGCCATCGCCTTCGGCTACACCAAGCTGTTGGAGGAATCCAACGATGTGCTGACGGAACTGAAGAATGTGGTGAACATCACCACGCTCTCCATGACGGACAAGGAGCGCATGGATGTGGTGGAACGCTGCTACTCCAAGATGAAGCGTTACCGCCACCTCGTGAGCTACTACACCAACAAGAACATCAGCGTGAGCTACCTGCGGGCAAAGAAGAAGAACGACCTCGACCGCATCATGGGGCTGTACGGGAACATGAACGAAAGATACTGGTAGCCTATGAATTTCGACAACCTTCACCAGATTCTGCGCTCGCTCTACGAGCAGATGATGCCGCTGTGCGGGGACATGGCGGGCGTGGCGAAAGGCATCGCCGGGCTGGGTGCGCTGTTCTACGTCGCCTACCGGGTATGGCAGTCGCTGGCGAGAGCCGAACCGATAGACGTGTTCCCCATGCTGCGCCCGTTTGCGATAGGCTTATGCATCATGTTCTTTCCGACGGTGGTATTAGGCACGATAAACAGCATCATGTCGCCCGTCGTGCAGGGCACGGCAAAGATGCTGGAGGCGGAAACGCTGGACATGAACCGATACCGGGAGCAGAAGGACAAACTGGAATACGAGGCGATGGTACGCAACCCGAAACCGCCTACCTTGTGTCAAACGAGGAGTTTGACAAACAGCTGGAGGAACTGGGCTGGTCGCCCGGCGACATGGTAACGATGGCGGGAATGTATATCGAACGTGGGATGTACAACATGAAGAAAGGCATCCGCGATTTCTTCCGCGAGATACTGGAACTGATGTTCCAAGCCGCCGCCCTCGTGATAGACACCATCCGCACTTTTTTCTCGTGGTGCTGGCGATTCTCGGTCCGATAGCCTTCGCCATATCGGTATGGGACGGCTTTCAAAGTACACTCACACAGTGGATATGCCGCTACATACAGGTTTATCTGTGGCTGCCCGTGTCGGATATGTTCAGCACCATACTGGCGAAGATACAGGTTCTGATGCTGCAAAACGACATCGAGCGGATGCAGGCAGACCCGAACTTCTCGCTGGATTCGAGCGACGGGGTCTATATCGTCTTCATGATAATCGGCATCATCGGCTACTTCACCATCCCGACGGTGGCAGGCTGGATTATCCAAGCCGGAGGCATGGGAAGCTACGGTCGCAACGTGAACCAGACGGCAGGACGAGCCGGAAGCATGGCAGGCAGCGTGGCGGGTGCAGCCGCAGGAAACATGGTCGGACGTGCCGGGAAACTGCTGAAATAATCAACTGACAATTAAAAACGAATAAACAACAATGGAATTTAAGTCACTCAAAAACATCGAATCATCGTTCAGGCAGATACGCCTATTCAGTATCGTCTTCCTCTCGCTGTGCGCCATGATAACGGTATGGAGCGTGTGGAGTTCCTACCGCTTCGCGGAGCGGCAACGGGAAAAGATTTACGTGCTGGACAACGGCAAGTCGCTGATGCTGGCTCTCTCGCAGGACTTGTCGCAGAACCGTCCGGCGGAGGCAAGGGAACACGTGCGTCGCTTCCACGAGCTGTTCTTCACGCTCTCGCCCGAAAAGAGCGCGATAGAGCATAACGTGAAACGCGCCCTGCTATTGGCGGACAAAAGTGTGTACAACTACTATTCGGACTTCGCGGAGAAGGGGTACTACAACCGCATCATCGCCGGGAACATCAACCAAGTGCTGAAGGTGGACAGCGTGGTGTGCGACTTCAACGCCTATCCCTACCGTGCCGTGACCTACGCCA
>ENA-OQDA01000764-OQDA01000764.1-human-gut-metagenome-genome-assembly--contig:-NODE-764-length-12485-cov-2.353941_pt1 | contig 12485 bp, 17 predicted proteins | sample MGYA00242771_ERZ504603 | MGnify/ENA primary metagenome ERZ504603 (study PRJEB26092, sample SAMD00036328) | human gut metagenome | host: Homo sapiens | study: EMG produced TPA metagenomics assembly of...
TAGCATTCCTCCTGTAATAAATACTAGAAAAACAGTAGGAAAAGTAGGGAGAAGGGAAATGGAGAAAGATTTAGCATTAAAATATGAAAAACTGCAGAAGCGCCTGAAAGAAATGGGTCGCCTGGTGGTCTCCTTTTCCGGCGGAGTGGATTCCACATTTCTGCTGGCTGTGGCACGTGAGGTCATCGGGGATCAGGTGACGGCGGTAACAGCAGCGGGAAGATCAGTACCGGAATGGGAGATCGAAGAGGCGAGAGAATTTTGCCGGGAAAGAGGCATACGCCATATCGTATTTTCTTTTGATGAGCTGGAGGTAGACGGATTTGCGGATAATCCCCCTGATCGGTGCTATCACTGCAAGACTGCTATTCTACAAAAGTAAGAGAGGCTGCAGAGCAGGTGGATACGCTGTACATCGCAGAAGGTTCCAATGTGGATGATGATGGCGATTACAGACCGGGAAAACGAGCTGTACAGGAAGCCGGGGTCATCAGTCCGCTGAAAGAGGCGGGGCTGACCAAGGCTGAGATCCGGCAGCTTTCTAAGGAAATGGGACTTGCCACGTGGGATAAACCATCCTTTGCGTGTCTGGCGTCCAGGTTCGCCTATGAAGAACCGATCACGGCTGAGAAGCTGCGAATGGTGGAACTGGCGGAAAAATTTCTGCGGGAGCATGGATTTTCACAGTATCGTGTACGCATGCACGGGAGCATGGCGAGGGTAGAAGTGCTGCCGGAAGATCTGGAACGATTCCTGGATCCGAAGCTGAGACAGGACTTTACCGGACATATGAAGGTCCTGGGATTCACCTACACAGCTCTGGACCTGGACGGATACCGGACCGGGAGCATGAATGCCACCTTAAAATAGAAAATGTAGAGAGTAAAATGCGGCCTGCGGTCGCTTTGCAGAAGGAAGAAGGTAATAGACATGAGTGATCATATTTCAAGAGAAGATGCGCTGTCACTGGTCAAGGCGCATAACAAAGAGCCATTTCATATCCAGCATGCGCTGACTGTGGAAGGTGTAATGAGATGGTTTGCACAGGAACTGGGATTCGGCGATGACGCGGATTTCTGGGGCGTCGTGGGACTGCTTCACGATATCGACTTTGAAGAATATCCGGAGGAACACTGCATCAAGGCTCCGGCGATCCTCCGTGAAGCAGGTGTTGGTGAAGATATCATACACGGTGTTTGCAGTCATGGATACGGGATCACAGTTGATGTGGAACCGGAGCATCTGATGGAAAAAGTGCTGTATGCTACAGATGAATTGACGGGCCTGATCGGAGCCGCAGCTTTGATGCGTCCGTCAAAAAGCGTGCAGGATATGGAAGTAAAATCCGTAAAGAAAAAGTACAAGAGTGCCAATTTCGCGGCGGGATGCTCCCGCGAAGTCATCGAGCGCGGAGCCGATATGCTGGGATGGGAGCTGAGCGACTTGATCCAGAAGACGATCCTGGCAATGCGTTCCTGTGAAGCGGATATCGCAGAGACGATGGCGGAGGAAGGCAACTAATGGCGGAGAGCAGATTTTCGAGAACGGAGCTATTGCTGGGACAAGACAGCATCCGGAAACTTTCAGAGAAACGTGTGGCAGTGTTCGGGATCGGAGGCGTAGGTGGATATGTGACGGAAGCTCTGGCGAGGAGCGGTGTGGGAGCACTGGATCTCATCGATAAAGACACGGTCAGTATATCGAACATCAACCGGCAGATCATCGCCCTGACCAGCACTGTGGGAAAATATAAGACTGAGGTGATGAAGGAGCGGATTTTGGACATCAATCCGGATCTGCAGGTGAAGACGTACAACATGTTTTACCTGCCGGAGACGGCGGATCAGTTTGACTTTACCCGGTATGACTACGTGGTGGATGCCATCGACACGGTGACCGGCAAGATCGCCCTGGTGCTCCATGCACAGCGTGACAACGTGCCTGTCATCAGCTCCATGGGTGCGGGCAATAAACTGGATGCTTCTCAGTTTAAGGTGGCGGATATTTATAAGACGTCGGTCTGTCCGCTGGCCAAAGTAATGCGCAGAGAACTGAAACGGAGAGGCGTGAAGCACTTAAAAGTGGTCTATTCCAAAGAAGTCCCGCTGACACCGGACTACGAAGCGTGCGGTGAAGACGCTCGCGTTCATGGCAAACAGGTGCCGGGCAGCAGTGCTTTCGTGCCATCTGTGGCGGGACTGATCCTGGCGGGCGAAGTCGTTAAGGATCTGATCAAAGCATAATGAAATCACTGAATCCATAAAATCGCAAACAGATTCCTCGAGATGCGGAAAAAGATTTCTGTATTTTGGGGAATTTTTTCTTTCTCTGGGAAATATACTGTTCTGGGTGGTGAGGCTATGATTATTATGTTCGAAAAAAATCGGTTTTTACTGGGCGGCAGGAGTGCTGGCTGCTGCGGTAGTGCTGGGAGCAGGGGTCTTTACAGCGGGCGGGTCGTGCTGCAGGAAAGAGTCTCAATACGGCGGCAGACGGCAACTGGGGACTCAGTTTTCAGGAGGCGGGGAACCGCCGGTGGCGAATGCAACCATGGATTATCTAAAGAAATTCGATGCTTATTATGCGGAGGATACCGATAAGAAAGAGCTGTTTCTGACGTTTGACGCCGGCTATGAAAACGGTCATACGGCGAAGATCCTGGATACTTTAAAAAAGCATCACGTCAAGGCGACGTTTTTTGTGGTGGGGAATTTCATCGAGACCAGTCCTGATCTGGTGAAGCGGATGGTGAAGGAAGGACATCTGGTAGGAAATCACACCTTTACCCATCCTGACATGTCGGAGATCGCAACGGAAGAGGCATTTCGTCAGGAACTAGCCAAACTTGAGGATCTTTATGAAAAAACGACCGGCAAGAAGATGAAAAAATATTATCGACCGCCACAGGGTAAGTACAGCGAATCGAATTTAAAGATGGCAAAGAAAATGGGATATCATACGATTTTCTGGAGTCTGGCTTATGTAGACTGGTATGAGTCGGATCAGCCGACTCGGGAAGAAGCGCTGGAAAAGATGGTTCCACGGATCCATCCGGGGGCAATCGTGCTCCTTCACAGCACATCGGCGACCAATGCGCAGGTGCTGGATGAACTGCTGACCAAGTGGGAAGACAAGGGATATTCTTTCAAACGCGTGGATCAGCTGACATAAGTCATCTGAGTCTGCTGGAAGTTTCCGGAATTTTAGAAAAACCGGAACCGGAATACCTGCTCCTTCATAGTATATACCATACGAGTGAAAGGAGAGTGTTTTCATGAGATGCACAACTTCGTCCCAATGGACGTCTGAGAGATGCAAAGGCGTCTGCGGAGATTCGCGGGAGCATGGTGGTTGCAGCGATCCAGGCAGACCACCGTACAGACCTGGCGGCTGCAGCGATCCAGGCAGACCACCGTACAGACCTGGCGGCTGCGGGCATTATGGTGGCTGCGGGTATTATGATGGCTGTGAAAAACCGCCATACAGACCTGGTGGAAATCCGGAGTGTGGCTGCGGCAGACCGCCTCAGCCGTGCGGCTGCGGAACATCCTGCCATCCTGTCTGGGTTTGCGGCGATTAGCCGTCTACACATGTGATCCCTTGGATTTAAGACTATAATAAAAACAGCAGGTACTTCTCATTGCGAGACACCTGCTGTTTTGGTGTGCGCCTGTCAGCACACGATTTTATCTAATCTAGTTTTTCAGACTTTGCATAGGGGCCGGGATCCTGCCGCCTCTCTGGATCATAACAGATGAGGACTTGCGGTTGATCTTCATGATCGGACCAGTTCCCAGAAGTCCTCCAAAATCCAGGACTTCGCCGGCTTCGTGGCCGATGGCAGGGATCACGCGGACTGCCGTTGTCTTGGAGTTGACCATACCGATAGCTGCTTCATCGGCGATGATAGCGGAGATGGTATCAGCCGGGGTATCACCCGGGAGCACGATCATATCCAGCCCTACGGAGCACACTGCTGTCATGGCTTCCAGCTTTTCCAGTGTAAGTGTACCAGCCTCTGCGGCATCGATCATGCCGGCGTCTTCGGATACCGGGATGAATGCTCCCGAAAGTCCGCCTACGCTGGAGGATGCCATAACGCCTCCTTTTTTCACTGCATCGTTGAGCATGGCCAGTGCCGCTGTGGTACCATGAGTCCCACACTGCTCAAGTCCGATCTCTTCCAGAATGTGAGCTACCGAATCGCCTACTGCCGGAGTCGGAGCCAGGGACAGATCGATGATCCCGAACGGAACTCCCAGTTTTGCAGAGGCTTCGCTTCCGACCAGCTGTCCCATACGGGTGATCTTGAATGCTGTTTTCTTGATGAGATCCGCCACTTACGGAAAGGGGTGCGTCTTTCGGAAGCTTCGAAAGAGCTGCCCGCACAACGCCAGGACCGGATACGCCTACGTTGATGACACAGTCAGGTTCTCCTACGCCATGAAACGCGCCTGCCATAAACGGATTATCTTCCGGCGCATTGCAGAAGACTACCAGCTTGGCAGCGCCGATGCACTGCCGGTCGCTTGTCAGCTGAGAAGCTTCCTTGACCACGTTGCCCATCATTTTGACAGCGTCCATGTTGATGCCGGCTTTTGTGGAACCAATCATTGACGGAAGAGCAGACGAAGTCCGTTTCTGCCAGTGCTCGTGGAATGGATTCGATCAGTTCCCTGTCGCCGGCCGCAAAACCTTTTTGCACGAGAGCGGTATACCCGCCGATGAAGTTGACGCCGATCTTCTTTGCCGCCTTGTCAAGGGCATGAGCGTACTTGACCGGATCACCGCCGGATACTGCTGTCAGCATGGCGATCGGTGTTACGGAAACTCGCTTGTTTACGATGGGAATACCGTATTTCTTTTCGATCTCTTCCCCTGTCTGAACAAGGTTGCCGGCCAGACGGCAGATCTTTTCATAGACCTTCTCGCAGGACTTGTCGATATCTGTATCGCAGCAGTCCAGCAGAGAGATCCCCATGGTGATGGTTCGTATATCCAGATGTTCCTCCTGGATCATGGTAATGGTTTCCATGATATCTTTCATGTTTAGCATTGCAGTTACCTCCCCCTGTCCTTAAATTCGATGCATGGAATTGAAAATGTCTTCATGCATTACGTGAACGGTCATAGTCGGCACTTCTTGCAGGATGCTTTCTTTCAGTTCATCCAGAGAACATTCCATGTGCTGGATATCCACCAGCATGATCATGGCAAAATACTTGTCCAGGATCGACTGAGTTACTTCTACAACGTTTACATTTGATTCGGCACAGGCAGTGCTGACTTTTGCCAGGATGCCTACCATATCTTTCCCAATAACGGTAATGACTGCTTTCATATTTCCCCTCCTGTAGTTTTGGTAATAATTTAATATTTTAGCACAGTATACCGCCCGTCTTCAAGGGCAGGGTCAGTTTTCCACCGTATTTTTATGCCCGGATATTTTTCTGCAAAGTACAGCTTGTTTCTTTTGGCGTTCCCGATCATATTAGAGAAGGAATGACCGTTTGCTTCTGAATGCAAATTCTCCTGCTGGCATTTGATTTTTTTTTGGTGTTTTCAAGCAGCGAAGCAATTGGTTTTCCAGGGATTCTTTCGCCAGTTCGCCTTCTACCAGCTGTCGGAACGCAGGGTGAAATGTATGACCGCAGACGGCTTTGCCCTCGGTAATCAAATCGGTGCTTTTAAGGCCGACTCTAAGAATGGTGATCCCGGCGTCACTTAGGATCCGGTACATTTCTTTGGTGGTGGAGACGGCTTCCTCTGTAGTCAGAGGCTGATAGATTCCTTCCTCATACATCTGCAAAAGTCGGGTGTTCTGCAGTACTATGGTAGGATAGAGCCTCGCCAGCTGAGGCGCAAGCCGAACCGTTTCCTTTGCAGATGCGATAGACTTTGCAGGAGAATCGCCGGGCAGCCCGATCATCAGCTGGATCCCCAGGGTAAACCCGTACTCCTTGATGAGATGGCAGGCGCTGTAGACGTCTTCTACTGTATGACCGCGGTTGGAGGCACGAAGCACGTCGGGATCGAAGGATTGAACGCCCAGCTCGATGATGTCTGCGTCGTATGTTTTCAGGTTGTCCAGGATGTCCCGGTCGATGTAGTCCGGACGGGTGGACATGTGGATCTTGTCGATGAGACCGGCGTCTTTGTATTCTTTGGCAACTGTCAGAAATGCCGACTGCTCAGCTATGGAAAGCCCGGTAAAGCTGCCGCCGAAAAAGGCCAGCTCGATGGTCTCAAGGCCGCGCCCGGTGAGGGTAGGCAGGTATGTTTCGATTGTATTTCTCACATCTTCGGGACTCACATCGCTGCTGCGGGCGGTGATTGCCTTCTGATTGCAGAAGACGCAGTCGTTGGGGCAGCCGCGATGAGGAATGAAGACGGGTATGATAGCATGCTTTTTTCATGAGATTATTGTACCACAAATAACGAGATAAGGTATCACAAACGTGGCAAGGCATGGTATAATAAACGAACCTGCGAAGGAATACAAATAAAATAGATGGAGAAAGTATTTTGGAAAGACAAGATAACAGGCAGCGTGCACGGCATGCGAAGAGAATGAAACGGTATCGTCAGCGTAAGATCCTGGTCCTTATCCTGGCTGTCCTGGTAGTGGCGGTGGCGGGATTTGCCATCCTGTATCAGGCGAAGCAGTCTCCCATCAAGCTCAACGGGGATGCGGAGATGACCATCAGTCTCAACGGTGTATACGATGAGCCGGGAGCGACTGCAAAGATAGATGGTAAAGACTACAGTAAAAAGATCAAGATCGACAGTGATCTGGATACGACGAAAGCCGGAAAATATACGGTGAAGTACAGTGTGAAAGGCTATACGGCAAAGCGGACGATCACGGTGACAGGCGAGATGGATCCTGTGCTGGAGCTGACCGGAGCCAACAAGATCACCGTGAAGCTGGGTGAGTCTTTTGACGAGCCGGGTTACAAGGCCACTGATAAAAAGGGTAATGATATCACGAAAGATGTGAAGGTTTCCTACGATGATCTCAACAAGGCTGGAAATCGTAAACTGGCTTATACTGTCGAGGATTCCAAGGGCAACAAAACGCGGGTGTTCCGAAATGTGACGGTAGAGCCGAACACCAGTTATCAGACGCCGGGGCTTCCGATCTGCATGTATCATTACGTGTACGATGAGAACGATCCGCCGGAGGATCTTAACAAGAGGTTCGGCAATTATATTTCGGCTCAGGCACTGGAGGCGGAACTAAACTGGCTCAATTCAGAAGATTATTATTATCCGACCTGGAAGGAGGTGCGGGAATATATCGACGGCAAGCTGAAACTGCCGGACAAGAGCATTGTATTGTGCTTTGACGATGGAGCCAAGAGCTTCCTGGATCACGGTATCCCGGTACTTGAAAAGTGCAAGGTCCCGGCTACATGTTTCATGATCACATCCTCTAATGGAGAAGAAAAAATCGCCCAGTATCAGAGCGATTATGTGTACTATGAGTCTCATTCCCACAACATGCACAGGCCAGGCGGAAACATCGGTCACGGCGGCATTTTCCCGGCGATTTCCCATGAAGAGGGAATGGCGGATCTGAAGAAATCCATCGAGATCTGTGGCAGCGGTGATGCCTTTGCTTATCCGTATGGGGATTACAACGACAGCAGTGTGGCCATGGTCAAGGAAGCCGGGTTCCTGTGCGCAGTGACGACTCAGCCGGGCAAGGCCAAGCCGGGTGATAACCCGCTGCTTCTGCCGCGGGTGCGCATGTCCCTGGGACAGAGCCTGGAGGCATTCCAGAAGAAAGTACAGCCATAAGGAGAAAGAATGGCTGGGTGGCATAGCTGAAAGCGGAGAGGCCTGGGTGGCGATTCCGGGAGCAGATTAATCCTGGGCTGGCTGCTGCAAAGGCTTCGGTGCGGCGTCTACGAGGATGCTGCCGATATCCATCAGTGGGCTGTCCTTCGAGTAGTATAAGGTCGATATCGCGATCTTCGAGGAAGGTCGCGATTTTTTATGGTCCGGGTGTGTTTCGATATTGCCGTTTACGACCAAGAGGCGGCGGCCGGACAGGGGGAGGCCGCCGCCGGTGCCTCCAATGAACCCGTAGTCAAATCCCGGCAGGTGTATATGACCCGGATGGATCAGCAGCACGTCCGTGTCATGGTCCGCAAGGGTCTTTGCAATACCTGCGTCTGACGTGATGAACGATCGGTCATCCACAGGCAGCAGGCTGCAGCGGGTGTAGCCTTGCTTGACGTGGATCTTTGTCAGGATTGTGCTGTCGGCTGCTGCCTTTGCTTCCGCTGCTGCCAGCAGATCCGGATCCGTGTACTGGAGATTATGGATAAAATATTTCCCTGTGCAAACAGCATTGTACCGGATATTTCCCGGGTAATTTCGCGTCAGTTTTTCCGGATCTCCGTGAAAGATCTGCGCCTTTTCCCAAAGTCCCAGCTGGCACAGCAGGATATCCGCATGGGTAGAAATCTCCGGATAAACGACAGGTACGTCGAGAGATTTCAGCTGAAAGCCGTTGCTTTGCAGAAACCTTTGCAGTGATGGCGAAGCCAGGCGAGAGAGATAGACGATGGGTGTGTTTTGCAGCATAGCGGGATTCTCCTTATCGTGATTACTGGGGATATTGTAACATGTTTTGCGGGAAGATGGTGAGACTGTTATGAGTAGAGTCGTGCTGACCGCTACCAAAATCTTTGTTTTTCTAAAAAAATGGGGAAGATGCAGAATTTTTCTTTGGCTACGGTTTCAGTCAAATACCTAAATCTTCGAATAGTGAAAAAATCAGCCGATATTGGGAAAATGCAAGAGCAATGTAGAGTTGCCGAGCTATTTTGATTGTACAGCTTCTCGATATCCATTAAAAAATATGAGATTACGAGAAATAGATTTTAGACACAAGACACACTTTCTCGAAATGGTATTGTAAAATCGCAAAACGAAGATTTAGGAAAAATCGTGAAAGCAATCCGTGCAGGATTTTCTCGTTTTAGTCTGTTTTTAAGTGGAATCGAAGATTTTGGTACGGGCTAGATCGGGAAAGCTATTCCAAATCCGCTTTCTGATATGATAAAATAACTCCATCGAACAGGCAATACAGAAAGGCGGGTAGCACGAACATGGTACACATCGGAAACAGCTGGGACGACGTCCTGAAGGGCGAATTTGACAAGGATTATTATCTGAAGCTGCGGGAGTTTCTCAAGCAGGAATACGGCAGCCGAACGATTTATCCCAACATGTACGATATTTTCAATGCGTTGAAGTTTACACCGTATGAAGATGTGAAAGCGGTGATCCTGGGGCAGGATCCGTACCATGAACCGGGACAGGCTCACGGGCTTTGCTTTTCGGTGCAGAAGGGTGTGCAGAAACCTCCTTCGCTGGTGAATATTTTTAAGGAGCTGCAGGATGATCTGGGGATCGATCCGCCGAACCACGGCAATCTGGAAAGCTGGGCGAAAAACGGCGTGCTCCTGCTCAATACGGTTTTGACGGTTCGCAGGGGAGCGGCAGGCTCGCACCGAGGCCAGGGCTGGGAGGTCTTCACGGATCAGGTGATCCAGCATCTTAACGCCAGAGAAAAACCAATGGTATTCATTCTCTGGGGCGGCTTTGCAAAGGCTAAGGAAGCTCTCATCACGGGAAAGCAGCACTGCATCATCAAGAGCGTACATCCGAGTCCACTGTCGGCACATCGAGGTTATTTCGGCGGAAAGTATTTTTCGAGAACCAATGCATTTCTGCAGTCTACAGGGCAGGAACCCATCGACTGGAGCATTCCGGAATAGCTCTACCGCACCACCATCAGTACCAGCTCCGCAACGAATACGGCGCTGCAGGCACCCACTGCAACGATGAGCAGTCCCTTGCCTTTGTAGGCGATGAATACGGCGACAGCCAGCCCTGCGATGGCGGAGATCATGTGGTTGGTCCCATACAGGATCGCCGGGAAAGTCATCGCGGCCAGAACGGTATAAGGAATATAATAGAGAAACGAGTTGAGAAACCGGTTCTCTATTTTTTTATTGACCAGAACGAAAGGCAGGGCACGGATCAGATATGTGACACCGGCCATTACCAGCAGATATGGTAAAAATGTAAGCATGTCCATTATTCAGCCTCCTTTACCGGGAAGAATACAGCCCCGGCCACTGATGCGATCACTGCGCTGATAATAATGGCGAATCCCGCCGAGATCCCTGAAAAGACAGGAACGTATCGGATCACGGTACTGATGATGATGGCGAGGATCACGGTGATCAGTACGTGGCGGCTTTCGCGCGCTTTCGGTACAACAACGGCGATGAACATGCCATAGAGGGCGATGCCCAGCGACGTGGTGATGATCTCCGGCATGATGTTTCCCAGGACTGCTCCGAAGAGAGTCCCTGCGGACCAGCCCAGGATCGGAAGACTGATAAGACCGGAAAAGTATTCTTTTGAAATCGATCCGTCGTGACCGATGGCAACGGCAAAGATCTCGTCGGTGATGGCGAATCCCAGCAGCCACTTCCAGACGCCGCGGAATTTCCCGTCCACTTTCTGGGAAAGGGAAATCGCCATCAGGGAATAACGGGAATTGATGACCAGCTGTGTCATAGCCATCTCCACGTAGGTTCCCATGGCGGCAAGTACAGTCACGCCGGCAAACTGTCCGGCTGACGTGAGGTTTGTCACGGAAATTAGGACGGCTTCCAGTGCGCTGCATTCATTTTCGATGGCCATGAGACCGAAGGCGATCGATACGGAGAAATACCCTAGAGCTACCGGGATACCGTCTTTAAGACCTTTGTTAAAATCCATTGCAATATCCTTTCTGATTTGATACGATTGTTCTGCTAGCTGTTTTGCAGGATTTGCGCCTGCACATGGCCATATAACTATACGGCAATATACAGACAGACATAGAACTATTATACAGCAGAAGAAGGTAAAAGGAAATGATGATTTTCGTGTATTGGGGGATTTTGATCCTCTGTTATTTTATCGCGTCCAGACTGCGGAACATGGCCAGCCGTTTCGGCTTCCTGGATAAAAGCATGATGGCAGCGGTGTATATACTGGTATTTCTCATGGGTCTTCGCATGGGCATCAACCGGCAGGTGACGTCGCGCTGGCGACCATCGGAGTACAGGCTCTGGCAATCACGCTGGCAACCATTGGAGGCAGCATCCTGATGATCTTTCTGGTGCGTAAGGGGCTGCGGCTCAATCGGTACGGCGGTTCAGAAAAGGGCACGCAGGAGCAGGAGCACAGAGGCAAGGCGGGCACGTCAGATCTCAAGAGCACGGTGGGAATCGTGTCTTTAGTCATCGCCGGGATCGCAGTGGGTCGTTTCGGTCTGGTAGATCAGTTTCCGGATCATCTGGAGGAGATTTCGACCATTACAGGCAATGGCTTGACGATATTCTTATGCGTGCTGATCGCTATTATCGGATTCGATCTCGGTCTTTCGGGAACGGTGGCTGCAAATTTAAAGTCGGTCGGTCTCAAAGTGCTGGCATTTCCGCTGGCGATCCTGGCAGGCACCATGCTGGCAGGGGGCGGGGCGGCTATGGCTTTCGGTTTCTCCCTCAAGGAAAGCATCGCCATCTGTGCCGGGTTCGGCTGGTATTCCTACGCTCCGGCCATTATCACGGCGGCGGGGCCTCAGTACGCGGTGGCAGGTGCGGTGGCGTTTCTCCATAATGTGATGCGGGAGACGGCGGGGATCATCTTCATCCCGCTGGTTGCCAGAAAACTGGGGTATCTGGAGGCTATCAGCATCCCGGGCATCGGGACCATGGACGTCTGCATGCCGATCGTGGAGCAGTCCTGCCGGCAGGATACGGTGGTCTATGGCTTCGTGTCGGGGTTTCTGCTCTGCATCTTCACGTCGTTCTCCGTGCCGGTCCTCATGGGGTAGTTTCTGCAAAGTTTCCGGCTAAGGTCATAGAAAAGGAGGATATGAAAAGCATTTCACTGCTTTCATATCCTCTTTATTGTTAGCTATTAATTTTTGGAGGCTGTTCGTTATGAAAAGTTACCAGAAGGGCTGCAAGTCAGGGTAACTGTCTTGTTTTTTGTTTCTGCTACAGATCCACCATAATACCGTTTGGCAGTTGCTTTAGCGGTTGCTTTATTTCCGCTTTTACTTGCAGACTTGCTTGTGATTTTCCATGCTCCAGATTTTGATTCTGCAGTTACTGAAGAACTTGTACATTTTGAAGAGCCGTTTCCATATGTGAATGTTCCCGTAACCTTCACATACCATAATATTGTTCCATTGGAATTTTTATAATAACTGGTTTTTGTTTTGGTAGCGGATTTGCTGCTCAATGTAGTCATGCCGCTATTGGATTCTGTCGTAATAACTGTTTCAAAATAACTTCCATCATCCAAATATTCGATTTCTGATGATTCGATTTGTTCTGCACCATATACAGGGGAGCAGATTGTAAATAACAGTAAGCATGTTAAAATCATTATTAACTTTTTCA
>ENA-OQDA01000766-OQDA01000766.1-human-gut-metagenome-genome-assembly--contig:-NODE-766-length-12477-cov-2.680486_pt1 | contig 12477 bp, 15 predicted proteins | sample MGYA00242771_ERZ504603 | MGnify/ENA primary metagenome ERZ504603 (study PRJEB26092, sample SAMD00036328) | human gut metagenome | host: Homo sapiens | study: EMG produced TPA metagenomics assembly of...
AGGAACTGAGAAAGGTGGCAGAGAAGGAGCATTTTGAGGTAAATGAGCTCATGGCTCTGGTAGCAGAGGGAAAGGCGGCAATTCCTGCCAATAAGAATCATCGCTGTCTGGATCCTAATGGAATCGGTTCTATGCTAAGGACTAAGATCAATGTGAACTTGGGAACCTCCAGAGACTGCAAGGATCTGGATATGGAGCTTGAAAAGGTAAACTATGCAGTTGGAATGGGCGCTGAATCTATTATGGATTTAAGCTCCTGGGGCGATACGCAGAAGTTCAGGAGAAGCTTACAGCAGAGTGCCCGGCGATCATAGGAACAGTGCCGATTTATGACGCAGTGGTTTATTATCATAAGCCATTAAGGGATATTACCACAGAGGAATGGCTGAAGATTGTGGAAATGCACGCTGAGGACGGAGTGGATTTTATGACCATCCATGTAGGAATCAACCGCAGGACCGCACAGCGCTTTAAGGAAAATAAGCGCCTGATGAATATTGTATCCAGGGGCGGTTCCATTATTTTTGCCTGGATGGAGATGACGGGAAAGGAAAATTCCGTTTTATGAGCATTATGACCGGATTCTGGAAATCTGCCGGGAGCATGATGTAACCATCAGCCTGGGAGATGCCTGCCGCCCGGGATGCATTGACGATGCCACAGACATTTCACAGATTGAAGAACTGGTAACGCTTGGAGAACTGACCCGCCGGGCCTGGGAAAAGGATGTACAGGTAATCGTTGAGGGGCCGGGCCATATGCCCTTAAACCAGATTGAGGCCAATATGAAGATCCAGCAGACCATCTGCAAGGGCGCTCCCTTCTATGTGCTGGGTCCTCTGGTAACGGATGTGGCTCCCGGATATGACCATATTACTGCGGCCATCGGCGGGGCGATTGCAGCCTCAAGCGGAGCTTCCTTTTTGTGCTATGTGACGCCGGCGGAGCACCTGCGGCTTCCGGATCTGAATGATGTAAAGGAGGGAATCATCGCTTCCAGAATCGCAGCCCATGCGGCGGATATTGCAAAGGGAATCAAAGGCGCTGCGGACTGGGACCGCCAGATGAGCCTTGCCAGAAAAAAGCTGGACTGGGAAAAGACCTTTGAGCTTTCCATTGATCCGGAAAAGGCCAGAAATTACCGGGCGTCTGCAAAGCCGGAAAAAGAGGATACCTGTTCCATGTGTGGCAATTTCTGTGCAGTGAAAAATATGAACCGGATTTTAGACGGAGAAATTGTAAGCATTTTTGATGAGTGATTTAAGAGAGAATGAGGGAAATCAGATATGAAATTTGACAGAAGGCAGCTTATGGTTTACGCAGTGACAGACCGGGCCTGGACCGGGAAAATGAGCTTGTGCGAGCAGGTAGAGGCTGCGTTAAAGGGCGGAGCTACCATGGTGCAGATGAGGGAAAAGGGCCTGACGAATGATACGGTGCAGGATTATCTGGAGGAGGCTCGAAGCCTGCGGGCTCTCACGGAGCGGTACAAGGTCCCTCTGATCATTGATGATAATATAAAGCTGGCTCTTCTGTGCGGTGCTGACGGCGTCCATGTGGGACAGAATGACATGGATGCCGCACAGGCCAGAGCGCTCCTTGGGCCGGATAAGATTCTGGGCGTTACAGCGAAAACAGTGGAGCAGGCCCTGAAAGCTCAGGAGCAGGGAGCAGATTATCTGGGAAGTGGAGCCGTATTCGGCACCTCCACCAAAGCCGACGCCCTTCCTATGACTATGGAGCGGTTGGGAGAGATTTGCCGGTCCGTTTCCATCCCGGTTGTGGCAATCGGGGGGATCTGCCTGGAAAATATTGGAAAGCTTAAAGGCAGCGGGGCAGCCGGAGCGGCTGTAGTGTCCGGGATCTTTGGGGCAGAGGATATTGAAGGAACGGTCAGACAGATGAGAGAGATGGTTGGGGAGTGGGGGAGGCATTGCTCGTAAGAATGAATATATAACCGTTGCTTTGGAGCATCCACTTTGGAGTGGGTGCTTTCTTTATATCTTGATCATAAAGTGACTGGATATGGCTTTTAAGTATTTTTTACCTGAAAATAAAAATGAACCTATACCACCTCATTCCCCTCTATATAACAGGTGCACCCAAAAAGACAACAAAATGATTCAACAAGAAACAAGGAGGAACGGCCATGGATGAGCAGTGGGCCAAAAGCCTGGCATGCAGGGTTGCGGCGGGAGACCGGGAGGCATTTGACGAGTTGATGAGACATTTTTATCCGGGCCTTCTGCGGGCAGCGTATCTGATCGCAGGAAACAGGGCAGACAGTGAGGACATTGTTCAGGAGACATTTACTGCCTGCTGGATCAACCGGATGCGGATCCGGGATCCGGAGCATATAGGGAAATGGCTTTATCGAACCATGACCAGAGAAGCATGGCGGGTGGGAAGAAGGAATAGGAGAGAACAGCCTGTAGAGGAGGTGCTTTCTGAGGATACCTCCGGAAATGGATCTGTGCTGGATGATGTAGTAAATGCTTCCGGAAGGCAGGAACTGTTTGCAGCTATAGCAGCTCTTCCGGTCAAACAGCGTACTGTTTTAGTGTTGTATTATTATAATGGAATGTCCACACGGGAGATTGCAGCAGTGGCGGGCTGTTTGGAAGGAACTGTAAAATCCCGACTGTTTACAGCCAGAAAGAATCTGAAGACAGCGCTTACAAAGGAGCGCGCCATGGGAAGGGAGGCACTTTTATGAAGCAGCTGACAGGCAGAGAAGATGAAAAAATGGATTCGTTTCTCCGGAATGCATTGAAGGAACAGGCAGAGACGCTGGCGATCGGGCCAGAGCAGACAGAACGGATGTGCAGAGGCGTTTATCAGAGAATAGAGGAGGAAGGTTCAATGAGAAAAACATGGAATATGAGGAAAACAGCTATTTTGGTAGCAGCAGTATGTTTGGTTGGAGCAATGACCGCAGTGGCGGCAGGGCAGGTAAAAACGGCCATATCCTCCTCCAGCCATGCGGAGGATTTCACGGAATACAGCCAGCTGGCAGAAAAGGAAGAGCAGCTGGGGCTTAAAACAAAGGCGCCAGAGGCATTTTCAAACGGATACCGCTTTGCATATGGTACTCCTGTTTACAGCAGGGGAGAGGATGAGCAGGGAAATGTGGTAAAGGAGCAGCAGGATCTGTCTCTGATGTATTCAAAGGAAAACATGGCGGATCTGAGCCTGAATATCGAACACGGCAATTTATTTGATGAATCCGATGCTCCCGACCAGACCGCCGTGCATGAGGGGATTACCTTAAAGTACAGCCAGGATCATTACCGTATGGTTCCACCGGATTATGAGCCAAGCGCAGAAGAGAAGGCCCAGGAGGCAGCCGGAGAGCTGGTTATTTCATACGGTACAGACCGGGTGATCGACCAGACAGCCCAGACGCTTACCTGGGAGGACAACGGACAGTTTTATACTCTTCTGGGCTTTGATGTGGAAATGACGCCGGAGGAATTTTACCAGATGGCAGGAGAGATCATAGACGCAGAATGATCTATGAAGCTTTGCAGGCCTCTACAAAAAGCCGGAACAGCCCTATGGCCGCCGGGTCATTCTGCCAGAGATATTCCGGATGCCACTGCACTCCCAGGAAGAAATTCGGGTAATCAGGCTTTTCAACAGCCTCGATAATACCGTCCGGAGCAACCGCAGAAACTACCAGTCCCGGTGCCGGAATATGCACACACTGGTGATGGCTGCTGTTTACAGCAATCTGGGTCTCACCGTGGCAGATGGAGTGAAGGAGAGTATTCTCTGTAATATTCACCCGGTGACATGGGATATTATAGTAAAACGGCTGCTGGTGTGCGATAGGAAATTCCCGTTCTGTCTGGGATGGGATATCCTGATACAGACTTCCACCAAGGCCTACATTTAATACCTGAACACCTCGGCAGATGCCAAAGATCGGCTTTCCGGCGTCCATAGCAGCCGAAAGAAGGCGAAATTCCAGGTGGTCTCTGGCAGCAGATATATTTCCACATTTTAAATGGGTATCTTCCCCAAAAAGAAATGGATTAATGTCCGGTCCTCCTGTAAAAAGAAAACCGTCACAAACGTCCATAAACTGTTTTATATCCTCATCGCTGCATTCCAACGGAAGCAGGATCGGCAGTCCGCCTGCTGCGGCGATGGCTTTTGGATAGGTAGGACGGAGGCTGGTATCATTATTTTCAGTGTTGTGTGATGGTGTGATGCCGATGATGGGCTTTTTTTGAGTCATGGTGTATTACGTCCTTTTTGACATTAATTATATGATAGAAAAAAAATCCACAAAGCAAATGCTCTGTGGTTTTCTTATGTAGCTTATAATTAGCCTTCGATAGCGCCGTTGGACAGGCAGCAGCGCAGGTTCCGCACTCGATGCAGGAATCAGCGTCGATAACGTACTTGCCATCTCCTCAGAGATTGCACCTACTGGACATTCGCCAGCACAGGTTCCGCAGCTTACGCAAGCGTCAGTAATTACGTGTGCCATAATGAAAGTACCTCCTTTATTTAATGTATACATTGTTCTTATATTCTATACTAAAACTCTTAATTATTCAATGAGGAAAATGCTGCCGGAAAGGCAGGGGATTGTACAAATTTGAAAGCAATCCCCTATAGTCCCCGGCTTTCCCTCATTCCTTTCAGGATGATCTGGCGGGCTTTTGCAGCTGCTTCTTTTGAAAGAGGAGCAGTATGTTCAAGGGGATAGGGGATTCCCAGATTTTTGTATTTCACCTTTCCCATATCGTGATAGGGCAGTACGTCCAGAGCCTTAATATTGGAACGCATTCCCAGATATTGGCCAAGCCTTAGAAGATATTCCTCCTGGTCAGTGATTCCCGGAACCACTACATGGCGGATCCATACAGGGATTTTCTTTTCCTCAAGATAAGATTCAAAGGCCATCACCGGCTGCTGGGGCTGGCTGCAGAGCTTTTCATGCTCCGTCGGGTCAATGTGCTTGATATCTAAAAGCACCAGATCGGTTACAGCCATCAGGCGGTCAAACTGTTCCAGGACAGCCGGATTTTCCGGATGGAAGGTGATGCCGGAGGTGTCCAGACAGGTGTGGATGCCCCTATTTTTTTGCCTCTGTAAAAAGCTCCGTCACAAAGCGGATCTGCATCAGGGGTTCCCCGCCGCTGACTGTGATTCCGCCTTTGGTATAGAAATGCTTCATTTTATCATACTGGGCTAAAAGCTCCTCCACTGAGGTGAGAGTGCCGCCCTTTGGATCCCAGGTATCGGGATTATGGCAGTAAAGGCAGCGCATGGGACATCCGCTTAAAAATACTACCATGCGGATTCCCGGCCCGTCTACCGTACCGCAGCTTTCAATGGAATGTACCCGTCCTGACATAATGAAAACCTCCGTTTCTTAAAAGCCGCAGGCAGATGCCGGAATGCATCTGCCTGTTCGGTCATCATATGATTAAATAGCGTCGTGGAAGGTTCTGGAAATAACCTCGTCCTGCTGTGCCTTTGTGAGCTTGTTGAAGTTTACGGCATAGCCGGAAACGCGCACAGTGAGCTGAGGATATTTTTCAGGATGAGCCTGAGCGTCCAGAAGAGTCTCTTTGGAAAATACATTTACATTTAAGTGATGTCCTCCCTCAGCGGCATATCCGTCTAACAGGGATACCAGGTTGTCGATCTGTGCCTCGCTTGCTTTTACCATAGTGATTGTCCTCGCTTTCTTAAAAATAAAGTTGGTTAAATGCTGCTTAAGCTTCCTCGCTGTCTGCTTCCGTGTCCAGACCCTCAAAAAGGTTTCCGCCCACTTCACAGCCGGCGCAGCCGTTTAATTCTACTTCCAGGTCGCCCATGAAGACCTGATCGTCCTTTCCAAGTGCTCCCGGAATAATGGAGAATGTGTTGGAAATACCGTCCTGCGCATCACGGAATGGAAGCTTCGCTACAGATGCCAGGGAAGCAACTGCGCCGTGGCTGTCTCTGTGGTGCATAGGGTTGGCGCCTGGTGCAAAGGGCTGTCCGGCCTTTCTTCCGTCAGGAGTAGAGCCGGTATTCTTTCCATAAACTACATTGGAGGTAATGGTTAAAATGGAAGTGGTAGGGATACCGCCTCTGTAGGTGTGATTTCCCTTGATATAGCTCATAAAGGTGTGTACAAGGTCAGAAGCAATCTGATCCACCCGGTCATCATTATTTCCATATTTCGGGAAATCTCCCTCTACAATGTAATCGGTTACAATGCCCTTTTCGTTGCGGACGGTCTTTACCTTTGCATACTTGATGGCAGATAAGGAGTCAGCCACAACGGACAGGCCGGCAATACCGGTTGCAAACCAGCGTGTTACCTTCTTGTCATGAAGAGCCATCTGCAGGCGTTCATAGCAGTAGCGGTCATGGTTGTAGTGGATGATGTTTAAGGCATTTACATAAACGCCTGCCAGCCATTTCATCATATCCTTATACTTGTCCATTACCTCGTCATAATCCAGGTATTCGCTGGTAACGGGGCGGTACTTAGGTCCGATCTGCTTGCCGGAGATCTCGTCTACGCCGCCGTTGATGGCATAGAGCAGACACTTTGCCAGGTTAGCTCTTGCGCCGAAGAACTGCATTTCTTTGCCCACGCGCATACTGGAAACACAGCAGGCGATTGCGTAATCATCACCATGTGTTACACGCATGAGGTCGTCATTTTCATACTGAATGGAGGAAGACTCAATGGAGGTTTTTGCGCAGAAGCGCTTAAATGCCTCAGGCAGCCTTGTGGACCACAGTACGGTCAGATTTGGCTCAGGCGCAGTACCCAGGTTCTTTAAGGTGTGCAGGTAGCGGAAGGACATCTTTGTTACCAGAGGACGTCCGTCCAGGCCGATGCCGCCGATGGACTCAGTTACCCAGGTAGGATCGCCGGAGAACAGTTCATTGTACTCAGGAGTACGGGCGAATTTCACCAGACGCAGCTTCATGATAAAGTGGTCTACAAACTCCTGGATTTCCTGCTCGGTGTACGTTCCTGCCTTTAAGTCGCGCTCGGCATAGATATCTAAGAAGGTTGAGGTGCGTCCCAGGGACATAGCTGCGCCGTTCTGCTCCTTTACGGCTGCCAGATAGCCGAAGTACAGCCACTGGATGGCTTCCTTTACATCCTTTGCAGGCTTTGAAATATCAAAGCCGTAGATGCGTCCCAGCTCCTTAATTCCTCAAGTGCACGGATCTGCTCGGAAAGCTCCTCCCGCTCACGGATTACATCAGAGTACATAATGGTTCTGGTAGAATCCTTTTCCTCTTTCTTCTCTTCGATCAGAGCATCTACACCGTAAAGCGCTACACGGCGGTAATCGCCGATAATGCGTCCACGTCCGTAGGCATCCGGAAGACCGGTGATGATGTGGCTGGAACGGCAGGCTCTCATCTCCGGGGTGTAGGCGTCAAATACGCCCGCATTGTGGGTTTTTCTGTGCTTTGTGAAAAACTCTACGATTTCAGGGTCTACCTCATAGCCGTTGTCCTGGCAGGCCTTTACTGCCATGCGGATACCGCCGTAAGGCTGCAGCGCCCGCTTAAAGGGTTTGTCTGTCTGGAAGCCCACAATGGTTTCTTTATCTTTATCCAGGTATCCGGGGCCATGAGACGTAATGGTGGAAATGATCTTGGTATCCATATCCAGTACGCCGCCGGCCTCACGCTCTTTGGCAGAGAGCTCCATTACCTGATTCCAGAGAGCCTCTGTATTTTTTGTAGGCCCTTCAAGGAAGGCGTCATCGCCGTCGTAGGGGGTGTAGTTTTTCTGGATGAAGTCGCGGACATTGATTTCATGCTGCCATACACCTGGTGTAAATGTGTTCCATTCTGTTCTCATGGACGTTTCCTCCTGTAAAATGTGATTTGGGGATACTTTTTGTGGTATCTCTTTGAATAAAGTTAGTCTACTATAATTTCATGAAAAAATCTGTTGCAAATGCAACAAATCAATAAAATTGTATACTGTATCCAAAAAAATACATAACTTTAGACAAACAATACTATACCAGAAAAATTGAAAAATGATACAGGAAAATACAGGGCTTGCCAAAAAAAACAAAATGTATTATGCTGATAAAAGCGAATAAAAATGCGCAGAATACTTTTAATATGAAAGTATTACAGATAATAAGGAGGAAAATACAGATGAAGATTGAAAAGACAATGCTCATCGGCGAGCTGATCCAGATGCATGAGCTGATCCCTCAGATGCTGATGGGCGCTGGTATGCACTGCTTAGGCTGCCCGGCTTCTCAGGCTGAGTCTCTGGAAGAGGCCTGCATGGTACATGGGATTGACTGCGATACCCTGGTATCCCAGATGAATGAAATTCTTGCTGATAAGTAAGACAGGTCTGCATATGCGGAGACAGGATAGGGCTGCTTTAAGATGCTTTTGGGGCATTTAAGGCAGTCTTATTTTTACGATAGGAGGTATTTGGAGAAATGGGGCGTTTTAAACCCTTTGCAGCCTGTGTGTTTCCGGCCGTATTTGCCTTTGCGCTCTCCGGGATCTATGCGATCGTAGACGGATTTTTCGTAGGACGCAGCATTGGAGATACGGGACTTTCGGCCATCAATATTGCATATCCGGTCACTGCCCTGATCCAGGCAGCGGGTACAGGGACCGGTATGGGAGGAGCGGTTATGTATTCCGTTCGTCTGGCAGAAAAGAGGGACATCGAGGCGGAGAATTTTATGAAGGGCGTCTTTTTTTATCTTGCCCTTACAGGCATTCTGCTTACAGTCATTTTATTTCCCTTAACAGACCCTCTGCTGTCCCTTATGGGAGCAGATGGAGAGCTGATGAAGCCCGGACGGGAATATCTGTCCGTTATTGTTCTGGGTTCTGTTTTTCAGGTCTTTGGAACCGGCGTTGTACCGCTGATCCGCAATCAGGGAAAATCGGTACAGGCCATGTACTGTATGATCGGCGGTTTTGTGACTAATATTTTTTTAGATTATCTCTTTGTCTGGGTTTTACGGCTTGGAATGGCGGGAGCGGCCTGGGCCTCTGTGGCAGGACAGGCCGTCACCATGGCAGGCGGCCTTTTGTGTATGAGAGGGCAGAAAATCCCGGTGGGGATCCCGCGCCAGGCGCTTTCCGTTTTTTTCAGCATTTGGCGGATCGGGCTGGCTCCCTTTGGAATTACCATGTGCCCGATGATTTCGCTGCTCCTTATGAACCGGGCGTCCCTTCAGTACGGAGGTTCTGAAGGTGTGGCCTGCTATGCCTGTATTGCCTATGTGATCACAATTATGTATCTGATCCTTCAGGGGGTGGGGGATGGGAGTCAGCCTCTGATGAGCCGCTTTTACGGCGAGGATAATAAAAAAAGAGGTCCGCATTACGCGGACCATGGCGTATGCAGCCGCCGCCGTCATGGGAGTGGCGCTGGCAGTGCTTTTGTATTGGTGCAGAAACGGAATCGGAGTTCTGTTTGGAGCATCCGAAACCGTATCTCTGGCAGTTGGAACGGATCTGTATATATTTCTGGCGGCGGTGCCGTTTCTGGCCTTTCTGCGAGTTACAACTGCTGGCTTTTACGCCACAGAACAGACCCGATTTTCCTATATGATCGTTTATGGAGAACCCATATTTTTAGCCCTTCTGCTTCCTGTGCTCCCGGCCTGGATGGGATTAAAGGGCGTCTGGTGGAGCCAGACCGGAGCCCAGATCCTTACGGCCCTTATGGGCTGGGGGCTTAAGCTCTGGTCAGACCGGGTGCATGGATACACTGCAGATGCGGTTTAATCCAGATCCTTTGGCAGCAACAGATTCAGTGTCACTGCAGTAAGGGTAGCGATTACTACGGGAGAGGTTCCGAAAATGGTTTTCGCCCATTCCGGGAACTGTGCGAAGCAGTCTGCTACCTGGATTACGCCGATGCCCAGGGCAACGGATAAGCCTACAACGGCTGTATTTCTGGTATTAAGTCCTTCTTTTACCACAAGCTTGATGCCGGTCATGGCGATCATGGCAAATACGGATACGGTAGCGCCGCCCAGTACGCAGGAGGGAACAGTAGTCAGCAGGGCAGAAAACTTGGGAATCAGTCCTGCCAGCACGATTATCACTGCAGCCAGTCCCAGAACCACGCGGTTTACGACCTTTGTCATGATGACAATACCTACGTTCTGGCTGAAGGTTGCAGTAGGAAGCCCGCCGAAGAGGGAGTCGATGATACTGATGATACCGTTTCCGATGATGCCTCCGGACATTTCTTCAGATTGAACCGGACGGTTTAATCCGCCGCCTGCGGTTGAAGTAAAGTCGCCCATGATTTCCAGAGAGCCCACCACAAACATGATCGCCATGGAAATGATGGCTGTAATGTCAAATTTCATTCCGAAGTATAAGGGTGGGGTGAACTGGAACCAGCTGGCCTCGCCTATGCTTTCAAAGGAAATCATTCCCAGCGCAAGTGCTGCCAGATAGCCGCAGACAATGCCGATGAGGATAGAGGCCATCTTGCAGATTCCTTTTGTAAAATAGTTAAAAAAGGTTACAATTACCAGTGTAAAGATTGCCAGAGCCCAGTTTTTTACGCTTCCGAAATCCGGCGCTCCGGAGCCGCCCGCCATATAGGTAATGGCGGTAGGGTACAGGGAAAATCTGATGGTAAATACCACTGTTCCCGTTACCAGAGGAGTGAAAATTTTACTTAGCTTATTATAAAATAATCCTACAAGGATTGCCACAAAGCCGCCTGCCAGCTGTGCTCCCAATATGGTGGGGCATTCCGAACTGTGCTCCCAGGGCAATCAGCAGGGGCACATGGGCAAAGCTGGCGCCCATGATAACGGGAAGCCCTGAGCCGCAGAGCCGGAAGGGTGGAAAGAGCTATATGAGTGTGGCAAGCCCGGAGATCAGCAGAGAGGCCTGAATTAAGCGGACCTGATCGGATGCGCTTAATCCGGTGACTCCGGAAAGAATAATGGCCGGTGTAACGCAGCCCACAATCATGGCGACTACATGCTGGGCGGCCAGAGGAAGGGCCTCTGAAAACCGCGGGATGCCGTTTACTTCTGTTACTTTAGCGTATTGCTTCTGACTCATTTTACCTTTTCCTTTCTGTGGACTGTGGCCTTATGGCTGATTGAGATAGTCAGTCACAAGAGCATTTGCCTCCTCTGTAACTTTCTCTTCATCAATTCCGGATGAGCTTTCCTTCTTTCACCACAACATTTCCATTTTCACAACCGTATAATCCACGCTGCTCTTTAAATCCAACGGTGCAGAGCATGGAGGTTACGTCAAACTGAGCGCCCACCAGCTCCAGCCGGTTTAAGTCAACAAGGAAGAAGTCGGCAGCCATACCGGGAGCAATCCGTCCCAACTTTCACGGCCTAAAAGGCTGGCGCTGCCTGACAGTTGCCATTTTTAAGATATCATATCCGCCGGGGGCCTGATTGCTGCTGTTTAAGCGGTGGAGAAGGTAGGCCACGCGCATTTCCTCCAGCAGGTTGGAGCCGTCATTGCTGGCGGAGCCGTCTACCGCAAGGCCTACGGGAACACCCAGTTCAAGCATCTGAGGAATCTTCGCAATGCCTGAGGACAGCTTCATGTTTGAAATCGGACAGTGGGCAACTCCGGTTTTGGTTCGGGTCAGATATTTAAGCTCTTCATCAGTAAAATGAATTCCGTGAGCATACCATACGTCATCCCCTGTCCAGCCCAGGCTTTCCATATATTCCAGAGGGCGCATATGAAAATGGCTTAAGGTGAAATTTTCCTCATCCTTCGTCTCTGCCAGATGGGTGTGGAGGCGTACCTTCAGCCTGCGGGCCAGCTTTGCAGATTCGCGCAGCAGCTCTCCGGATACGCTGAAGGGAGAACAGGGAGCCAGAGCTACCTGATGCATGGCATAAGGGTTCGGGTCGTGGAACTTCTTTACGGCCTCTTCGCAGTCGGAGAGGATTTCATCCACGGTCTGAACCACGCTGTCAGGAGGAAGCCCTCCATCCTTTACGCTTAAATCCATGCTTCCTCTGGTGGCATGGAAACGGATGCCCAGGGCGTCGGCGGCTGCAAACTGGGCGTCCAGAATTCCCTTATTATGGCCCTTTGGGAATACATAGTGGTGATCCAGACAGGTAGTACAGCCATTTTTAAGCAGTTCGCCCATACCGGTAAGAGAACTGTAGTATGCTACGTTCTCGTTTACATTTTTCCATATTTCGTATAAAGTTTTCAGCCATGGAAACAGCTCCATGTTCTGTACCTGAGGTAAATTCCGACTGAATGTCTGATATAAATGATGGTGTGTATTGATTAAACCGGGATACATCACCATATGGGATGCGTCGATCACATCATCCGCTGTCATGTCCTCCTGCCCGATCCGGACAATGATTCCATCCTGTACCAACACATTTACGCCATTCAGTACGCGGTCATCTGTGTCACATGTTACAAGATGTTTTACATTTTTGATAAGCAGTGTTTTCATATCACTGACCTCCTTAAAAT
>ENA-OQDA01000769-OQDA01000769.1-human-gut-metagenome-genome-assembly--contig:-NODE-769-length-12414-cov-2.017335_pt1 | contig 12414 bp, 11 predicted proteins | sample MGYA00242771_ERZ504603 | MGnify/ENA primary metagenome ERZ504603 (study PRJEB26092, sample SAMD00036328) | human gut metagenome | host: Homo sapiens | study: EMG produced TPA metagenomics assembly of...
GCATCATCCTCTCATGTCCATCCTCACCGTCCGCCAACTGACCGCACAAATCAAGGATGCCGTGGAAAACGGCTTCCCCTACGTCTGGGTGCGCGGCGAGGTCACGAACGTGTCCCGGCCCTCGTCCGGGCACATCTATTTTTCCCTGAGGACGAAAACGCCCTGCTTCAGGCCGTCTGGTTCAAAGGCAGCCAGAAAGAACGCGAGACGTTCGACCCCCTGACCGGGGAAGTGTTCGAGGACGGCCCGCGGCTGAGCCTCGCCGGGACGCTGAGGAACGGCCAGCAGGTCATCTGCGCGGGACGCCTTACCGTGTACGCGCCGCGCGGCGGCTATCAGCTTGTGGTCGAGCTCGCGCAGGACAGCGGCGAAGGCCAGCTTCATCTGGCGCTGGAAGCCCTCAAGCGCAAGCTGGCGGAGAAAGGCTATTTCAGCCTCGAACGCAAACGCCCCATCCCCGAACACCCGCACCGCGTCGCCGTGATCACGGCCCCTTCCGGCGCCGCCATCCGGGATTTCCTGCGGCTGTCCGGGGAACGCGGCACCGGCTGCGAAATCCGCATCCATCCCGTCCCCGTGCAGGGCGACGACGCCCCGCCCCGCATAGCGGAGGCGCTGGACGACGAAAACCGGCGCGGCTGGGCCGACGTGCTCGTGCTCATCAGGGGCGGGGGCTCGCTCCAAGACCTGTGGGCCTTCAACGACGAACGCGTAGCCGATGCCGTATACCGCTCCCGCATCCCGGTCGTGGCGGGCATCGGGCACGAAATCGATACCTCCATCGCCGATATGGTCGCGGACTTGCGCGCCGCGACGCCGAGCCACGCCGCTCAGCTTCTCTGGCCTGAACGCCAGTGGTATGCGCAGCTTGTGGACGATCTGGAGGCGGGCCTGCTGGAAGCCGCCGGACGGAGGCTTTCCCAGGCCGATCAGCGGCTGGATACGCTGGGCAGGGCTCTGGCGTGGCTTTCGCCGGAACGCGGCCTTGCCCGGCTTGAAGAGCGGTTCGGCGCCCTTGCCCGCCGGTTGGATTTTGCGCTGGAACAGAAGCTGGAGCGGGCTGATGCGCGGCTGCGTTTTCTGGAAGCCGGAATCTCCCGCTATGCGGAATCCCGTGTGCTGGATGCCCGGCTGGAGCAAACGGCGGCCTTGGCCCGCCGCCTGCGGCAGGCGCAAGCGCTGCGGCTTGGGCAGATCGGGGGGCGGCTGGACACGGCCTCTTCCCGTCTGGAAGAGCGCTTTGCCCGGCAGTTGGAAGGGCTGGAGCGCCAACTGGAACGCCACGAGCTGCGGCTTCGCGGGCTTGACCCCGAAGGGCCGCTGGAACGGGGCTATGCCTATGCCTTTACGGCGGACGGCCATTTCGTCCGCAGCATTCGGGATGTGCAGCCGGGCGCATCCCTGACCGTCAAAATCCGCGGCGGCGAAGTGGATACCCGCGTGACCGCCGTCCGCGCAACTGGAGAATCCCATGATATCCCGTAACTGCCGTATCGCTTTGCTGTCCGCGTGCCTGACGCTGCTTCTGTGCGGCGGCGCGCTGGCCGCATCGCTGACCATCCACGCCCCGGAGGAAGCCAAACAGGGTTCCGCCGTCAAAGTCCGCGTCGTCATCGACGAGCAGCTTCCCCAGCTCACCTTCACATGGCTGGGCAAACACATTGCCGCGCCCACGGTGGCGGACGGCGGGCACCGCATCGCCGAAGCCCTGCTTCCCGTGCCCGTCAACACTGACAAAGATCTGATCGTACAGGCCACCGCCGGGACGTTGACAGGAAAGGCCACCGTGAAAGTCCTCAAAGTCAAATGGCCCGAACAGAAGATTTCGGTCAAGAAAGCCTTCGTGAACCCGCCCAAGGAATCCATGAAGCGCATCAACGCCGAACGCAAGAAGTCCGGCGAGGCCCTCAACCGCGTGACGCCGGAGCGCTACTGGCGCGGCGAATTCCAGCGCCCCGTTCCCGGCGTGGTGACCAGCGCCTTCGGCGGCAGGCGGATGTTCAACGGTGAGCTCCGCTCCTACCATCGCGGCGTCGATCTGCGCGGCGCGGAAGGCACGCCGATCAAGGCTATGGCCGACGGCAAGGTGGTCATCGCCCAGAATATGTATTTTGCGGGGAACACCGTTTACCTCGATCACGGGCAGGGCGTCATCAGTTCCTATGCGCATATGTCCCGCCTTGATGTGAAGCCGGGTGAGATGGTCAAGGCCGGGCAGCAGATCGGCCTCGTAGGTGCGACCGGGCGCGTGACCGGCCCTCACTGCACCTTGGGGTCAATATCCTCGGCGTCGCCGTCGATCCCCTTTCCCTTGTCCCCAAACAGTAGGAGCCCCGCATGGCCGCCAAGAAAACCCCCGTCCTCGAGGATCGCTGCGCCGCCTTCAAGAAGTCGTTGCCGCGCTGGAAAACGGCGAGCTCCCGCTTGAGGACAGCGTCCGCCTGTACAAGGAAGGACTGACGCTCTCCCGTTCCTGCCGCGAGCAGTTGGAAAAAGCCCGCAATGAAGTCCGCCTTCTCACCGGGGAAGGCCTGGAGCCTTTTGACGAAAAGAAGCTCGATGAGGAAGGGGAATAGGAGCCGGAGAAGAAGCCCTTTGCAGCGGGAACCCCAAGATCGATCTTCCCTTTTGTGCCGTGCGAGGCAGATGCTGGGAAAACCTTTTGCGTTGGCCCCCGTCAGCAGATGTCTTCGGAAAGATCGGTAAAACAGGCCGGATCATAGGAAACGGCTGATGCTTTCCCAGTTCCAGAGGGATAGCCGATAAAGGCCCCAGCCATGAAGCCCGCAGCGGAAAAACTGAAAAAGTCTATGTTTTCAGTATATTGTAGGGATGAAACAAGGCTCTGTCATGGCATGTGGTTGTTTCATCTCCGCAGCACGGTGAGAATACGGCCTTTTTCTCCCAATTTCCCCTTGGCGAAATCCATAGCTGAGGCATTTTGCCGTTTATTCCTTTAGAACTTCAAGGAAAAAGCATCAACCATTTCCCAGGGTACAGCCTAGGCCGTGTCATCCAGATATAATCTATTGAAAGCATTTAACTATTTTTAAGGCACAAAAAGATTATTTTCAATGGTTTCAAATAATTACATACAAAATGACGACACGGCCTAAAACAGCTATCCTCCATAGCGGAGCCACAAAACAGACTCGTGCAACATGGCGGCAGCCAAATGCTATGGCAGAGCCTTGTAAAAAAGCCCCTCCCGTGGAACTCCAGCGGCAGGGGAGCTGCGGAAATGCCGCCGGGCGGAAGCCGGGCAGCCGGAGGGTTGGCGAAAAAGGTACGGCGCTCCGATGAACGGGGACAAAGATAGGCGGTGACAAACCGGAAGGTGCTGACAAAAGGCCTTTCCTGTGTTCTTCTTTGCCCTCGTCCGCGTGCCCGCCCCGCTGTCACACATGCCTTGGAACCGGAGAACGGAAGGTACTGGAAACGATGCGGCCTCACGTGTGCCGTCAGGATGATTTCCCGTCCGAGAAAACCACATAAAGGATCCATTCATGAGCACCCCTTACGATTCCCAGCAGGTCAAGACGATCCTCACCGAACGCGGCGCGCAGGTGGAGGCGTACCTTCAGCATTGCCTCGACGCCATTCCCATGCAGGGACGACTCAAGGAAGCCATGTATTACAGCCTCCTCGCGGGCGGCAAACGCCTCCGCCCGGTGCTGTGCCTGTCCACCGCCGCCCTGTTCGGCCTGAGCGCCGAAGCGGTGATGCCCTTCGCCGCCTCGCTGGAAATGATCCACACGTATTCCCTCATCCATGACGATCTGCCCGCAATGGACGACGACGATCTGCGCCGGGGCCGCCCCTCCTGCCACAAGGCATTTGATGAAGCCACCGCCATCCTTGCGGGCGACGCCCTGCTGACCGACGCTTTTGGGTTTATGGCCTCTACCGTGAAGGATATTCCCGCCGGGCGGGTGCTTGAGGCGTTGGCGTCCGTCTCCTCCGCCGCCGGTTCCGCGGGCATGGTCGGCGGGCAGATCCTCGATATGGACTGCACCGGGAAAACGGACGTGCCGCTGGAAACCCTGCAAACGCTCCATGCCCTCAAGACCGGGGCCATGTTCCGCGTGGCCTGCGTCAGCGGCGGCCTCCTCGCCGGGGCCTCGGAATCCGATATTGCCGGCCTGCGCGCCTACGGCGAGGCGCTCGGCGTCACCTTCCAAATTGTCGACGACATCCTTGACGAAACCTCCGATACCGCCACGCTCGGAAAACCGGCCGGAAGCGACGCCGAAATGGGCAAGACGACATACCCTTCGCTCATGGGGCTCGACCGCAGCCGTGAATTGGCGCAGGAATTCGCCGAAAAAGCCGTTGAGAGCCTGAGCCCCTTCTCCGGGCAGGATGCCGCATTCCTCAAGGGGCTCGCGCTGATGCTGGTGACGCGCAAGAAATAACGGCCCTGAAAAAACGGCGGATCAAAACGTCCCCGTCCCGCAGCGGGGACGCCGCCCCCCTATAAGGGGCATTCGCCTTTTCAATGGTTTTCTCAAAAATTCACTTTAAGTTTCATATAGTTGAATACATGGTTCATTAAAAGTGCGAAAGTTTCCCCTCTAAGGCCCGTTTGCCAATTCAATGAGGCAGAGCTATACAGGGAGTTCCGCACACCACAAAGCAGGCAACCCCGCCCAAGCCCCGGCAACCTGCCCAGACCACAGGAACGCACTCTTCATGAACGAAACGGATAGCCCCCTTCCTCCCCTTCTCGCCCGCATCACGCACCCTTCCATGGTGGCGGATCTGTCCCTCGCCGAAAAGCAAATCTTGGCGACGGAACTGCGCCAGACCATTAAAGACATATTAAAAGACCGCATTGTCTCCGGCCTGATCGACAACGCTGAAACCATTGCCTCCCTTTGTGTAAAGCTGCCGGAACGCAGCTACAATGAAACCGACCGGAAACTGGACCGCATCCTTACAGGCCGCCTGGCTGCCTATCCTGCCATGGCCGGACTTTTAGCCCTTATCTTCTGGATCACCCTGGTTGGGGCAAACGACCTGTCCGCCCTGCTTTCCAGACTGTTTTTTTCCTTTCAGCCGGTACTGGATCAGGCCCTTTTATCCCTTCATTTTCCAGACTGGATCCGGGACGCCTTCGTTCATGGGGTCTATCAGGTCCTCGCCTGGGTAGTTTCCGTTATGCTGCCTCCCATGGCTATTTTCTTTCCTCTTTTTACCTTATTGGAGGACTCCGGCTATCTGCCCCGTATCGCCTACAACTTAGACCGGCCTTTCCAGTGCTGTAAAGCCTGCGGGAAACAGGCTCTTACCATGGCAATGGGATTTGGCTGCAACGCAGCAGGGATCACAGGCTGTCGTATTATCGACTCCCCAAGAGAACGGCTTATTGCCATGATCACAAACAGTTTCGTTCCCTGTAACGGCCGTCTGCCTCTTTTTATCACTTTGATCCTGCTGTTTTTATCCGGAAATAGCCATGGCCTGCTTTCTTCTGCTGCCAGTGCCCTGCTGCTTACTTTGTTCATCCTTTCAGGGATCGCCATGACTTTTATTACCTCTTTACCTTTTTATCTGCAACGATCTTAAAAAGGAGTTTCCTCTTCCTTTACCTTAGAGCTTCCCCCTTACAGGAAGCCCCAGATCGGCAAAGTGATCTTTCGCTCGGTAACAGACCGGACCCTTTTCGTCCTTGGAAGAGCTGCCGCTGTAGCTGCTCCTGCCGGTTTTCTCCTGTGGATCATGGCAAATACAGCTCCGGGAAATATAAGCCTTCTTGCACGTTTCAGCCGGTTTTAGACCCTCTTGGACGTCTTATGGGGATGGACGGGGTGATCTTAACTGCCTTTATCTGGGACTTCCGGCAAACGAAATCGTTCTTCCTATTATCCTTATGGCCTACACAGCCCAGGGAAGCCTAACAAATTTTGAAAATATGGGACAGTTAAAAGAGATCCTTCTGTTACATGGCTGGACCTGGAAAACAGCTGTCTGCGTCCTGCTTTTCTCCCTGATGCACTGGCCCTGCACCACCACCCTTCTTACTATCCGAAAGGAATCAGGCAGTCTTAAGTGGACGGTTATGTCCTTCCTGGTGCCTACGGTCTGCGGAATCGTGCTGTGCTTTGCCTTTACAGCCGTAGCCCGGTTGTTTGTATAAAAAAGAGCTTCCCCGCACGTACGGCAGGAGAGCAAAAAGGATGGGACAGCAGCACACATATTCCTGTGCTGTGTCCCATCCTTATTATGCTCTATCAATCAAATATCGTGTCTGGGGGATTAATACATTCCGCCCATATCAGGTGCTGCCGGGCCTGCCGGAGCCGGCTCCTTGATGTTTGCAACAACAGTCTCTGTTGTCAGCAGTGTGGAAGCAACGCTGGTTGCGTTCTGAAGTGCGCTTCTTGTAACCTTTACAGGATCCAGGATGCCTGCTTCAATCATATCCACATACTCTTCCTTGTAAGCATCAAAGCCATGGCCTACAGGGGATTCCTTTTACCTTATTTACAATAACGGAGCCTTCCAGTCCTGCGTTGGCCACGATGTGGAACAGAGGAGCCTCCAGAGCCTTTAAGATGATTCTGGCGCCGGTCTTCTCATCGCCTTCCAGTCCGTCAGCAACACTCTTTACTTCTCCTGCTGCGTGTACATAAGCAGAACCGCCGCCTGCGATGATACCTTCCTCTACGGCTGCTCTTGTGGCGTTCAGCGCATCTTCCATACGAAGCTTAGCTTCCTTCATCTCTGTCTCGGTTGCAGCGCCAACACGGATAACGGCTACACCGCCTGCCAGCTTAGCCAGACGCTCCTGCAGCTTCTCCCTGTCAAAATCAGAGGTGGTTTCCTCGATCTGCTTGCGAATCTGGGATACCCTTGCGGAAATGGCATCCTTGTCGCCCATGCCGTCAACGATGATGGTGTTCTCTTTCTGAACCTTAACGGATTTTGCACGTCCTAACTGCTCCATGGTTGCATCCTTCAGATCCAGGCCCAGTTCCTCGGAGATAACAGTGCCGCCTGTCAGGATAGCGATATCCTGCAGCATCTCTTTTCTTCTGTCGCCGTAGCCGGGAGCCTTCACAGCCACTACGTTGAATGTGCCTCTCAGCTTGTTTACAATCAGGGTGGTCAGTGCTTCGCCTTCCACATCCTCAGCGATGATGAGAAGTCTTGCGCCCATCTTAACAACCTGCTCTAACAGAGGAAGCAGATCCTGGATGTTGGAGATCTTCTTATCGGTAATCAGCACGTATGGATCGTCTAAGTTAGCTTCCATCTTATCCATATCTGTACACATATAAGCGGACAGGTAACCTCTGTCAAACTGCATACCTTCAACCAGGTCAAGCTCTGTCTTCATTGTCTTGGATTCTTCAATGGTGATGACGCCGTCCTTGGAAACCTTCTCCATAGCGTCTGCTACCATGGTTCCCACTTCATCATCGGAAGCAGAGATGGCTGCTACCCTTGCGATCTGATCCTTGCCGTTGATTGGCTTGCTCATCTTCTTGATAGCTTCCACAGCTGCGTCTGTAGCCTTCTTCATACCTTTTCTCAGTACGATTGGGTTTGCGCCTGCTGCCAGGTTTTTCATTCCTTCGTTTACCATGGCCTGAGCCAGAACAGTTGCTGTGGTGGTGCCGTCACCGGCCACATCGTTGGTCTTGGAAGCAACTTCCTTGATCAGCTGTGCGCCCATGTTCTCATATGGATCCTGCAGCTCGATTTCCTTTGCAATGGTAACACCGTCGTTTGTAATTAATGGAGCGCCGAGGACTTATCCAGGACAACGTTGCGTCCCTTCGGTCCAAGGGTCACACGTACGGTATCTGCTAACTGGTTAACGCCTGCTTCCAGTGCCTTGCGGGCTTCTACGCCATATTTAATCTGCTTTGCCATCTTTCATCAACCTCCAATATTTTATGTTCTACTGTTTTATTTATTATTCAACAACTGCCAGGATATCGTTCTGCTTTACGATAACGTACTTCTCATCCTCAATCTCTACTTCTGTTCCTGAGTACTTGGAGTAGATTACCTTGTCGCCGGCCTTAACCTGCATGGTTACTTCCTTGCCGTCAATAACTCCGCCTGGTCCCACTGCAATGACCTCTGCCTGCTGCGGCTTCTCCTTGGCTGCCCCCGGAGGACGATGCCGGACTTCGTTGTCTCTTCTGCAACTAACTGCTTTAACACTACCTTGTCAAACAATGGTACTAACTTCATAATTGAATTCCTCCTTGCTCGATATTCTGATTTTTCTTTCTTGATTTTTTTCCTTACTGCTTTCTTTTGCTCACATGATATGTTATATCACCAGTTATTAGCACTGTCAAGAGTTGAGTGCTAATTTCTTTTAATTTTATTGTTTTTTACAATTTGCTGTTTCCTTTTTTTTCCATTCGTATTACAATAATAACAATAAGGCATAATATGACCCATAGGGGAGCTTTTATGCATCACCATTACAAGAAAGGGGTTTTTGGCATGGCAAAGAAAGGTTGGGGTAAATTCGTGGCATTTGCAGCAGTAACCGGTGCTGTGGCTGCCGGCGTTTCCTACGTACTTCAGTATAAGACATACCACAGGGAGCTGGAAAAGGATTTCCGGGAATTTGAGGATGGCGGCGAGGACAGAACCGACGAGGACGGGACAGATCGCACCATTGATACACGCAGCCTGGACCGCAATTACATCTCTCTTTCCTCCAGCAAGGACGAATTCAAGGTGGCTGCCAAAGATATGGCCCAGGCAACGAAGAATGTCCTTAAGGATGCCGGAAGCCTGCTGTCGGACACGGCCCATGAGGCGGTTTCCGCTGCCGTGGACACGGCCCAGATTGCACTGCAGACCGTGAAGACAAAGAAAGCGGATTTCATGGATGAGCACTCCAGGGATAAGGATGATGATTCTGATTTGTTTGAAGATGAGGGCTTCCTGGACGACGACTATGTGGACGAGGACGACCTCTATGATTACCGCCGCATGGACGGCAGTTCCTCCTATGATTCAGGAGATCTTACGGAAGATGATTACGACGACAGCAGCGAGGAGCCTGAGAAATCGGAAGCAGGCCGCTCTACTGCCATCATCGAGGAAGATACGCTGGAATAACACAGCGGTTTAAGACCATGTAAATGAACCAAAACAATGTAAAACAGAAAAACCCCGGGAGCATGACAGTTCATGTTCCCGGAGTTTTTTGGCACTTTATTCTGTATTTCATTTATCCGTTTACTCTTTTTCTTCTTTTTAACTCTTTTTGACTCCTTTATTCCTCCCAGGCCAGAAGGTTAATCCACACAGGCTGGTCAGCCAGCTTCTCATCCATAATATAGGCATGGCTGTCATCCTCCTGGGACATAAGCTGATACTCCCCACGTTCCTCTATATAGATCCAACGGTCATCTAACTGTACCGTACCGTCCTTTACTTCCAGCTTCCAGGTGGATGTCTCTCCCTCCTGGTTCAGGGTGGTATAGGTTACCTCTCCCTCCAGCCTGTCACCGGAAAACCTTCCTGTCTTGCACACATCCCTGGCTTCCCCTTCCGGGCTGGTCTCATAATAGCAGTATCCTGTATGGCCCAGGCCCTCCATCTTCCCATCCTTCCACAATCCCTGGGAGTAATCATACCTGGGGGCATCCAGTTCAACCACCTGAAGGGCCGTACATTCCCCTTCCGGCCTGCCGCCCTTAAAGGTACCGTAATACAGGGTCTTAGGCATGGTAAGGACCAGCCCCTCACCCTCCATGGACTGGCTGAATGACCGGCCGTCATAAAGATACCGCGCCCCATCCATGACCTCATAAAACAGGGTCACAAGCTCCTCCTCACCGCTGTCCATAACCTGGGCGGCAGTCTCCAAATCCTGTGCCTCTAATGCCTTTATGATTTTGTCCAGAACCGCCTTCTGGGATTCTGTCACATCCGGAAGGATCTCTGCGTATTCCCCTCCCGTCCGGGCCAGGTCCTCCCCTGCGCCTTCTGCCGCCTGCGCAGCCCCTGCGGTACCTGGATAAGCCCCAGCCTTCCCCGCGGGACCGCCATCTTCATCCGCCGGACCTGCCTGGTTATACATCCGGCCATAAGCGCTGCCCGCCGTTCCTGCCTGGTCATAGGCCCTGTCATGCTGCCCCCAGAAGGCACTGATTCCCAGTACCGCTGCAAAAGCAGCGGCAGCAGCCATATCTGTCCATGTATTATTCCTGCCCTTCATGGCATACCATTCCTTTCCTGTCATTTTTCCTGTTATATTACCTGCTATATTACCTGCCATATTATCTGTTATCTAACCCCTCATCCTGCCTGCCGTCTAAAAAATCCATCCAGCACCTTAAAACGTCCAGGCCTTAGCCAGTAACTTAGCGCCATTTCGGATTTCCTCCTCGCTGAGACTGGCATATCCCAGCATAACGGTTGAATCAAACAGCTTTTCCTCCGGCTGTATGAAGCATCCTGATATCCCATAAACCTTCACTCCCAGTTCAGCCGCGCGGGCCACCAGACTTTCCTCCGCCTCTCCCTGCCTGTGGGTCAAAAGCACATGCAGCCCTGCATATTCTCCCCTGATTAAAAACCGGTCCTCCAGTTCCTTAAGCCCTGCCATCAGAGCATCATGTTTTCCCTTGTACAGGGCTCTCATGCGGTTCAGGTGTCTCTCATAATATCCCTGGGTTATAAACTGATAGAGAATGTTCTGGTCAATCCTGGACACCGTGGAAAGATAGAAACCGGCTCTTTCCCGGTATGCCTCCAGCAAATGCTCCGGCAGCACCATGAATCCCACACGGATAGCCGGGGCTATGGACTTGGAAAATGTTCCCATGTAAATCACACGGCCGCCCCGGTCCATTCCCTGCAGCGCGGGAATAGGCTTTCCCTTGTATCGGAACTCGCTGTCATAATCATCCTCGATCAGATAGCCCCGGCTGCTGTAAGCCCAAGCCAGCAGTTCCTGGCGGCGCTTTACAGGCATGACGATCCCTGTGGGATATTGATGGGAGGGCATGATATACGCCACCTGTGCCCCGCTGTGCGAAAGCCGGTCCACATTCATCCCGTACCGGTCCATTTCCACGGGAACCACGCTGTATCCCACCCCGCGCAGCACACGGTACGCCTGCTTGTACGTGGGGTTTTCCATTGCGGATTCCGTGGATCACTGCCCAGGTCATTTCCCAGGATCTGTCCCCAAAAGCATGAGCAAAGGTATTCGCTGCCGGCACCGCATCAGTATCTGGTCCGGGCTGCGAGTTCACTCCTCTGGCTGAATGGAGATATGCTCCAATGGCTGTACGAAGGGACAGTTCTCCCTGTGGATTGCCCACTGCAAACATATCCTTATTGTCATCCACCAATGTATTGCGGCTGAGTTTTCTCCAGATATTAAAGGGGAAACTTTCCAGGTCGATTCCCCTGGGAGAAAAGTCCACCTCATAGGCCTGTTCCCCGGCTCCTGCTCCACCACAAAGGAACCCGGCGATCTCTGCCGTACCTCCACCAGTTCCTCTATTTTACACACATAATATCCCTTGCAGGGCAGAGCCTCGATATACCCTTCCGACAGCAGCTGGTCATAGGCCATCTGGGTGGTACTGCGGCTCAGCCTCAGGTTCCTGGCCAGTATACGGGTGGAAGGCAGACGGCTACCGGCCTCCAGCTTTTCCCTGGCGGATTTCGTTTTTTATGTACTGGTAAATCTGTTCATAGAGAGGACTTTCTGACTGACTGTCAAGGGTACTATCAATTCCATTGTCCGCCCCTTCCTGCCGCAAACTGGCATTATCATTTGTATTTGAATAAACATTTTAATCATACCAGTCCAGAAGAGAGATGTCAATATATTTTTATGTTTATTCTGTTAATTTGTATTATTCAAGCAAAATACAAAGATTATTTTGAGATAATATACTCTTTTTTCTGATTTGTATATTGTAATCACCACGGTATGGAATTATAATAAAAGTAGGAATACAATCCAATAAATCAGTTGAGAAAGGACGGATGGACATGAGCGAACAGACTCTGAATATGTTAAAGAAGCTATCTCCCAAAAAGGAACATTCACTGGCTTTCCGCTGTTTCATAGGGGCTGCGGCCATTGTGCTGCTGACCGTGTCCGTGCACATCCTGGTGTTCACAGCCATAGAGAAGCACAGCGAGATAAGGAACCTTCCGGAATGGTACCAGCTGCTGGCAGGTCTGTCTGTGGATGCGCTTTACCCGCTGTTCATAGTGTCCCTGGCATCCATCATCAAGCGGGTGTTCCGTATACCGGTACACCGTCTGGAGCGCAAGGTTTTCAAGTTTACCTATCTCTGCCTTGGACTTATCGCCGCCTCCAGAATCAGCATGTATGTGGGACTCTATGTATTCTTTATGGCTTTGTTTGCGGCAGGCACAGCCATATATATCATCATCGGCATACGT
>ENA-OQDA01000770-OQDA01000770.1-human-gut-metagenome-genome-assembly--contig:-NODE-770-length-12405-cov-5.161020_pt1 | contig 12405 bp, 13 predicted proteins | sample MGYA00242771_ERZ504603 | MGnify/ENA primary metagenome ERZ504603 (study PRJEB26092, sample SAMD00036328) | human gut metagenome | host: Homo sapiens | study: EMG produced TPA metagenomics assembly of...
AAGTACCCTCAGCCCCTCTTCTGCGTATTTCTGAGCCTGACTGATCATGTCCTGATTATTTTCCGGAAAAATGAAACTGCACGGCTCCCATAAGATAGGTGCCTTTTTCTGCAAACACTGCTCCGCTGTATTTCCGGTCTGAAGAAAACGGTATCACATGCTCGCAGGCCATAACAGGTCTTGCCGGAAAACGTTTCCTGAGAGCATTTGCAGTAGCGTTCTCATCACGCAGTACATGCATAAGGCTGCACATGATCTCTTCGATTTCCTTCTGATCCAGTATGACGCGGGAATGCCGGAATGCCGAAATCGCCGGGCCGTTACTGTAGAAGGATTCATAGCCGGACAAAAGGTTTTTCACCCACCGGCCATGAAATTCCTGGGCAGCGTATCGGATAGAAACATACGGAAACGTTCCACTCGACCCTAAATTTTGCGGAATCATACCATTGGCCTGGATCACCGATAGCTTGCGAATCTCCGGAATTTCCTCCAACAGGTCTGCCACGCCCTGCTGCCGCAGAAAATGAAGCGTATTTGTCATATCTTTGGTGATGGCAATACGGAAGGAACCATAGGAACCCGAAACCTGCCTAACCGGCTGTTTGGGGAAATCGGTTCTTGAATCTGACCGCGCAAACGCAACCGTACCCAGCTCCGGTGAAGAGGGATGATATCTCTCCTGCGCGGTCTGTGCACAAAAATCATCGCTGATGCATTGCAGCAATTCCATACGCTGCTTTTTATTCAAATGCAGCGCCTGCTCCTTTGCCATCCATTTACCGCTAATTCGTATCAAATCGGAAGCTTGCAGTTCACTTTTCCAGCTATTGAGCCGGTCGAACGCCTCCGGGTCCGGCGCGCCGGTCAGCACCTCCCGAACCATCGCATGGTAACGGTCGCTATCCTCCAACTGCAAGAACTGCATCAACTGGGAAAATGCGATTCTGTCATAATGACGCCTTACCTGACGGCCATCTTTGAGGGTATAAACAAATTGGATCACCGTATGAACGACCTGCTCCTTATGCGGCCCCGTTTCCCGCAGAGGCTGTTTGCCTGATGTAGCCAGATTCTGATGCAGCTTTGTAATCAGGGCGAGATCGTTCGGGGAGGTAAAACCTGGTATGAGATCGCCTTGCAGCAAAGAGCGGTACTCATCATTTCCGCCTGATCCGTTATAGCCCGTTATTTGAATGCTCTGATTGGGCATCACAACCGCTGCGCTCTGCACTTGGGAAACCTCCGGAACATAGCTGCTGAATCCGCCAAACCCCGTCACAGCAAAAACACCCAGTAATACTACCGCCCCCAAGTGGAGCGGTAGAAAACGCAGCCTTTTGCAAAAGCGCTTTGCATCACGCGTCAGTGCTAAGTAAAAAAAGCAATAAACGGCCGCATAGGCCAATACGCCTAGCAGCACTGTGACATAGGCCGGCAAGGGGGAAGCCACCTTCAAAACGGCCCCGTAGCAGAAGAAGCCGATCAAACCAACCACGCATACGTTAAGCACCTTGCTTTTGCCCAAGAAGCCACAGATTTCAGCCTTCCTGCGCCGGAACAGAAAGGAACCAAGGGCAGCGGCGCCAATGGCAACCAAAGCCCAAAGTAAAAGCGGAAAAACGTGAGGCGCTCCCCATTGCGCGTCTATGCACTGCTCAAAAGCCTGACCGACGCTTGCTTTCAACAGGAAAAGAGGCTGAACCTGCTGATAACTGGATATCATTGTAAATAGAACGCTATTATATTCCATCGTTTCAAAAGTAGCGCCATACGGATTACCCCAAACGCAGTTCATCAGCCCCTCTGCCCCAGCGAGCAGAATGGTAGGCGATAAAAGCAGAAGTACAGAATATAGGGCGCCCTCACCAATGGTGCCTACGCAGCTGAACACCAGCGCCGTCACGGCAAAGCTCAGGGAAGATAGGATCACCAAAGCCGCCAATACGGAACCGGCAGCAATCCACAGCCCCCTGCTTGATCCAAAATAGGCCAGATTCAAAAAAAGCATTTGCAGCGACCGGGATCAAAGAGGAAAGCAGCAGCAAAAGCTCGCCTGCCATATAACGGCACCAAAACAGCGACTGTCTGGAGAACCCCAAGCTGTAATATACATTGACAGTACGCTTGCTCGCCATAAAACGGAAGAGACAAATTCCCAGGACAACCGGCGCCAAAAGCACACAAATTTGCAGGGGCAGCAGACCATCCGATTCAAAAAGAACATAGCGGTATATCGACCGCAAAGTGGGCGAAGAATTTTGCTGTAAATATGGCGCAAACTTACTATCATACGTAAGCACGAACTGAAATGTTATCCCTGTGAACAGGATCAGCATCGATAACAAATATGGCAGCACCGCAGGCAGGCCGGATATCAAAGACCGCCGAATCAAACCGGCACTTGGCGATAAAACGCGTCTCTTCCTCTCCATAACTGCTCTCCCTTCTGGTTTCATACAGCTTTTATTTGAATATATCAGCGTAATCCTGCTCTTCTCCCTCCATCTCATCCATGAAAATCTCTTCCAATGAGAGTGGAAAGCTTTCCAATAAGATGGGGTTCATTGCACGAAGCCGCTCCTCCTGCTCGCGGATATCTCCCTGCACAGTAAAGGTAATCAAGCGGCCATCTTTTGTGAATCGCTTGAGAGAAAAATCTGAAAAATCACCGCGATCCATTTCACGGTTAAACGCTACCCGGAATTTGCAGCGGCTGGCGCTGATATCATCTACCGAGCAGTCAAGCAAAAGCTTTTGACCATCCAGAAGGCCGACATGATCGCAGAGATCCTCTAGCTCGTGAAGATTATGGGAAGAAATAATCACAGAGGCGCCGCGCTCCGCCACATATTCAAGCAGCAGCTTTTTGGCGAGAATCCGCTTTGCTGGATCCAGCCCATCGAAAGATTCATCCAGCAACAAAAATTCCGGACGTGTGGAAAGGCAGAGCACCAGCTCCGCCTGCCGGCGCATACCCCTTTGAAAAGCCATTGATTTTTTCATTTGGATTCAGGCGAAAAAGATCGCATAGTTCCCGAAAGGTGTTCCAACTAAAGCAAGGATAGTAGCTCTCATAAAAACGAGCCATTTTCTTCAGCGTAGCGTAAGCCTGAAAATAGAGCTCGTCCGGCATATAAAAAAGACGCTGCTTCATTTTGGCATTGTCAAAAATATTCTCGGCATTCACCCGCACAACGCCTTCCTCCGGCCGGTAGATGCCCGCAATCGTTTTTAAAAGAGTGGTTTTGCCTGCTCCGTTAAACCCTACAAGCCCATAGATTGACGCTTTATGGACGCTTAGCGAAAGGCCGCTCAAGGCGGTAAAACGACCAAACCTTTTCGTCACGTCGATCACATCAATCATTGGATCTCCCCCTTTGCGTAAATCTCTTTTACCAACTCAATGATTTCCGCCTGCAAAACGCCTTTGGACTGCCCAGAAGAAACCGCAGTGCGTATTTCCTCCAGCGCCTTTTCCTTGATTCGCGTATTGGCAAACGCATTTTCGTTTACATAGCTGCCTTTGCCCGGCATGGAATAAATCACGCCGTCCGCCTCCAAATCCATAAACGCATGCTTTACCGTATTAATATTCAGGTTCAGCTCGCGTGACAGCGCACGGATAGACGGCAGCTGTTCATTTGGGCGAAACACACCGAGCTGGATCAGGCGCATGATCTGCTCCTTAATCTGCTCATAGATCGGCGTGCGGCTTCGTAGGTCGATGTCGATCAAGGCGGTTCCCTCCTCCATATCCTAATCGTAAAACTGAAAGGCAATGCCCCGCCCACAGCAACGGCTATGGGCAGGGCTTACGCAGCCAAGGGTTCTAAACCGCTTTCCCTCTTGGAAGCATATGAAAAAGCTTTATTTGACGGCGTCTTTTACATACTGCGGCGCAGCGGATTCGGGCAGGAACATGCAGGTGTAACCCTTGTCGCCCGCCAGCTTCACCTGAACAAAGTACCCATCCACCCCGTAGAAATAGGCGATATGAGAACGGTCGGCAATTTCCTGCGCCTGCTTGGCATCGGCAATCTCTACAGCGTTTTTGAAGGCCGACTCATAGACGCCGCCCTGTGATTCATACTTTTGCACTTCCTCCGCCATGTATTTGGATGACTGCCAAGAACCAATAAAGAAAAAGGAGTCATAACGCAGATGCTCCGGAGCGTGATTCTCTTCTTCGCGCGCGCGCACAATTTTCACGCTTTCCACTTCGGCGGGCCGGCCGATCGCATTATAAAAGCCGTTGGATTGCAGGAACTGAATGGTTTTTTGCATCTCCTTGGTCAGATACACCGTATACCCCTCCATTGTGCTAACGGAGGGCATTCGCATCCCGCCGCTTCCGCCATAGCCCATGTTTCGTTCACTATCCTGAATATGAATGAGGCCAAGCAGCTGCTGCGTGGGGAAATAACGCTGGTCTGCCTTCTGAGCGGTCAAATCATCGGCAACGCATTGCAGAAGCATCCTCCGCTGCGGCTCAGACAGGCTAAGCTCCGTCTCCTTCTCCAGATCGGGGCTCCACAGGACGATAGCGCCCGTTTTCTGAATAGATTCCTGTACCCAATTATCATACCGCGACGTTAAGGGAGCTGTCAATAATTTTTGAATCTGCTCGCGGCCAGCTTCCGTATCCTCTATATGAAGCAATTGATTGATCGCCTGAACCGGCACATGGTAATAGTGCCGCATGAGCTGCTTTCCGTTTTTGAGCTGATATACCACCTGAATGGTGCTCTCAACAAATTGATCCTCACGAGCAATCCCCTCCTGATTGGCGGTGATTTTCTGATCGCCGGTTTGAATAATCCGCTCATGCACCTGACGGACCAAGCGAAGATCCTCCTCCGCCTCAATCCCCTCCAGCATGTTGCCCAAAGAGCCCCAATTATACTCCGAGCCGTAAGACGAACCTATGCAGCCTGTGCCAATAATCGATTCGGCGGGCACTGTGATAGAAGCGCTTCGAATCTCTGAAAGTTCCGGGATGCGCGTGCTGAAGCCAAACAGGCCCGTCGCAAACACGATGCCGATGATCAGCGTGATGCCGAGATGAATCGGCAGCTTTTTCAACCCGCGTAAAAATTCTTTCCCATTTCGGATCAAGGCAAAATCCACAATGCAGTAGATCACTGTAAACACCAGTAAGCCGACTACGATGGCAAGCGCCATGGGGAGCTTTGCCTGCGTAACATGAATGACAAGCCCAAAGCCGAGGAAGCCGAGCAGGAATGTAATGAAAAAGTTTAAAACAGAATTTGCGCCGAGGAAGCCGCAGATTTCCGCCTTACGCTTCCGAAACAGATACATACCCAGAAACATAACAGCGACAACCGCGATGGTCCAGAAAACCAGCGGTAGGAAATTCGGCTTCACCCAAGGTGCACCCTCTCCGTATGAGCTTGGTATCAGCTTCCCGCTCGCATCTAATGCGGATAGGTTGTTGACGCCATCATAGAGAAACAAAATGGGATTGAACGCCTTAAAAGTAGTAGGAAGGTCTGTGGTGCCATAGCCCATAAAGTATTCCCCATAGGGATTCCCAAAAAGCGTTTCCATCAAATATTGCAGGCAATAAAGGATAATCATCGGCGAGCCGAGAATCACAAATGGGAAAAAGCAGCCCTCTGCCACAGTGCCCACGCAACTGAACACCGCTGCCGTCACCGTAAAAGAAAAACAGGCCAAGATCGAAAAGCTCCAGAAATAATAGGCCGTTGCGCTCCAAAGCTGCCAGGAAGAGCCCAGATAGGAAAAGTTGAGAATGAGATTGAACAGCAATGGTAAAGCGACAGACACAACCAGCATCAGGACGCCTGCCAGATATTTGGATACAAAAAGGGATTTCCGCGTGATGCCGAGGCTATAAAATACATTGACTGTTTTTTTGCTGGCAATAAAGCGAAACATCATCACACCCAGCAAAACCGAACAGCCAACCACAGCCAAAATAGCCAAGGGAGCAAATTCGGCATCTCCCATCAGCAGATACCGATAGGTTTCTTTCAAAGAGACTACTGTTTCCCCCTGGCGGGGAGAGGCGGCGGCATTGTTGATCGACAGGATCCTGATCAAGTTCATAACAGGGATGCAAAACGCCAGCGCGGCCATATTCAGCAACGGCATTAGAAAATTGGACGTCAGCGCCGTTCGGAACGTATACAGGCGTGGATTAATTGAAGATTTCGGTGAAGTCATAGTCGGTTCCCTCCATTTCATCCAGAAATATTTCTTCCAGTGAAAGCGGCATGCTTTCAAGCACAAGAGGCTTCATCTGCCGAAGCTTTTCTTCAATTGGCGCCCGCTCCCCTGCTGTGGTTAAAAGGATCATGCTGCCATCCTTTTTAAACCGCTTGATTTCCAAACCGGCAAAATCCTGCTGCGTCATCTCCCGGTTAAAGGCCAAGCGGAATTTGCAGCGGTTTTGGCTGATCTCTTGAATCGAGCAATCCAAGGCGAGCTTTTGACCATTGATTAATCCTACATGGTCACAAAGGCCTTCTATTTCATGCAGATTATGGGAAGAAACAATGATGGACACTTCTTTTTCCGCCATATATTCCACCAACAATTGTTTGCTCAGGCTCCGCTTGGCGGGATCGAGCCCATCAAAGGATTCATCCAGCAGCAAAACATCCGGATGGGCCGACATACCCAGCACAAATTCTGCCTGCCTCTGCATCCCCTTGGAAAAACCATTGATGCGTTTGCTGGAATCCAAGCCGAATACCTTGGTCAAGTTTTGAAACGTTTTATCACTGAATTTGGGGTAGTAGCCTTTATAGAAGCGCGCCATCTTTTCCATGCTCGCATAGGGCTGAAAATAGAGATCATCCGGCACATAAAACAAGCGCTGCTTCATTTTTGCATTGTCAAAAATGTTTTCGCCGCCGATGCGCACCTCACCCTCTTCTGGCTTATATACGCCGGAAACGGTTTTCAATAGCGTCGTTTTTCCCGCGCCATTGTAACCCACAAGGCCATAGATGGAAGAGCACCCCACGGAAAGGTTCATCCCGCTTAAAGCGGTAAATTTGCCGAACCGTTTGGTTACGTTTACAATATCAATCAATCAAAACCCTCCTTTGCAATTGTAAAAGCGCTAACTGTGATATCACACATATTACAGTTATGAGAATAGCATAAAAAAAAGTGTATCGTCAACCTCTGTTTTAAAACGTAATGCATTCGTAAGAAAATCTGTAACTTTTCAAATTGTTGTGAACTGGAACAGAACGGACATTGAAACCGCTCTGTCGGCGGGGGGCGGTCTTTGCATCGGAAACGAGCTTACGGTGGCTGTTGGCGCCCTTACTTTGTTATCCGCCGCGATTCATAAAAAAAGTGGTTTCAGGCGCATCCAAGCCCAAAACCACAATGTCCCGAAAAGGGTTGTCTGAACAGATAAGCATTTTACAGCAGCCTCGTTTACCGCACGCTATAGGATCATCACAAAAGTGCCCGCCGTTATCAAAATGCCACCGATGACCGTCTGCGGCGTGATCTTCTCCCCTAGAATGAGAAAAGCCAGCACCATGCTGATGACTACACTGAATTTATCGATCGGCACTACCTTAGAGGCCTCTCCCATTTGAAGAGCCTTATAATAAAACAGCCAGGAAAGCCCGGTTGCCAAACCGGATAGAATGAGAAAAATCCAGCTTTTCCTGCTGATATCGGAAATTTGGCTCTGGGTACCGGTTACAAACACAATCCCCCACGCCATAATCAGCACGACGACCGTCCGGATGGCAGTAGCTAAATTAGAATTAATCCCTTCGATTCCTATTTTCGCTAAAATAGATGTAACCGCTGCAAAAAACGCGGATAAAAGTGCAAAGAGCACCCACATCATACTGTTTCCTCCTTCCTTTTTCGTTTTCAAAGCAATGCCTCCTCTGTATACGGAAATGATTGTAAATCGCGGCGCTGCATCCTGTCACGCTTGACCGCCCTGCCCGCTTATGCTATTATGAAAACGTTATTTTTTATCACGAAGCGCAGCGAGTAACAAAGCAAAACCAGATGTATTCACACGAAACAAAGAGCTACGCAGCGCCTACGAGAGCGGGCGGCTACCGGCTATTTTATGACGGCGTAGAGGCAAACTCTGTTCGCCCGCAAGCTAGAGAAATCCACGTGTGTTTACATAAGGATCAAACGCAGGCGGCCATTATTGCGCCGATACGGCAGGGGGAAATGAAAATGCGGCAGGCTTTGGTAGTAGTAGATTATCAAAAGGATTTTGTTGACGGCAGCCTTGGGTTTTCACAGGCGGCAGCGCTTGAGGATGCCATCTGCGCCAAAATTGAGGCGTATCATGCCAAAAATCAAACCGTAATTTTTACACTGGATACGCACGACGACAACTATTTAAAAACGCAGGAGGGAAGGAAGCTCCCCATTCCCCATTGCGCGAAGCACTCTGCCGGATGGCAGCTTTATGGGCGTGTGGCCGCCTTACGCCGGGCGGAGGACCCCACGATTGAAAAGCCGGGCTTTGGTTCCCTTGCGCTCGCAGAGCACCTACGTTATGCAAATTTTGATCAGATTGAGTTTGTAGGCCTTGTCTCCTACATTTGCGTGATTTCCAATGCCGTGCTGGCGAAGGCTGCCCTGCCGGAAGCGGAGATTATCGTGGATGCGGCCTGCACGGCGGGCGCTGACCATGCGCTTCATGAAGAGGCGCTCCATGTGATGGAAGGCCTTCAGATCACCGTAAAAAACCGGCAGCGGCCAGAATAACCCTTTGCTCGGTTGCGTATAAATGATAGATCAAACAAGAAAGGTCACTTGGATGATGCAATACATCGTTATGGATCTCGAATGGAATAACGTATACAGTATCAAACGCGGCGGATTCATGAACGAAGTCATCGAAATCGGCGCCGTCCGTTTGGACGAGCAGCTTTGTGAAATCGACGCGTTTTCCCATCTGATTAAATCCCAAATTGGCAAGCGGCTGCGCGGGCACGTCCGGGAGCTGACACATTTGACCAATGAGGATTTACAGAGCGGCGAGCCCTTTACCCAAACGATGGCGCAGTTCCGAAAATGGGTAGGAAACGGCCCGGTTACGGTATTGACATGGGGCGATACGGATATTCGTGTTTTAATTGAAAACTTTAAGTTGTTAAACGGCTTGGAAACGCTTCCCTTTTTGACTTACTATGCCGATCTGCAAAAAATTGTTCAAGCCGCGCTTCAGCTCTCCACCGCGCAGCAGACGGGCCTAAGCGCCGCAGCGGCAATGTTGGGCATCGGGGAAGATGGGCTTTCGCTCCACCGAGCGCTGGATGACAGCATTTTATCGGCGGAATGCCTGCGCCGCGTTTTTTCACCCGCGCTGGTTGAGCAGTTCACCTTGCCATGCGGCGACGAGTTTTATGAGCGGCTCCGTTTCAAAGCATATGTCATCAGCGATATCCACAGCCCAAAGGTAGATCCTGAGCAGCTGCGCTGCTTTTGCGATCAATGCGGGCGAGAAGCTCAGCAGAAAAGCGAATGGGTTTTTACCTGCCGTGCCTTCCGCGCCAAATTCTTTTGCCCGCATTGTGAGCGGCTTTTGCGCCATACCGTCCGGTTCAAGCAGTATTACGACCGGCTGGATGTACATAGAAAAACCGTTTATATAGAGCCGCCTAAAAAGGATGAGGAGCAGGCGCCAACTACCGCTCCAGCCTGTGCGGAATCAGGCCTGAAATCCTAAAAGTCATCTATAGAAGGCCGCCCGGCTACTTCGGGCGGCGCTTTTTCTACGTGCTTTTTAAAACTCCTCCTGGCCTAAGTCCATGTCATCGCAATCGTCATCATGCATCAGCTCGCCCAAGCGCATTCTGCGCTCTACCTTCATTTTTTCCACCTGCTGATGGATCCTCTCCTTTACCTCCCCTGGGCGTTTCACGTTTTTAATTACCAGATGCGGCATGCTTTTATCCGAAGAATGCACCAGCACGCTGCCTACGCCAAAAATCCGCTGCCCCAAGGAGCGCTTGACGCTCAAATCCCGCACGCGATAGAGCAAAATCTCCTCTTCTTCCAGGTTTAAAAATCCAGTCTGCAAAAAAATGCGATCCTCTGATAACGAATATTTGGTGAAGGTGAGCGGCATACCCAGCACGCGTTTACGATCTTTCCAAATTAGATTTTTCTGTTCTTCCATAATATGAGTCATCCTCTCCATATTCAGATAAAAAGGATTGAGGTGTTTCGCACCATGCCTCTCCCCTGCCTTGTATTGTATCAAACTTGCAGGTATCCTTCAACAAAAACCCATTTTTTTCGTTGCCAAGCGGCTTTGATCCTTGAAGGGACATTGAAATTCATGCTATAATAATTTTATACGGATTGCAAAGTTATAGGAATCATTGATAAATGACGATCTGCGAAAAACACCTCTTGCCGCGAAGCGTCAATGCCTTTTTTCGCAGAGGGATGCTTTGTTGGCCTGATGATACCCCGAGGTACTGAAAAACAATTGAGCCTTAAAAGAAGATAAAGGAGCCAAAACGATGAAAATGAGCCACCTTCTGGGGGAGCGTTTTAAGGAAACGCCCTCCGACTGCCAGATTGCAAGCCACGCCTTGATGATGCGCGGCGGCTATATGCGCCAGCTGTGCAACGGCATCTATTCGCTTTATCCGCCCGCGCGCCGGATCACCCGCAAGATCGAGCAGATTATCCGAGAGGAGATGGATGCGATCGGTGGGCAGGAGGTGCTGTTCCCCGTTGTCATGCCAGCTTCCCTATGGCGGGAATCCGGCCGTTATGAGAGCATCGGCAGCGAAATGGCCCGTTTCCAGGATCGCAGCGGGAGCGATGTTGTGCTTGGCATGACACATGAGGAGGCGGCTGTGCAGCTCGCGCGTGGCGCAGCAAAATCCCATGCGGATTATCCCTTTATGATCTATCAGATCCAAACGAAATTCCGCGATGAACCGCGCTGCCGCGGCGGGCTGATTCGGGTGCGGGAATTTACAATGAGGACGCCTACTCCTTTCACACCTCACAGGAAGATTTGGAGGAGTACTACGAAAAATGCTATGAAGCCTACCACCGCATTTTTGCCCGCGCGGGCGTACCGGAGGTGGTGGCGGTCAAATCCGATTCCGGTATGATGGGCGGAAGCATCGCCCACGAATTTATGCTGCTGACCGAGATCGGCGAGGATTCCATCGTCCTGTGCGACAGCTGCGGCTACCGCTCCAATATGGAAGCCGCACAGTGCATTGTCAAGAATCCGGTAACAGAGCAGGCTCAACTGAAAAAGGTCTCCACCCCCGGTGTGAAAACCATTGAAGACCTGTGCGCTTTCCTTCACTTGGAGCCGGAGCAGACCTGCAAGGCTGTGGTGTACCAAAAAAATGAGGACGATGGCTATGTGGTCGTGTTTATTCGGGGCGATTTGGAAGTGAATGAAACCAAGCTACGCAATCTCCTAAAAACGGAGATTCACCCGGCCGCGCAGATCACGCAGGAAAGCGGACTCGTACCTGGCTCCATCGGTGCGGTGGGCCTGAACGATAAGATACAGTCGGTCTTTGACCGCTCCATGGAGGGTATCCGGTGCACGGTATGCGGTGCAAATGAGGATGGCTACCATCTCACCGGCGTTTCATTGGAGCGCGACCTCAAACAGAAGCCGGAATTCTTCGACGTGGCAAAAGCCGTAGAGGGCGGTGTCTGCCCGGCCTGCGGCAAGCCGCATCTGCGCATCAGCCGCGGTATTGAGGTGGGGAATATCTTCCAGCTTGGCGATAAATACACCCGTTCCATGGAGATGCAGTATCTCGACCGGGAGGGTAAGCTGCAATACCCGATCATGGGCTGCTATGGTATCGGCGTAGGGAGGCTTGCAGCCGCTGTGTGCGAAGTGCGGCACGACGATTACGGCCCGATCTGGCCGATGGCGATCGCACCCTGGCAGGTGCAGCTTTGTGCGCTGAAAGCTGTTGACGCGCAGGTAAAAGAAACAGCGGAAAAGCTCTATGACGAGTTGACCAAGGCAGGCATAGAAGTGATCTTCGACGACCGCTCGGTGAGCGCAGGGGTCATGTTCTCAGATGCGGATCTTTTGGGTGTGCCGCTGCGGCTTGTGGTGAGCCCCAAGACCTGCAAAAAGGGAATCGTTGAATTTTCAGCAAGGGATAAATCCTTCAAAGAGGATCTTTTACCGGAGGCGGTATGCCAAGCGGTGAAGGAAAAAATTCAGCAGATGATGGTGGATTAACTGCTTTAAAAAATAACAAGCCCGTAGGCCTTTTCAGTGACCTGCACCCCAATTGTTAGACAGTATGGTATACTGGATAACAAGTGGGGTGCTTTATTATGCCAAAAGGAATACCGAACAAACGCTACACACCGGAATTCAAGCAAATGGTAGTAGAGACGATG
>ENA-OQDA01000772-OQDA01000772.1-human-gut-metagenome-genome-assembly--contig:-NODE-772-length-12366-cov-4.717215_pt1 | contig 12366 bp, 9 predicted proteins | sample MGYA00242771_ERZ504603 | MGnify/ENA primary metagenome ERZ504603 (study PRJEB26092, sample SAMD00036328) | human gut metagenome | host: Homo sapiens | study: EMG produced TPA metagenomics assembly of...
GGGGCCGGGCATGCCCGGCCCGCAGCCTTGCCCGTTGTTATCCCCCTATTTAATCGGCTTTTCGGCATCGTGAGGGGACGGGTTCTTCGACCCCTCCGCGGGCGTCGGGACGCCGCCCCCTACATCCTTGGCCGCGAACTTTCCGCCAACCGTAGGGGCGGGCTGCCACCCTCCCTTGCCCCTCTCGTGCACAACGATTCACGGCAGTCCGTAGGGGCCGGGCATGCCCGGCCCGCAACTTTGCTATGCCCACCGTCAACGGGCTGAACCCTTCCGGCCTGCTTCGCGGCCACCTCCCCTGATGGGGAGGCTTCTCTCGCGGGCTTCGCCCGCGCAAAAGGCGCCCCACACAGTGAAGAGTTGGCCGAGCTTGCGAGGCTTGAAGGGTCCCGACGGGCCTTGCGTGGCCGCCCATCAACGGGCATTCACCCACTAACTCCCGCGGCGGCCTGGGGGCAGGCCGCCCTACGTACCCCTTTTAAATTGGTTTGCAGGGAGGGGTCTTGACCCCTCCGCGGGGCGTCGGGGACGCCGCCCCCTACAGCCTTTTGCCTGTTGTAGAGGGGGATTCATCCCTCCCGGCAAGGCGTTCCTCACACCTCGATCTTCTCATCCTCGGCAAAATCGCGTTTCGCGGTCTGGCCTAAAATCTCATGCCAGCGCATGGGCGAAATCCCGTCCCCCGGGCGCTTCGTTGTCAGATTTTCCTCGGTGAAAACCTCGCCCGCTTTGATTTCCCGGGCGGCCACAATGCTCTTGCGGGCAATGGCCTTGTTGGGGGCTTCGCTGGCGGTCAGGTGCTTGTGGCCGTCGCCGAGGGCGGCTTCTGCGTGGCGCACGGCCAGCACCATTGCCGCAAACTCGGCGGGATCCAGGCTGGCCTTCTGGTCGGGGCCGGGCAGGGATTTGTCCAGCGTAAAGTGCTTTTCAATGACCTGCGCGCCCAAAACCGTCGCGGCTACGTCGCATTCCCAGCCGGGCGTATGGTCGGACAGCCCCACCGGCAGACCAAACTGGTCGCACAGCTCGATCATGGCGGTCAGGTTTGCGTCCTCGTAGGGCGTCGGGTACTGCGTGTTGCAGTGCAAAATCGTCACCTCAGGGCAGCCGCCGTCATCCAGCACGCCCAGCGCGTCGGTGATCTCGTCCAGCGTGCTCATGCCCGTGGAGAGCAGCACCGGCGTTTTCTGCGCAGCCATGGCCTCGAGATACGGCAGGTTCGTGATCTCGCCGGAGGGGATTTTTAAAAGCGGCAGACCCAGCGTGCCCAGAAACTTCACGCTCGGCACGTCAAACGGCGCGCTTAAATACTGGATGCCGATGGAATCGCAGTATTCCTTTAATTCTTTATGCGCCTCAAACGAGAAATGCAGCTTGCGGATCATCTCCAGCTGGCTCTCGGCGGCATCGGTGGTCTGCTTCTGGTACTCGGCCTTCTCGGCAAATTTGCTGACCACCAGCTCGGGCACGGCGGTCTGATATTTTACAATGTCCGCGCCGCATTCTTTAGCAACGCGGGCCATTTCCTTGGCCATTTCCAGGCTGCCGTTGTGGTTGACCCCGGCCTCGGCTATGATCGTTACAGGCATAGGTAAAAACCTCCGGTTTTTATAGTGAGGAGATAGGAGATGACGCACCGGGAAGGCTTCGGCCTTACGGTGATGCTCTCTCCGCTCTCCTGACTCCTCTCTTTTCTACTGCTGATTCTCCAGCTTTCTTCTCATCTTCTCCAGCTCCTCCAGCTGGCCCATGTCCATCCAGCTGCTCTCGCTGATGGGATAGACGCCGACCTTCTCCCCGGCCCGGCGGTAGCGCTCGATCACATCGGGGAAACCGATCTTCTCGCCGTCGCGCATTTCCTCCACGACGCGCGGCTCCACCACGTAGACGCCGGTGTTCGTCAAAAAGTCCAGCTCGGGCTTTTCGCGCATGGCGGCAATGCTGCCGTTCTCGCCCAGCTCCACCACGCCGTAGGGCACGGTGTAGTGCTTGAACGCGCAGATCATCGTGACCAGGTTGCCGTGGGATTTATGGTACTCATAAATGTCGCCGAAGTCTACATCCAAAAGCGTGTCACAGTTTGTAAAAAAGAACGGTGCTTTGATCTTTCCTTTCAGCAGGCAGAGCCCGCCGCCGGTGCCCATGAACACTTCCTCGTCGGCAAAGTCCACGGTATAGTCCTTTTCCAGCTCATTGAAATAGGACTTGATCATGCCCTTTTTGTAGTTCACGATCATCGTGAAATCGTGGCAGCCGAAGTCCCGGAACCGGTCCATGATCAGCTCGGCAATGGGCTGCTCGCCCACGGGGATCAGCGGCTTGGGCAGAATTTTTGTGTACGGGTACAGCCGCGTGCCCAGCCCGCCCGCCATCATCACAACGGGAATATCGACCTGCTTGCGGTTGTCCAGATCCAGGCCGTGGGCAAAGACGATGTCGGTGATGATGCCGCGCTTGTTCAGGACCGGCAGCGCGTCGATGCAATGCTCCTGCAAAATGCTGCGGGCCTTGCCGCGCTCGGACACCGAGACGCTCAGCGGATGATAGTTGGCCGCGTGGTCCACGGTCTGGTCTGGTGTGCCGCCGCGCAGGAAAAACTTGCGGATGTCGCCGTCGGTGATGACGGCCTTCAGATGTCCCTCCGGTGCAATGAACAGGATGCGCTGGCCGGTCTCGTCCAGCTTGCGCAGCGTTTCCAGCACCGTGGCGGTGGGCGCAATAAAAAGCTCTTCTACTTTTATCAAGGGTGGTCCCCCTTTGACGTTTATTAAAGCCTTCCCCTGAGGGGGAAGGTGGCGCGCAAGCGCCGTATGAGAGGCGAGTGTGTCTCCGCCGCTCGGAAATGGGTTGCGGCGTGGACTTTGCCCGCATCAGTCCGCTTCGCGGACAGCTTCAGTCTCCGTGCCAAGTGCCGCCTACGGCGGTTGCACTCCGACACGCGCCTGCGGGCGCAGCCCCGCGGGGGAAGCCTTTTACAGCCCCAGCACCGCTTCGATCACGCGGTCACAGTCCTCAAAGGACAGGTTCGTGGAGCAGGGCAGGTTGACAATATACTTGCGGTAGTCCAGCGCCTTGTCCAGACCGTAAGCCTCGTTGCGGGGGTAGTCGGCCTGCTCATGGATGAGCGCCCACACCGGGCGGGTCTGGATGTGCTGCGCCTGCAGCTTCTCGATCACAGTGTCGCGGTCCAGCCCGGAATCCTTCAGATACAGGCTGAAGAACCAGTGGTTGGAGCGGCACTCCGCCTCGCGGAAGGGCAGGATGCGCAGCCCCTTCACGCCGTCCAGCGCGGCCACATAGCGGTCATACAGCGCCTTTTTGTGGGCGATGAAGCCCTCGAGCCGCTCGAGCTGGGCAAGCCCCAAGGATGCCTGCACGTTCGTCATGCGGTAGTTGTAGCCGACCTCATCGTGCAAAAATTGCAGCAGATCGGTCTTGGCCTGGGTGGACAGATGCTTGGCGTGCTCGGCCCAGTCAGCGTGGTTGGACACGACCATGCCGCCTGCGCCGGTGGTGATGATCTTGTTGCCGTTAAAGCTGTAGCAGCCGATGTCGCCGATGGTGCCCGCAAACTTACCGGCAAACGGGCCGTCGGTGCAGCGGGTGCCGAGTGCCTCGGTGGCATCCTCAATGACGATGAGGCCGTAGCGCTTGGCTATCGCCATCAGGCGGGGCATGTCGGCCATGTTGCCGAACACATGCACGACCTCCAGTGCCTTGATGTGTGCGCCGGTGGCTTTGTTGTACAGCCTGCCGTCCCGCAGCTCGCAGCGGTTCGCACAGAAATCCTCGACGGCGTCGGGGTCAATGCACAGGGAGTCGTCGCAGCCGATGAAGATCGGCTCCGCGCCGACATAGCGGGTCAGCGGGTTGACGGCGGCGATGAAGGTCAGCGTCGGGACGATGACCTCATCCCCGCGGGTGATGCCGGCGGCCATAGCGGCCAGATGCAGCGCGCTGGTACCGGCGTTGCAGGCCACGGCGCGGGGCATGCCCACGTAAGCGGCCAGCGCTTCCTCGAACTCCGTGACCTTGCCGCCGCTGGTGGACACCCACCCCGACGTGATGGCCTGCCCGGCCAGCTCGGCCTCGCGCGCGCCGAAATTCGGAACCGAAAGAGGAATAAATTCAGACATGGTACTGCCTCCAAACTCTATCCTGGTGCCCGCCGTGCAGCGGCGGACGGAATTTTACAAATATTCTATTTTATTATACCGCGTTTGCAGGATAAGGGCAAGAAAAAGATGCGATGGACTTTCTGTATCTTTCCCCGGGGAAAGCCCGTTTTCCCGTTGACAAACCTTCTGCCTTGCACTACTATAAATACTGCATATAAAGTATAAAATAGGGGTTTACCATGAAATACGGTTTATTCGCGTGCGGCAACATGGGCGGGGCTGTGGCGCGCGCGTCTGCAAGGGCGCCGGGTCCGGCGATGTGCTGCTGGCCAACCGCACGCCTGCCAAGGCACAGGCGCTGGCGGACGAGCTCGGCTGCGCCTGCGGCACGAATGAGGAGGTCGCCGGCATCTGCGACTTCATCTTTCTGGGCGTAAAGCCCCAAATGATGGCCGATATGCTCGACGAGCTGACCCCAACGCTGGAGGCCCGCGCCGAGAGCCGCCCCTTTGTGCTGGTCACGATGGCGGCGGGCCTGTCGATGCAGCAGATCCGCCAGATGGCGGGCAGCGGCTATCCCATCATCCGTATGATGCCCAACACCCCCGTGGCGCTGGGCGACGGCATGATCCAGTACTGCTCTGACGATGTGGAGCCGGAAAAAATGGCCGAGTGGCTCACCGCCATGGCCCCTGCAGGCCGTCTGGACGCCGTGCCGGAGAGCCTGATCGACGCCGCAAGCGCGGTGTCCGGCTGCGGACCGGCCTGGGCGTACCAGTTCATCGAGGCACTGGCCGACGGCGGTGTCGCCGCAGGTCTGCCCCGCGCCAAGGCGCAGGAGTACGCCGCCCAGATGCTTTTGGGCAGCGCACGGATGGTGCTGGAGACCGGCAAGCACCCGGGCGAATTGAAGGACGCCGTCTGCAGCCCCGGCGGCTCGACCATTCAGGGCGTGCGCCTGCTGGAGGAACGCGCTTTCCGCGGTGCCGTGACCGACGCCGTGCTGGCCGCGTTTGAAAAGACAAAGGATTTGGGGAAGAAGTAAACCCTTCCGAGAATGTAGGGGCGAGCATTGCTCGCCCGCAGACCTGACGGAAAAAAGTGCTTTTCCAGGAAAATACCCCGCGCGGCAGACGCCTGACGGGCGAGCAATGCCCGCCCCTACAAAGCGGTTGCCAAACAGGAATAGAAAGAGAAATTTTATGCGTATCGTCGTTAAAGTAGGCACCAGCACGCTGGCACATCCCGGCGGGCTGCTCAACATCCGTCACACCGAGGATCTGGTCAGGGTGTGGAGCGATATTCAGAACGCCGGACATCAGCTCATCGTCGTATCGTCGGCGGCCACGGGCCTCGGCGCAGGCAAGCTGCAAATTGAAAAGCCCGGCGACCTTGTCACCAAGCAGGCTGCCGCCGCGGTGGGCCAGTGCGAGCTGATGTATACCTATGACCGGCTGTTCGGCCAATACAACCATACCGTGGCCCAGATGCTGCTGACGTGGGAGGATTTTGACCACGAAAACCGTCTGCACAACCTGCAAAACACGCTGGAGCGTCTTTTGCAGCTGCACGCCATCCCCATCATCAACGAGAATGACCCCGTCGCCTGCGAGGAATACTCTTTGGGCGACAACGACACGCTGGCCGCGCTGGTGGCCAAGTGCATCCACGCCGATCTGGTCGTGCTGATGTCCGACATCGACGGCCTGTACACCGCCGACCCGCACACCCACCCGGACGCAAAGCTCATCCCGGTGGTCGAGGAGATCACGCCGGAAATTGAGATGCTGGCGGGCGGCGCAGGCTCGGCCCTGGGCACCGGCGGCATGCTGACGAAGGTCACCGCCGCCAAGCGTGCCACCGAGGCCGGTGTGGACATGATCATTACCAACGGTGCCCACGCCGAGGTGTTGTACGACATTGTCGAGGGCAAGCCCGTCGGCACCCGGTTCGTGGGCCGCAAGGCATAAGGGAGGTCTGACCCCATGACTACGCAGGAAATTTTGCATGCCGCGCAGGGCGCAAAGCTGCCGCTGGCGCTGGCCGACGCCGACACGAAGAACGCCGCGCTGGAGGCAATGGCCGTCGCGCTCATCGCCGCGCAGGATAAAATTCTGGACGCCAATAAGCAGGACGTCGAGAACGCACGCGGGCGGGTCAGCGACGTGATGCTGGACCGTCTGGCGCTGACGCCGAGCCGCTTGACCGACATGGCCAAGGGCATGCGCGAGGTCGCGGCCCTGCCCGACCCGGTGGGCGCAGTGCTGCGCAAAATTGTGCGCCCGAACGGCCTTTTGATCGAAAAAACCGCCGTGCCGATGGGTGTCATCGCCATCATCTATGAGAGCCGCCCCAACGTCACGAGCGACGCTGCCGCGCTGGCCATCAAGGCGGGCAGTGCGTGCATCCTGCGCTGCGGGCGCGACGCCTGGGCCAGCTGCCACGCCATCGTGGAGGCTCTGCGCGCCGGTCTGCGCAGGGTGCGCCTGCCGGAGTGCGCGGTGAGCCTCATCGAGGACACCTCCCACGCCAGCGCCAACGAGCTGATGACCGCGGACGGGCTGGTCGATCTGCTGATCCCCCGCGGCGGGGCCGGGCTGATCCGCGCCTGCGTCGAGAACGCAACCGTGCCCTGCATCCAGCACCGGCACCGGCATCTGCCATGTCTACGTGGACAAGGCCGCCGATCTGGAGATGGCTGTGGATATTGTGGAAAACGCCAAGACGAGCCGCCCCAGCGTCTGCAACGCCGAGGAGGCGCTGCTGGTTCACAGGGACGTGGCAGCGCAGTTTTTGCCGATGCTGAAGGCCCGCCTTGTCGATGCCCGCGCCGCTGCCGGCGTCACCCGGTGGAGCTGCATCTGGACGCGCGCGCCGCGGCCATCATCGACGGTGTGCCCGCCGCGCCGCAGGACTTTGACACCGAGTATCTGGATTATAAGCTGAGCGTGGCTGTTGTGGATGACGTCGATGCGGCCATCGCCCACATTGCGAAGCATTCGACCCACCACAGCGAGGCCATCGTCACGGCGGACGCCGCGGCGGCACAGCGGTTCACGACCTGCGTGGACAGCGCGGCGGTCTACGTGAACGCTAGCACCCGCTTTACCGACGGCGGCGAGTTCGGCCTTGGCTGCGAGATGGGCATCAGCACCCAGAAGCTCCACGCCCGCGGCCCCATGGGGCTGGCCGAGCTGTGTACGTATAAATATATTGTGCACGGCAATGGGCAGGTCAGGGGCGGAAGCAGCGCGAAGATGAGCTGCTACACAAACAAATAAGGCTTCCCCTTGGGGGAAGCTGTCAGCGGCCCCGTCCGCTGACTGATGAGGGCAGACCTTGCCGCTGCAGCCCGTTCACTGGCCGCTATGGCGGGCTTTGCCCTCATCCGGCCTCGGTCGGAGCCTCGGCCACCTTCTCCCGAGGGAGAAGGCTTCCATAACGCAAAAACACCTGCGTCCGAAAACGCAGGTGCTTTTATTTTACCCAATATTCATATCCACCGGCTTCGAGATCCCCTTGACGCTGCCGGAGCCTGTGTACTGCCATATATTGTGCTTGTAGCTGAAGCTCAGCGTATCGCGGTACTGGGCGATCCAGATGTTGTACTTGCTGATGTTCGCAAAGTTCAGCGCGTTATAGAACCAGCTGGCATAGGAGATAACGCCCGCGCTGTACCCCGCGCTGCGGATCGTCTCGCAGAAGGCGACGGCGCAGGCCGTGCGCTCGGCGGCGCTCAGGGCATTGGCGCGCCCGCCGCCGACACTCTCGGTGTCGTAGTAGACGCCCAGCGGCAGACTGTAGCCGCTGACAAGGCTCAGCACCATGCTGGCCTCCTCGACGGCCTCGGCCTCGTTGATGGCCTGGCTGTAGAAGTAAACGCCGACGCGCAGGCCCGCGTTGATCGCGCCCTGAATGTTCTGGCGATATGTAGAATCCTCGACCAGCGCACCGCTGCCGTAGCCGCGGTAGCCGCAGCGGATGATGGCAAACGTGATGCCGTCCGATTTGACGGCGTTCCAGTCAATGTTGCCCTGGAACTTCGAGACATCAATGCCGCGGGCTGTGCGATTCAGTGCGCCGTCCGCCGCAAAGGTGTAGACATTGCCCTGAATGACCTGCTGGCCCGTGACGGGCTGGTGGGTGGACGGGTCGTAATAATACGTTGTGCCGTCAATATCCTGCCAACCGGTGTACTCGTATATCATGGTGGTCGCGCTGGTCACGGCAAAGCCGTAGTTGGCCAGCTCCTGCACCGCAATGTTATCCGGCCAGCCCGCCGTCGGGTCGGGCACCTGGGTGGGTGCTTGCGTCGGAGTCGCTGTCGGGGCTTCCGTAGGGGCTTCTGTCGGGGCAGGCGTTTGCGTTTCGGCGGGTGTCTCCGTCGGGGCCTCGGTGGGGGCGGGCGTCGCCTCCGGGGTCGGCTCGGGCGTGATCTCGGGGGCCGGTTCCGGCGTGGGGTCCGCCGGGACAGGGGTCTCCTCGGCAGCCGGGGCGGCCCCGCCGGTGTCCTCCTGCACGGTCACAGGCTCGTCCGCGCGGTGTACCCACGCCATGCGGGTGTTGGCCGCACCCAGCAGCGTGACGGAATCCGCCGCGCCGGGCAGCCAGGCCGCCGTGGCCGTGTTGGCGGCGTAGCTCGTATCGCGCATTGCGCCGATCAGGTCCTCGTGCCGTCCTGATAAACGGGCAGGTAGGGCGTCTCGGTGCCGTCGGCCAGCAGCAGATGTCCGCTGCTGCTCAGCTTGGCTGTGTAGCTTGTCCTGCTGCCGGTCTCGGTCCTGGCGCTGTCGGCGTAGGTCACGGTGTCGGTGACCTCGTTGACGATGGGGGCCGAGCCCGCGTTGCTGACGCCGGAGTCCTCGGCACTCTCGTTGACCTGGCTTGCCTGGACGATCTTCTCTTTAACGGCCTTGACGTCCGCCTTGTAGACGACCTTTTCTTTGACTGTCACGGTCTGGGCCTCGGGCTGCGTGTAGCCCTCGATGGGCTGGACCGCCAGCGTGTAGTCGCCGGGGGTCATGTCCTCGGCCAGCGCGGTGCCGGTCTCGGTATCCAGCTCGTAATCCATGGCATTGCCCTTGGCGTCGGTCAGTGTGATGGTTGCCGCCACGCCCAGCAGCGGGGTCTTTTCGTCCTCGGCGTCATCCTCCTTCGCGCTTTTGGAGGGCGTCGGGGACGGCGAGGCGGACGCATCGGGCGTGGGGCTGGGCTCGGGAGCGTTCTCGACGTAGAGCGTCACACCGACGTCCTGCTGGATGACGCTGGCCTCCATCGTTAGCGGCTTGTCCGGCTCAGGCGTGGGGCTCGGCGTCGGGGAAGGGGTCGGCGTGGCCGCCGTCTCGGGGGTGGCCGTCACGATGGGCGTGGGGCTGGGCTCGGGCGCGGAGAGCGGACCGACGCTGGCCGCAAACGCGCCCAGACCGATGCTGGCGGTCAGCACCACCGCCGTGCCGCCCGCGGCCAGCTTATACAGCGGCAGCCGCGCAAAGGTGCTGCCGGAGAAATACCGCATGGGGTTCTTCTTATTAAACATTCCTGTTCCTCACAGTTAAAAAGCGATAAACTATTACAAAATGAATCATACCACGAAAAAAGCCCCCGCCGCAAGTGGGCGGGGGTAAAAAATCACACAGAAAAACGCCGAAATTTTCAACATCCATGGGGTCTGTTTGTGGATAATTGTGACACCGCGGACACAACTTTCCGGGCATCTAGTGGTCGCGGCTGCCGTCAGGCGCCAGCAGTTGTGTTGGGCAAAAATTCCTCCACCAATAAATCGACACACACACCGTAGCGGCGCTCCGGCCCCGCAAGAAACGGCCAGCACCCGGTCAGCGGGTCGTAGAGGTGGCTGTACCCCGCAAAAATTTCGTTTTTGTACTGTTTATTATAGAAGAATAGCACCATGCTTGCAAGCCGGTTGCCTTCCCACGCGGGGGAGGGCTTAGGGGGACTGGATTTTTACGTTGGATTTGCTATAATAAGCACAGAGCGTGCAGGGGCGGATGCTTGCATCGACCCATGCAGCAAACGGAGAGCAATATAAGAGGTAAACACCATGCAATACGTCAATTTCGGCACCACAGGCTTACAAATTTCCCGCCTTGGGTTTGGCGGCATTCCCATTCAGCGCATCGACCAGCCCGGCACGAGGGAGCTGCTGATCGCCGCGCATAAGGCGGGCATCAATTACATCGACACCGCCCGCGCCTACACGGTCAGCGAGGCATGGATCGGCCAGTCGCTGGAGGAGGCCGGGCTGCGGGATGACTTCATTCTGGCGACCAAATGCCGCGCACTGACCAAGGCCGACATGGAGGCCGAGATCGCCACGAGCCTGAAAAACCTGCGCACCGACCACATCGAGCTGTTCCAGTTCCACAACCCGAGCCTCGACGGCCTGAAAACCATTCTGGCGCCCGGCGGCGCAATGGAGGCGCTGCTCGAGGCAAAGGCCAGGGGCATCGTCGGGCACATCGGCATCACGGCGCACCTGGCCGCTGTGTTTGAGGCCGCGCTGGACATCCCCGAGATCGAGACGATCATGTTCCCGTACAACATCGTGGAGCAGCAGGGCAGGGAGCTGATCGCCCGCTGCGCCGCGGCGGGCAAGGGCTTTATCGACATGAAGCCGCTGGCGGGCGGTGCCATTGAGGATGGCCGCCTGGCACTGCGGTACGTGCTGTCCAACCCGGCAGTCACGGTGTCCATCCCCGGCATGGCGACGGTGGAGGAGCTGAACGCCAACGTGGCGGGCGCGGCCAACACCGCCCCGCTCACGCCCGAGGAGGAGGCCGCCTGCCAGAAGGTGCGCGACGCGCTGGGCACCCAGTTCTGCCGCTGCTGCAACTACTGTGCGCCCTGCACGGTGGGGATTTCCATCCCCAGTGTGTTCCTGTTCCAGGGGTACCTGAACCGCTACGGCCTGCAGCAGTGGGGCCGCGAGCGCTATGCGACGCTGCAGACCAAGGCCGGTGCCTGCATCCGGTGCGGTGCCTGTGAGCCGCGCTGCCCGTACAACCTGCCGATCCGCCAGATGATGCAGAAGGCTGCGGAGGATTTTGGGGAGTAAGGGTAGATAAAACAAGGCGTAGGGGCGGATTCCATATCCGCCCGTGGGGGGCTTTCGCAGCCGCAAGCTGCCCGGGCGCATATAGAATGCGCCCCTACAGGGTCAACAGAATAAAGCGGCCTTCCCATTACAGCACATTTGCCGGTAAGCCGCGGGCCGGGCATGCCCGGCCCCTACCGAGTTACAGCCCGTAAATGGGCAATCAGGATGAACTCTGCCCTCATCAGTCCGCTTCGCGGCCAGCTTCCCCACCGGGGAAGGCCATTTTTTTTGTTTCTGAATATTGTTTTTTGCTAGGCGAACGTGTATAATTTAATCTGTATAATTTTGTGCAATAATGTGAGGAATGAGTGTTATGCTTTCCGACCCCCAGCTGCATTATCTTGATAACGCCGCCACGTCCCGGGTGGATCCGGCGGTGGCGCAGGCCGTCAGCGAGGCGCTGACTGAGCTTTGGGCCAATCCCAGCAGCCTGTATGACCCCGCCGTTGCCGTGCAGGATGCCATTGCCGCGGCCCGCGCCCGCGTGGCCAAAACGCTGCACTGCCGCAGCGATGAAATCTACTTCACGGCCTGCGGCAGTGAGGGCAACAACATGGCCGTGACCGGCGCGGCCCGCCCGCGTAAGCACTGGGGCAATAAAATCGTCGTCACGGGCTTTGAACACCCCAGCGTGCAGCGCCCCATCCGCGCGTTGAAGGACGAGGGCTTCACCGTCGTCGAGGTCATGCCCGGGGCGGACGGACGCATTGACACGCAGAAATTCCTGGCCGAGATCGACAAAAACACGGTGCTGGCCGCCTGCATGGCCGTCAACAACGAGACCGGCGCCGTGCAGGACATCGCGGCGCTGGGCAAGGGCATCAAGGCGCGCAACAGCCGCACCCACTTCCATGTGGACGCCGTGCAGGCGTGGCTGCGCATGCCCATCGACCTGCAGAAATGGCGCGAGGTCGATACGCTCTCCGTCTCCGGCCACAAGGTCCACGCGCCCAAGGGCGTCGGCGCACTGTTCATCCGGGACAGCCAGCGCCAGACGCTCAAACCGCCCTATCTCGGCGGCCATCAGGAGCGCGGCCTGCGCCCCGGCACCGAGAACACGCCCTACATTGTGGGTCTCGGCGTGGCCGCCGCGCAGGGCCAGCAGAAACTGCGCCCCCGCATTGCACACAT
>ENA-OQDA01000773-OQDA01000773.1-human-gut-metagenome-genome-assembly--contig:-NODE-773-length-12357-cov-2.820687_pt1 | contig 12357 bp, 12 predicted proteins | sample MGYA00242771_ERZ504603 | MGnify/ENA primary metagenome ERZ504603 (study PRJEB26092, sample SAMD00036328) | human gut metagenome | host: Homo sapiens | study: EMG produced TPA metagenomics assembly of...
GCCTGGGTCTTCGATTCTGACGATCGAGGGCTAGCACCGGCAACGCTTGGGACATGAATGTCAACGTCCGTGCCACCCAGAAGGGCCTGTACAAGGGCCTGGAAGGTCTGGATGTCTCCGCTGCCCTGACCCGCGACACTGCGGCCCAGATGGTGTGGAACGCCCTGCAGGCTGGCGAAGTTAAGTATGAGTAGCACTTGGGTGGGCGGCGACGCCACCAAGGTGACCGCTGTTGACAAGCTGGACAATGCCAACAATCCTATCACCTTGCTGAAGGACAAGTACAACGCGGAAGTCAAAGACGGCGGTATTGTGACCTCTGTCAAAGAGGACAGCAAGGGCACTTACACCGTTAAGACAGACAAAAATGCTAATGGATACACCCAAGGTCGCCAAGGATTATTCCGATCTGATGGGCCAGAAGGTGGACGTCCTGGTGAAGATCAGCGACAACACCGTGTATGGTGTTTACGCCAACGAGGACTCCAAGGTGCTGGCAACAGGTGCCGTTGGACAACTGGATACGGTCTCCAACGACACCAAAAAGATGAAGCTCAACGGTGTAGAGTACAAATTTGAAAAAACGGCGTTGAGTGAGAATGTTGTCTACAACAATGATCCCGATACCAAGAAAACCCTGCAGACCATCTACAACAATCGGAATGCCAACGCTTCTGATGAAATTAAGTTCATCGACAACAATGGCGACGGCAAGGTCGATTCCATGATCGTAACCCCGATGACCGTGGCCGAAGTGCACCTACGTTGGCTCCACCAGTATCACCGCGGGCAACAAGTCCTATAAGTTTGAGGATGACGACATCTATGAAGGTGTTGCCAAGAACGACTGGGCCGTGATCGTCGCCGGTGACTACACGACCACTGACAACGCAGTGATCACAAAGGCCGGCACCATCGAGGGAGAAGTGACCGGCGTTCGCACTGGTTCTCCAGATGAAGTGAAGATCGGCGACGACTGGTACAAGATGGCAACGAACACACAGACCCCGGCTGTGGGCGATAAGGGTGTATTTGTGGTTGTAAACGGCTATGTTTATGATGCGGATGCTTCCGGCTCCTCCAAGGATATCCTGTACATCTCTGCAAACGAAGCTGCTGAAAGCAAGCTGGGTGACAACTTTACAGTTGAAGCCAAGGCTTACTTTACTGACGGAACCAATAAGGTCGTCAAGATCGACATGATCAATGGTGAAGATATTACCAAGGCTACCAAAGATTTCACTCAAGGCAGTGTTGGTATTGCGAAGGATAACCTTGCAAATCAGATGTTCACCTACTCCATTGACTCTGACGGCAACTATGAGCTGAAACAGTTGGCCAATGCTGACGCAAAGAATAACATTGGCGCGGTGGTTGGTGACGGTGCCACTGACAACAACGGTAAGATCGGCGGCGCTTCCGTCATTAAAGAGAACAAGGCTGGCTACGATACCTATCTGTATGACAAGGGCGGATATAAGAGCCCGACCAACAAGCTCGACAGCGGCTCCATCGCTGATGACGCAGTCATCTTTGTTCAGGCAACGAATGAGGTCAAGGTGCTGACCGGCAAGACCGTGAAGAACTGGAATACTGTTTCTGGCACTTTCACTGGTAAGGGCGTCCTGACCAGCGAGTCCAACGGTATCCAGTATGCCAAGGTCGCAGCCATGACAGTCAACACTAACACGGTGCCGGGTGCAAATGGTGACAAGCTGTACGGTTACCTCACCGCAGATCCTTACACCACCAAGTATGAGAACGAGAATGTTGTAGCTTACCCCATCTGGACGGGCTCCGAGAATACGACCGTTTATGAGAAGGGTTCCGCGATTAAGGACGGCGTGAAGGCGGGCGACGCGATCCAGTATCACCTGGACGGCAACTTTGTCGGTGTTGACGCTGGCTTGACGGATACCGCTAACGCTTATGCGATCACCGGCTTCGACTATGAGGCGGAAGGCGAGATGGCTTTGGTCAAATATGCGGACGGTGCTGCCTCCACCCTGACGCTGGATGAGGATTGCGTCTTCATCGGTATCGACGACAGCGCCAAGACTGGTGTCGAGGGCGACATGAGCGCGGTTTCGCTGGCGCAGCAGGATCAGTACGGCAACTACTATGCGAATGCCTATGTGATGACCGACGGCAGCGGCAAGATCCTGGCCGTTATCTTTGATAACGATAAGCTGGATATGGCTGACGGCGGCCTGGCTCTGAAGGCCAAAGCTGTTACCTGCAACATTACAAGCGAAAATGTAACCAATGGTGAGAATAATAAAACAGTTACCGTTACGGCTTCCCCTACGACTGCCAAACTGGGTGAGAAGGTTACTTTGACAGCCACCCTGAACAAGGCGATTGCTGGCAAGGATACTACTGTGGTCGTGTCTGTTGATCAAGGCGTTGGCTCTCTGACCATTACTATCCCGAAGGGGCAGAAATCTGCCACGGCAACCTTTACCATGCCGAGTGAGGCGGTTACTGTCGGCTTTACCAGCGCATCTGTTCCGCAGTAACAGCCTGGTCTAATCAAAAACCTCTTCCTTAGTGGACTGTCCTTGTTTGTAAAGACAGAAGGCAGGAGACCCTGGGAAGGAAGCTCGAGATTTCATCGGAGAGGCGCCGCGTCAGCGGCGCCTCTCCTGTCTTTGGCTTGATATGTTTGAATATAGCGGTTGATTATTTCGTTGGTTTCCGAAAAGGCAGCTGGTTTGTGATGGTGTTGTCATATTTGTTTTTGTTTACTCATGGGAAAACTCCTGATATAGGAAAATAAAACTACCGGCAGGGGGATTCTTTACGCATGCAGAGGTAACACCATACCAGCATCTCTCATTCAAATGAGGAAGAGAAAGAGCCCCCCTCAAAAGAGGGGGGCTCCTATTGCCAGAGTAATGGGTTACCACTTAGGAATTCTTACGTCTTAACCCAGCCATCACTGGTCAGGCTGCCTGTGCCGGAAGCTGTCCAAGTGTAAGTGCAGTTCTCGTTTGCAACGCCATCAGCAGTAGCGTCGCTGGTGTCGTTATAGAAATTGTTCACCATAACGGAGACGTTTCCACTATTAACAATGTGGAGTGTAATACCTGCCTGTTTGGCAAGAAGCTTCGCAGAACCGGTCAGCGTAATTTTATCGCCATTCTGCAGTCTTACGTTGCTGTTCAGCGTCAAGTCGGCAGCAGAACTAATTTGCGTCTTACCGCTTGCAGTGTTCACTGTAACGTCCCCTGCTGCGGTAAACGCACCATTTGCACCAACCAGAGTACCATTCGGAACCTTCAGTGTGGCCCCCTTCGCAACGTTGATGGTGACATCATTGGTCTGCGCAGCTGCAATGGTCAGCGTAGTGTTTGCCGGAACATTCAACGTCATAGTATCCAGTGCGCCGCTAATAGTAACATCCCCCTTGCTCAGCGCCAGGTTGATATCAGCTGCGTTTGCGTCCGCGCCAAAGTTGTACTTGAACGCGCCGTGCAAGTTGTTCTTCACGTCAACGATCAGCAGGGCAACGTCCGAATCCTTCGCCGTGCCATCCAGCTTGTACATAACGTTCGCGATCTTGCCAGAACCAAAGTCATCTGCTTCCTGGATTTCGCCGTTTGCATAGCCCTTGTGGTCTTTGGTGTCAACGTACAGAACGACGGTGTCCTTGGTGATTTCGTTGGTATTGGAGCCATCCAGGGAGATGGTTTTCTGGTCGTCGCTGACACCGTAAATGATGCCGTTGTCGACGATGCCGAAGCTGTCGTCAACATCCTCGATGGTGCCGACAACGTTGTCAGCCAGACCGCTCTCCGTGGTGATGGAGGAGTAGCCTAGAACGGTGCCCTTGTTGCGCTGTGCGTTGCCCTTCTCCTGCACCTTCACGTTCTCAGTGCCATTCCAGATCGTGTAAACCATGTAGCCGTCACTCGACTGGTAAGAGCTCTCAACAACATAACCGTAGTGGTCGTTGGTGATAAAGTTGTTTGCAATGCCATTGACCGCAACAACACCGTAGGTCACGCGGTTTACGCCGTTGACCTTGGAAATGAACGCCGCAATGCCACCGTTACTGTACGCCTCGTTCGAGCCGCCAGCAACACCCAGGGATTTGAACTGTTTGCCGGTGATGACCTTATAATCCGTACCGGTAGTGTTATACTTGTCGATCAGAACGATCTTTGCAGAATCGTCGACCTTGATGTTATTGATGCTCTTGTCACTGTTGGCGGCGCCAGCAACAGCCATGCCAGAAGAAGAACTGTTCGGAGAACCATCGTTCAGCGCGGTGTAATCACCGAAGTAGTCCGTAGCGGTGTTCAGATCCTTGAAGCGGTATTCGCCGCCCTTGACGGAGTACTCGTAAACAGCGCCCTGCTTGAGAGCACTCTTCGCAACGTAACCGCTGCCCGGAGCATTGTCGATATCGACGATCTCGGTGGTGGAGGTGGTGCCATCCAGCTTAAGGATCTTGGCTTTGTCGCCCTGGATGTCGCTGCCAACCGCCAGGACGATGGCAACATCGGACAGGCTGGCGTTCTCACCGGAAGTGCGCTTGGCATAGAAGACAACGCCATTGATGGTGTACGCGTCCACGGTGTCACCGGACTTGACGCTGTTCATATCCGCCTTCGTGCCGGCGACATACCAGCTGCCGTCGATCAGGTACTGGGCAGGATTCTGCTTGGTGCCGGTAACCTTCACGCCGGTGAGCTTGTCAGCACGGGTGATGTTCTTGCAGTCGTTGTAGAGGTCCTGACGAATCACCACATAGTCATTCTTCTCAACATCGGAGGCGATCTTCTCGTCGGCATATTTATAGGTCGTACCACCGGCAACAATTTCGTCAGAGGAAATGTACGTAACCTTGGCTGCATCGACAGTGGTCAGAATCGCAGTGTCAATTTTCCCGTTGTCGTCGGAATCAACGAAGGTAACTTCATCAGCGGAGATGTTGTTGTCGACAGGACGCGTACTGTCGAGCTGTTTGCCGGCAGCATCGTCAAAGTCAGCCGCAGTCTTGGGGCCCACAAGCTTTGTTCCGTCAATATAAACGGTGATGGCGCTGTCCGTGGAGTAGGAGGTGCCACCGAACTTAATCTTGCCATTGTCGTTGTCCACCGCGTTCATCACAGTGTTGTAGATGGTATTGTCGGCGGTGGCATACACGCCCAGAACCTCATTGGTCTTGCCATTCTTGAACATGACCTTGACCTTCTGGCCCAGCAGGTTGGAGTAGTCAACGGTCAGCTTGGTAAAATCTACTGTGGACACGGTGGTGGCGCCACCGGCGGGATTGTCTACGCTGGGGTCACTGGCGGCCCGGTCTGCAGCAGTCATGGAAATGGTAAGATTGCTGCTCTTCACACTGGTCAGGGTACCCACATAGACCCAAGCATCATACTTGTCCCGCAGCAGGGTGATCTTGTCGTTGTTGGAGCCAACAACCTTATCCTGGACGGTGACAATGGTCTCCAGCTTGCCGTCCTCGCCGGTGATGATGGTGGTCTTGTACTCCACCTCATAGGCGTTCAGGGCGTTCCACACCATCTGGGCCGCGTTGTCACGGGTAATGGCGGCAGAGGCGTCCATAGACTCCAGACCTTCGTACAGGCCCTTCTGGGATGCAACTACGTTGACGTTGGTTGCCCAAGCGTTGCCTACAAAGCCCTCTGTATCGGCATTGTATCCCAGGGACACCAGCAGCATCTTGGCCAGCTGGGTGCCGGTCACGTTGCCGTTGGGGCTGAACCGGCCGCCGCCCACGCCGGAGATGATGCCCTGGGCCACGCAGGACTCAATGTAGCCCTCTGCCCAGGCGGCGTTGGTGCCGCGCACATCGTTAAAGGTGGGGGTGACGTTGGTGGAGACGTTGGGCTCCTTGCCACCGTTCAGGGCCACGCAGATCATCTTCGTGATCTCGGACCGCTTAATGTTGCGCTCAGGATGATAAGAACCATCCTCGTACCCGCCGATGATGTTCAGCGCAGAGCACGCATCAACGGCCTCGGTGTTCTCGATCTTGTCCTGATCCGAGAACGCCGCCCCGGCGCCCATGACCATGACAGACAGCATCACAGCCACACAGAGCACCAGGCTCAGAACCTTCTTCTGGGGGAACTCCTTATTCTTTAATGCTTTGCTCCGCAATTTCCCACGGATTTTACACGGAACTCCCACGGATTTTCTGCGTCTTATTTTGAGAGAGCGATAGAAAAACCCGCCGTGAAAAATGCGGTACGGCGGGGGAGAGGGGGACGGTGATGTCCGTGCGAGGTGGAGTTAGAGAAGACTGCGAATTTGAGACAGGATATCGTAAAGGCGTCTTTGATCTTTTTCAGAAAGGCTGGAGAAGAGCTCATAGGCCCGCAAGGGATAGTTTTCTGCAGAAGGCATGGGATTGGAAAGAACATCGTCAAAGACAGAGGAAATGGGGATACCCAGGGCGGTGGTGATTTTTGCCAGAGTTTCTACGGTGATGTTTTTCTCCCCACGCTCCACTTGGCCAATGTACGTGGGATGGAGCCCGGCGCGGTCTGCCAGGGTTTCCTGGCTGTAGCCTTTTTTCTGTCGGAACTGCCGCAATTTACGGCCGATGGTCTGCGTCATCATAGAAAGATCCCTCCGAGAAAAGACTATAAGTATTATCTCCCAGAGTGAACAGACTATTGATATTTTTATGGAGCTGATATATACTATAAGTATTGTTTGGACCAAAACCGATTTTTAGTATAAAGGATGACGTGATATGTTGCAAAAGCTTGGCGGAGGGACACCCAAGGGACGGGTGATGCTTCTGGCCTTTTACAATACCAAGGCGTTGGGGGTGCGGTATCTGGAAGGGGCGCTGGAGCGGGCTGGGTATCAGGTGCAGGTGGTTTTTTATAAGGAGTTTAACAGCCATTGCCCTGGGCAGACCAGCCGTCGAGAATTGGAGCTTCTCTGTGAGGAGGTGCGGCGGGCAGAGCCTGTCTTTATCGGTTTGTCTGTGATGAGCTCCATGTATTTGGATACAGTGGAGCAGGTGATGAAGACCTTGCGTGCGCGGTACGCCATTCCGCTGGTTTGCGGCGGCGCGTTTGCCAGTTTGTATCCAGATTACTTCTTGGACCGGGGAGCAGCGTATGTGATCCGGGGAGACGGGGAAATTCCTATGGTTAACTTGGCGGACCGTTTGATGTGTGGGGAGAGTGGAGAGGACCTCGCCTCTCTTTGCTGCCGGCGCCATGGGGAGACAGTGGTTCAGCCCATTGGCGGGGTATTGAAGGAGATTGATGGGTATGGGATTCCTGTGGTGAGCAGCCCACGGGCCTGTTTGATTGAGAGGGATCGACTGCGGCGGGGGACCGGCAGCCGGCATACGCTGCGGTATGAGGTCATTGCCTCCGGGGTGTCCGGTTTACTGTACCTATTGCTCTTGTGCACCCCTTCACCGCCTTATGCCGCGGGGGATCGCCACGGTACGAACCCGGTCGGTAGAGAGTGTCATGGAGGAGCTTCGGGAGGCCAAGCGGGCCTGTCCCCGCATGATGATGGTGCATTTTTATGATGAAATTTTTCCCAATCTTCCAGGATGGGTGGATGAATTTGTGGCGGCTTATCAGCGGGAGATTCACCTTCCCTTTACCATCTGGTCCCATCCCAAGGCGGCCAAACAAGAGGTGCTGGAAAAGCTGGTCCGTGTGGGATTGACGGAGGTCATTATGGGAATCCAGTCTGGATCGGACCGCGTCCGGCGGGAGGTATTTCACCGGTATGAGACCCGGGAGGAGATCCTCCGGGCGGCAGGGTTCTTTCAGGCGGCGGGGGTGCCGTGGGTCAGCTATGACTTTATGCTGCAGCATCCGTTTGAATCGTTAGAGGATTTGAAAGAGACCTATTTCCTGGTAAAAGAGCTTCCGGGGCGCTATGTCCTGCAGCTCCACGGGCTGAATTTTCTGCCGGGAACGGATATCGTTTCCATGGCGGTGGAGCAGGGGCTGTTTACCCAAGCGGAGTTGGACCGTATTATGTTCGCCCCTATGGAGGAACAGTTTGGTGCCTATTGGAAACAGGAGACCTCGCTGGAGAGCCAGCTGTGGTATGCGCTGATCTTCCTATGGCAGTGGGAGGCCATGCGAGAGAGATGTCTGGTCTATGAACAGGACCCTGTGGAGTATAAGCAGGAAATTTTTAAGGCATATCGTCAGGCGCAGGGGCTGTCCCGGCGCAGGGAATGGCGTAAAAAATTGGATATGGCGGCCCGACGATTTGGGCTGCGGTAAGAAAAAACCTCCGGCCGAAGCCGGAGGTTTTTCAAAAGCAAAGCAGAGGAGCCAATTAGTTGGCGCCCTTGGGATTCATGGGATCGGTACGATCCTCGATCCAATACTTGCCGATGGGATCCTGAGAAGCGTCCTTGTTGACGTTGTGGGCAATCATCAGGGTCTGGTTGCGGTTCTCAACCTGCAGGGCGTTGTCGAAGCCAGAAGCGTCGACGTTGGCACGCATAGCCTCCTTGGTCAGACGGACAGCCATGGGGTCCTTGGCGGCGATGACGCGGGCCAGCTCCAGGCCAGCGGGAACCAGGTCCTTGCGCTCGTCAACAACCTTGGACACCAGGCCCAGGTTCCAAGCTTCATCAGCGTTGATGAAGTTACCGGTCAGCATCATCTCATAAGCACGGCCGGTGCCGATCAGACGAGGCAGGAAGTAGGAGGAGGACATGTCGCAGCCGCCGATGCCCACGTTGGCATAGAAGCAGGAGAAACGAGCGGTCTTGGTGCAGACACGAATGTCAGAGCACATAGCCAGAGAGAAGCCACCGCCAGCGGAGACGTTGTCGATCAGGGTGATCCAGGGCTGAGGAGTCTTAGCAATGAACCACTCCAGCTCGCCCAGCTTAATCTGATAGTGATAGAAGCCGGGAACGGTCTGCTCGTAGTCGGTCAGGCCCTGCTTGACATCCAGGCCGGCGCAGAAGCCCTTGCCCTCGTCGCCGCCATACAGCAGGACAACGCGGATGTTGTAGTACTCGTCAACCAGCCACTGGGAGAGCTCGGTCAGCTCACGCACCAGGTCGTGGGACAGGGCGTTGTAAGCCTTGGGTCTGTTCAGGGTGACCTTCAGGATGTTGGGCTCGACCATCTCGAGCAGCAGGTTCTCATAAGTGGGCAACGCTCTGGCTGCGGGATAAACAGGTTTCATGATAAAATCCTCCATCATCAATATTTGGCCTTTAAGAGGGGCCATGGGACCTACTTACCTACGCCAACCGGCCCACAAGGGGCCGGCTGACGGAAGTTACGAACAATCAGCGGAAAACCAAGGATTAGTTGGTGTTTCCGTTGGCAGCGACATACATGCCGTGGATCAGGTACTGGATGTCGCCGGAGCCCTCGATGTTGGGGGCGACAGCGGCGTCTCTCAGGAAGCGCTCTGCCTGATACTCGTCGCAGACACCGTAAGCGCCCATGGCGTTGACGGCCATGGTGGCAACCTTGGTGGCAGTCTCAGCGGCATAGCCCTTGGCCTGTGCGGTACGGGCCTGAACAGCACGCATGGTGGGGATATCATCGCCAGCGAAGTGGTTGTGGTCGCAGTAGTCAGCGGCCTCCAGCAGCAGCAGCTCGGCGGTGTGTGCGTAGGTCAGCATGGTGGACAGACGCAGCTGGGTGGTGGGGAACTTGGTGATGGACTTGCCGCGGTGCAGCTTCTCCTGGCAGTACTTCAGCGCGATGTCAGCAGCGCCCAGAGCGGTGCCCACGAACACGGCGGTGAAGCCCAGCTTACCATAAGCGGTGGTGCCCAGCAGCTGGGTGAAGCCGTCGCCGGGCTTGCCCAGGATCTGGTCCTCGGTGACCTTCACGTCATCCAGGAAGATGTCATAGACCTCGGAGCCGCGATAGCCGATCTTCTCCCAGGGGGAGGAGATGGAGTAGCCCTCGCAGAACTTGTCGATCACCAGGCCGGTGACCAGGTCCTTGCCGGACTCTTCGTCCTTCTGCAGGGCGAACAGCACGCAGGGGCCGTCATAACCAGCGTTGGAGATGAAGCGCTTCACGCCGTTGAGCTTGTAGGTGCCGTCGGCCTGCTTCTCCAGGCGGGTCTTCAGCATCTTGGGGTCGGAACCGGTCTCGGGCTCAGTGAAAGCGAAGGAGACGGTCTGCTCACCGGAGCAGCAGGGAGCCAGATACTTCATCTTCTGCTCATGGTTGGCATACAGGTCCAGAGCCTCCAGACCCAGGATGTACACGTCCAGGCACTTGCCCACAGAGGGGGAAACGCGGCTGAGCTCCTTGATGACAATGGCCTGCTCCACGTGGCCCATGCCCATGCCGTTGTACTCCTCGGGGAAGCTGATGCCGATGAAGCCGCACTCAGCCAGCTGCTGATGAATGTCGTGGGGCAGCTGAGGATGCTTCTGGCCGTTGCTGACCTCGGTCATCTCGCCGGCCTCGATCTCGTCGATCCGGGGCTGCAGGACAGATTCCGCAAAGTCCTTGGCCAGGTCGTGGATCATCTGCTGGTCTTCGTTCAGTTTGAATTCCATGATAAAATTCCTCCTGTATAATGATTTCTTACGTAACAGGCATTAAAACAATTGCCTGGGCATGAGAAGAATGCCCACGGCAACGTCTTCCAATACGGGGCAACTTCTACGGTGCTATTATATCATAAGAATTGGGGAGGCGCATGCCATATATTAATTATTTTAGCGGGTGCAATACTTAATTAGCACTAAGAGAGAAAAGAAAAGTGGAAAGAGATGTGGTTATAACAACCAAAAAACGGGAGAGAAAACTGAACAAAATATACAAAACGTAGGAAAAGGAGGAAAAAGATGTTTGCACAATAAAGCGTATGAGAGAGGAGAAATCCGCCTTCCTTCCGTGGAAAACGCCATGGAACTGGGAAGGGGAGAAAGAAAAAATTGTGAAAATGTCAACAGCAGACCTTGACGAAGCCGGGTTCTTCCTGTAAGATAGGACAAACACAAGCTGAAAATGGCGGGGTTTTTCCCTTCGGTCTGGAGGGGAAGGAAAAAGGCCCCGGTTTCTTTATGATTAAAAAGGCATTTCCGGGCAATCCGGCAAGGCTGATTATTAGATACCCCATCGGGAAATTATCAATGTATTTAAGGAGTTGCAGAAACATGGAAGTTAAGACTGTTGGCGTGTATGGCGCAGGCCTTATGGGCAGAGGCATCGCCCAGGTCGCTCTGGAGGGCGGCTATGACGTGGTCCTGTACAACCACAGAACCCCCACCCTGGAGAAGGGCGTGGCCGGGATCAAAAAGGGCTTTGAGAAAAAGGTGGCCAAGGGCAAGATCACCCAGGAGCAGGCCGACGGCTGGCTGGGCCACCTGAAGGCCACCATCGAGCTGGAGGACCTGAGGACGTGGACATCGTCTTTGAGGCCATGGTGGAGAACATGGCGCTGAAGAGGAAGCCTTCGCCAAAATGGCCCCCATCATCAAGCCCGAGGCGATTTTTGTCTCCAACACCTCCTCTCTGAGCATCACCGAGCTGGCCGCAGCGTCGCAGCGTCCGGAGAAGTTCCTGGGAATGCACTTCTTCAGCCCCGTGCCCGCCATGAAGCTGGTGGAGATCATCAACGCCTATGATACCTCCGAGGACACCATTGAGACCGGCAAGGCCGTGGCCAAGGGCTTTGGCAAGGAGTTTGTCACCGTCACCGATGTGCCCATGTTCATTGCCAACCGGGTGATGTGCCCCATGATGAATGAGGCCGCCATCCTGGCCGGGGAGAATGTCTGCTCCTACGAGGACATCGACAAGGCCTGCGAGCTGGGCTACAACCTGCCCATGGGCCCCCTGAAGCTGGCCGACGCCATCGGCATCGATGTGATGATCGAGGTGATGGAGTCCCTGTACCAGGAGACCGCTGACTCCAAGTACCGTCCCGCGCACCTGTACAAGGTTCTCTACCGCGCTGGCCGTCTGGGCCGGAAGAGCGGCAAGGGCTTCTATGATTACACCAAGTGAGTTTGTTCCCATAGCAGGATAAGAGCATACCGCAGGCCACCGCCGGAACCAAGGCGGTGGCCTGCTTTTTTTGGGGGAAAGAGCAGGATGGCCCGCACGGGGATTTCCTGCCCTCTTTCCCATTGTCCCGGGGAGAAAAGTGTGGTATCATACAGGGGATCTTTGCATAGAATGGGAGGACCTTGTTATGCGAATTGCCAACACGGTCAACGACTCCATTGTGGACGGACATGGGTTGCGCTTTACCATTTTCACCCAGGGCTGTCCCCACCACTGCCCAGGCTGTCACAATCCGGACACCCACGATCCCGCCGGCGGCCGGGAGGTTTCCCTGGATCGGAAGCATGATGGCGGAGATGGGGCGCAATCCCCTCATTGAGGGCGT
>ENA-OQDA01000774-OQDA01000774.1-human-gut-metagenome-genome-assembly--contig:-NODE-774-length-12356-cov-4.825824_pt1 | contig 12356 bp, 10 predicted proteins | sample MGYA00242771_ERZ504603 | MGnify/ENA primary metagenome ERZ504603 (study PRJEB26092, sample SAMD00036328) | human gut metagenome | host: Homo sapiens | study: EMG produced TPA metagenomics assembly of...
CGTGAAGCCGCTGCTCACCATCACCGTCGACGGCAAGCTGTCGCTGGCGGGCGTGCGCGCGGGCGCAAGAAGGGCATCAAGCAGCTGGCCGAGTACTACAACAAGCGCAAGGCCGACTCGCGGCCGGGTCGCTGCGTGGTCATCGGCCAACGCCGACCTGCGCCGAGGACGCCGCTCGCCTGCAGGAGGCGCTGGGCAAGGGCGACGACAGCATCCTGTTTCTGGAGAGCAGCATCGGGCCGGTCATCGGCAGTCACGTGGGGCCGGACATGATCGCGGTGGTGTTCTGGGGCAACGACAAGCGCGAGGAGCTGTCGGTGGCCGACCGCATCGCGAAGAAGGTCAAGGGCGGCGAGTAGCCCGCGCGCGAGCGGCTCGCGACACATGGAATTCGAACGCATCGGGAAAGGTGCTTAGATGGAACTTTCGTTCGTATACTCCGGCAACGAGACGGTGGGCGCTATGGTGGTGTCCCGCCTGGAGGCGGCCGGCTGCACGCGCACCGACGACGTCGCGCATGCCGAGGCCATCATCACGTACTGCACGTCGCAGACGGCGCTGGAAGACGCGTACTTCGACGAGCAGGGGCTCGTGCAGGCGGCGGGGAAGGGCGCGCTGCTCATCGACCTGTCGGCGTCGACTCCCAGCTTCGCGCGCGAGCTGAACGCCGTGGCCGTGGTGAGCGACCTCATGTCGGTGGAGGCGCCGCTCGTGGTGGTGGACGTGGCCCGCGCCGACGCGTTCGGCGACCGCGACAACCTGGTGTGCTTCGTCGGGGGCGACGAGGAGGCCGTGGCGGAGGCGCGTCCCGTGCTGGAAGCGATCGCCGGCACGGTGCAGGAAACGGGCGGGGCGGGCTCTGCGCAGCTCGCGCGCGCCGCGTACACGCTGCAGACGACGGCGCAGGTGATCTCGGCCGTGGAGGCCGACGCGCTGTACCGCGCCGTGCGTCGCTCGTCGGCCTCGCTCGACCAGGCGACGGAGCGCGTGGGTGCGGCGACGCCCGTGGCCGAGCAGGTGCTGGCCGCGGTGAACACGGGGCGTTTCGACGGCATGTACACGGTTGAGATGTTCATGGCCGAGCTGTCCGCCGCGCTGACGGCGGCCGACGACGTGGACCTCATCCTACCGCAGGCCGAGGCGTGCCTGCACCTGCTGGAGCTGCTCGCCGTCATCGGCGGCTCCGACAAGGCGCCTGCAGCGCTGGCGCTGGTGTACGGCGAGGAGAAGACGTGCGCCGAGCAGGGCCTCGACTGGACGCGCGCCGAGCAGGCCTACGGCGACGTCGCCGAGGGCTTTGACGACCTGGACGACGACGGCCACGACCACGGGCACGACCACGGTTCCTTCGGCGATTATCCCGGCTACGGCGCGTATTCGGCCAATTAGGGTTCCGTCGGCCTACGGCCGACGGACCTTGCCGACGCTGCGGGCGGCTGTGGCACCCGATCTCGCCGCGAAGCCGAGGACTCGCGTACCGAAATATCCCCTGCGGGGACTTCTTGCAGGATGCGCTTCGTCCTCGCCTTCCTCACGATCTCGGACACCACAGCCGCCCTCTCTGACATTATTGGACCGGTGAGTCTATGAATCTGACATTATCAACATGCGACCTCTGCCCCCGCTCGTGCGGGGTCGATCGGGCGGCGGGGGAGCGCGGGGCGTGCGGGGCCGACGGGCGCCTCGTGGTGGCGCGTGCGGCGCTGCATTTCTGGGAGGAGCCTCCCATCAGCGGGTCGCGCGGCAGCGGCACGGTGTTCTTCGCGCACTGCCCGCTGCGCTGCGTCTACTGTCAGAACGCAGTGATCGCCGCGGGCGAGGCGGGCGCGGAGGTGAGCGTCGAGCGCCTGGGCGAGATGTGCCTGGAGCTGCAGGAGCAGGGCGCGCTCAACGTCAACTTCGTCACGCCGACGCATTACGCTCCCGAGGCGCGCGCGGCCGTCGCCTGGGCGCGCGAGCGAGGGCTGGCGCTTCCCGTCGTATGGAACACGTCCGGGTACGAGACGGTCGCCGCCGTGCGGGCGAACGAGGGCACGGTCGACGCGTACCTCGCGGATTTCAAATACGCCGACGCCGAGCTGGCGCGGCGCTATTCGCATGCGCCTGATTACCCCGAGGTCGCCCTGGCGGCGCTCGAGGCCATGGTGGAGGAGGCGGGCAGGCCGACGTTCGACGAGGTGGACGGCGAGCCGCGTCTGACTGGCGGCGTCGTGGTGCGCCACCTCATGCTGGCCGGGCGCGCTCGAGGACTCGAAGCGGGTCGTGCGCCTCGTGCACGAGCGCTTCGGCGACGCGGTGCTGCTGTCGCTGATGAACCAGTACACGCCCGTGCTGGCGGACGCCGCGAAGGCGGGCGACACGCGAGCCGCGGCGACGCTCGACCGCTGCCCCGAGCTTGCCGAGCGCGTCTCCGACGACGAGTACGAGCTTCTGCTCGACTACGCCGACGAGCTGGGCGTCGAGGACTACTTCTGGCAGCAGGGCGGAGCCGCCGAGGACAGCTTCATCCCCGCGTTCGACCTGTCCGGCGTGCGGGAGCCCGATCGCGCGTAAGGCGGGCTCTACCCTCCCTCCCTCGGCCGTCCTTGGGCGCATTCCTCCGCTCCGAATGGCGAAAAGAGGTTGAATTCGGAAGCATCGAAGAGGGTTGCGCGTGCGGAGGCGCGCTTGCTTTGGCATCGCCGCAGGTCGTGGAAGCGGCTGGATTCCAACGAGGCGCACCGGGCGGGTTCGATGAGCCTCGTCCTTCCGAATTCGATGCTTTTTCGCCATTCGGAGCGCGGGGGGATGCATGGGCTGACGTTGCCGGGACGCCGCCCCTGCCGTATCTTGCCTGGTCTTGTCTGCTTTGCGCAGCAGAGCGATGGTTGGAACAAATGTTTCACGTGAAACAATCTGGCGAAGACCTGCGGCTGGAAACGGCATTTCGAAAGACCCGCCTTCGGGTATGCGGGGGCGGTTGATGGATTCATCGCGGTTGTTCCGACGGGGAAACGGGTCGGCGCCGCGTTGGCATCTTGACCGTCGACGCGAATTCGGGGTTCGCGCGCGAGGACGGCCTGCCTGCGGTTAGCCGTTGGCGGAAAGAGGGGGCGGCCGCTTCGCCGACGCGCTTCCGAAGTCCCCATCCCGAAGGGCTTCGGATCCGCATCGAATCGCGCGGTGACGTGGAGGGCTGCCGCTTCGCAGGGACGCGCGGACGTTAGCGCGGGGAGATTTCCTTTCCGGGGAGGTCTTCCTGCATCTCGGTGATGTTCTTCCAGAAGCGCTTGGGCATGAACTGGCGGCGCAGCTCGGGGTTGTAGCGGGCCTCGACGGCCACGGTGTCGTAGAAGCGCTTCCAGGCCTGCTGCATGAGGCGTTCCTCGGACGCGCGGTCGGGCAGGTCGACGTTCTCCGTTTGGACGAGGTACCAGTCGCGTCCTTCGTAGACGCCGGCGATGTTGTGCGCCTCGTCGAAGATGATGAAGGGCTGCGTGTTGAAGCGCCCGCTGAACCAGTCCATGAGCAGCGGGATGACCGAGGCTGCGGGGTTGCAGCGCGCGAACCACACGCCGTTCTCCAGATGCTCGAAGCGGAGGAACTGCAGCATACGATGCCGCTCGTTCATGACGGAGCGGGCGAGGCGGTGGAGCGGCTCGACGGCAGGGTGGGCGAGGTCGCCCAGCACGCTGCGGCGGGCCTTGCCCGTGCAGGCGAACTTCCCGCACGCGCCGCCGCATGATCCGCGGCGCTTGCAGCCGGAGCAATCGTGCGGCCTGCTCTGCGCCATGGCGTAGCGGATGAAGCGGTACACGATGGTGCCGGCGTCCGGGTGGTCGCTGAGCGAGGCGTGCTTGACGGCATCGTAGGCGGCGTCTCCGCACGCCCTCCTGATGCCGCGCCGAACGCGCACGGCATGCTCCTCGTTCGTCTCGATGACGCGCACGGTTTGGCCGAGCCGCGGCTGCAGGACGTCGGCGCGGGCGACGTCCTGCGGGTCCTCGCGGCGCGCGTACGCCTCGAACACGGCGGACAGCAGACCCTCGAGCGAGCCGTCGTGGCAGTAGGCGACCTCGGCCAGGGGTTCTTCGGGGAAGAGGGGCGGGTTCTCGGCGGGCTTTCGGCTCATGCGCACACGGCTTCCGGCGTTTCGAGGGCTCGCTGCCATCCGTACGTCCCGTCGGCGCTCGCGGCGCGGCCGGACGACGACGCCTCGTTCGAGGAGCGCTCCGCATCGCTGCAGCACGCCGCTGCGGCCGCATCGCCGCTTTCCAGAGCACGCGCGCCCGACCCGCCTGCGATGCGGGCCTTCTCGGGAGTCTCGACGCTCTCGAACAGGCTCATCTGACCCGGAGTGGTCTTGTCGGCGCGGCGGCCGTTGTTGCCGCCCTTGATGGGCGCGGCCAGCTGCGCGCGCAGCCCCTCGCGGGAGAAGTCGACGCCCTGGCCTGCGTAGCCGCCGCTGCACGTGATGAAGAAGCGGGCGCGCTTGTAGGCGATGCCCAGCTTGCGCAGCTCCGGCTCGCGCAAGCAGGCGGTGCGCCGTGCGCGCACGATGAGGTTCGCGCCGCGCACGCCGATGCCGGGCACGCGCAGCAGCGCCTCGAGCGGGGCCGTGTTCACCTCCACCGGGAAGAAGTCGAGGTGGTTGATGGCCCAGTTCGCCTTCGGGTCGAGGTCGGGGTCGAGGAACGGGTTGTCCTCGTCGATGATCTCGGCCACGTCGAAGCGGTAGAAGCGCAGCAGCCAGTCGGCCTGGTAGAGCCGGTGCTCGCGGTTGAGCTGGATGGCGTCGGTGCCGGGCAGGCGCTTGTCGTCGTTCACGGGGGTGTAGGCGCTGAAGAACACGCGCTTGAGCGACAGCGTGCGGTACAGCGCCGCCGACAGGTTGAGGATCTGGAAGTCGCTCTCGGGCGAGGCCCCCACGATCATCTGCGTGGACTGGCCGGCGGGCACGAAGGCCCGCTCCTTCTTCTTGGGTCGGACCTGTTTCATGTAGGTGGTCTGCTTGCGCACGAGCGCGCGCGTGTCCTTGTCGACGGCGATGTTGTCGCGGATCTGGCGCATGGGCGCGATGATGCGCTGCTTGTCCTTCTCGGGCGCGAGCAGCTGCAGGCTCTTCTGGGAGGGCAGCTCCATGGTTCACGCTCATGCGGTCGGCTAGGTGCCCCAGCTGCTGCACGAGCTCGGGCGAGGTGCCGGGCACCGCCTTCGCGTGGATGTAGCCGCGGAAGCCGTGCTCCTCGCGCAGGATGGAGAGCGTCTGGATCATGAGCTCGGTGGTGTAGTCGGGGTTGCGGATGACGCCTGAGCTGAGGAACAGCCCCTCGATGTAGTTGCGGCGGTAGAACGCGATGGTGAGGTCGGCCAGCTCGCGCGGCTTGAACGCGGCGCGCGGCACCTCGTTCGACACGCGGTTCACGCAGTAGGCGCAGTCGTACACGCAGACGTTCGTCATGAGCACCTTGAGCAGCGTGATGCAGCGCCCGTCGGCCGCGAAGCTGTGGCAGCAGCCGGCGGCCAGCGTGTTGCCTAGCTTGCCCTTCTGCGCGTCGCGGTCGATGCCCGACGACGTGCAGGCAACGTCGTACTTAGCAGCGTCGGCGAGAATCTCGAGCTTGGCAACCAGATCCATTCGTCCATCCGTTCGTCAGATCAAATGTTCGCGGGAATGTTTGTTCGTATATAGTACGCAAACGAGTGTTCGAAGTCAAGGGTAGGGAAGAGGAGTCGAACCCGGATTCTTCCGCTCCTTGCGGCATGCGGCGGCTGGGCTGGTTTTTCGGAGCTGCTGGAGCGGCGTCTCGCATGAAGCGTGCGGATCGGCTTTAGTTGTCCGAGGGCGCTTCATGCTTTCCGACGAACCTGCACGCCGTGCGTTCTCGCGTTTCCCCTTGTCTCTCGACGGCCCGGAGGATTCGCTTCGCGACGAGCAAGGGTATACTGATGCTTGCATGATATGGAAACGAGAGCGAAGGAGCGGGCGATGGTGGCGGTGCTGTGCGTGGGTTTGGGCGGCTTCATCGGATCGGTAGGGCGCTATCTGCTGGGCCTCGTGCCGGTCGAGGGCGACTTCCCGCTCATGACGTTCACCGTCAACTTCGCGGGCGCGTGCTCATCGGGGCGGGTGTTCGAGGCCGCCACGGAGGGCTCCAGCTTGCCCGACAACGCGTGTTGTTCCTCAAGACCGGCGTGTGCGGCGGTTTCACCACGTTTTTCCGCGTTCTCGCTGGAGACCCTCGCCCTGCTCGAACGCGGCAAGTACGCGACGGGCGCGCTGTACGCATGCGGAAGCGTGCTCGCTTGCCTTGCCGGCGTCGTGATAGGGCGGCTGGCCGTGCGCGGCGTGCGCGCCGCCCTGACCGGCTCGGCCGCGGCGTAGGGGCGGGCGCCGCGCTCTGCGCGCACGCCCCTACGCCCTTCGATCTCGCGCCCGCCGAGCGGGTCGCGCTATTTCGCGCGGGTCGCGTTGCCCGGATCGATGGACATGCTCTGGAAGCGGTTCTCCATGTACTGGTTGTCGAAGTGCTCGGCGAAGAAGTGCGCCACGGCCGTCTCGGGAGGTTTTCCAGCCTCGCGCTGGTACCAGCAGTCGAGCGACAGCAGCGTCATCGCCCCGTCGACGATCATGAGCGCGGCGCACACCGTGGTGACCGCGTAGCGCCAGTTCCAAGGGATGAGGTTCACCAGCTTCAACATCCAGGGAAGAAGCAGCTTGATCCACACCACGCCCAAGACGCCCCACATGGCCATGAACATGCCGTTCGTGCGCCCGTCGATGGACAGGAACGTGCCGGAGTAGTCCCACGCCACGATGCCGAAGGCGAACTGCATGAACCAGCTGGTCAGATACTCGAACGCCCCGCCGATGACGGCGCTCACCAGGAAGATGAGCACGACGTTCTTGTCGTGGAATCGGTTCAGGGCGACCGTCATCAGCACCGCGCCGAAACCGTAGATGGGCGAGAACGGGCCGAACAGCAAACCCGCGCGATCCTGGTAGTGCCCTGGATTCACGACGAGGAAGTGGTATACCGTCTCGATCATGAGTCCCAGCACGCAGCACACGACGAAGATCCAGAACAGGTTGAAGAAGTTGAGCGCGATGAAGCCCTTGCCGGTCTCGTCGCGGCCGAGCGTGCCTTCCTCGGCTGCCTCGCGCGTTTCCATGTCGCGCAGTTTGCGGCGCAGCTCGCGCTCTTCGGCCAGCGACGGGTCCACGTAGCTCGACAGCGCGACGAGCACGACCAGCACCACGCCGTAGGGGATGAGATCGGGCGTGAGGCCGCTCAGCATCATGTCGCAGAGGATCACGAGGATGAGGATGACGATCATGACCTCGGCGATCTGGGCCGTGCGACGCCGTTTGTCGCGCAGCAGTCGGATGCCCAGGATGACGAACATGGCGGACAAAACCGTCATGAGCACCGCGTCGGAGACGAAGATGACGAGGGCGGCGGCGGACAGCTCCTCGACGATGGCGCCCTGCTGCAGGGCCATCACCATGCCGACGATGAGCAGCGCGAGCACCGGCACGAGCGCTGCGCCGCTGACTATGCACAGGATGCCGAACACCTTGAGCGGAAGGGGGATCTTGCTATTGGACGCAGGCGCGCCTTCGTCGAGGTTGAGTCCGTTCTCGACGCGGTCGTGCTTACCCATGGCGATGTTCTCCTCGAATGCGCTTCTATCTGTCTCGCCAAAGTATAGCCGAAGAGCGGGCGCCTCGCGCGGCGACTACGACGAGGGGCGCGGCTCGTCGGGGGCGACCTCCTCTACGAACCAACGCGGACCCTCGTAGAACAGGTACTTCTCGCGGCCGTTCACGGACACGAGGTAGCGGATGCCCGTGCCGCCCACGCGCTGAGAAGCGCGTCGAATGGCCTCGTGCACGCGGTCGATGGCGAAGATGCGGCCGTCGCGCCAGACGATCTCGAGCGGCGTGAGCCGTCCGTCTACGTCGATGCGCGCCGTCACCTCCACATATGTTTTCCGAAAAGCCATGACCGCAGGAAACCACGCCGAAGCGCGACGCGCCAGGGGCCGCTCCGAGCTGTAGCGCAAGGGATGGCGACGCGTAAGCGAGCGAGGGCGCCAACGCGCCGCAGGCACGGGAAGGGGCGCTCAACGCGCCCCTTCCCGCTCCCTCTTCTTTTTCGATGCGTTCGATCCTCTACTCGATGTCGTTCAATTCCTTGCCGGCGTACTCGTGCGCCGTGAACAGCAGGATGATGCCCGCCACAAGGCAGATGCCCATCATGTAGTACGCGGGCATAAGGCCGTTGCCCGTGGCGTCGATGAGCGCGGTGGCCACCATCGAGGCCGTGCCGCCGAACACCACGTAGGCGATGTTCGACCCCAGCGCGGCGCCGGTGTAACGCACTTCCGTGGGGAACATCTCCGCCTGGTAGCAGGCGATGTTCGCGTCGTTGAACGAGAGCGTCACGCACATGATGAGCTCCGCTGCGATGACGATGGGCAGCTGAGCCGTCTCCAGCATCATGAAGGCGGGGATGCTGAGCAGGATGAACGCCACGCACGAGCCCAGCAGCATTTTCTTACGTCCTACGATGTCGGATATCTTTCCGGCGCCGAAGATGATGAAGATGTACGTGACCAGCGCGATGTCGGTGGCAAGCTGGGCCGCCGAGGCTTCCATCGCCGTGTAGCTGGTCAGATACGTGGGCAGGTAGGTGAGCACGAGGTAGAAGCCGACCGAGTTCACCATGGTCGCCGCGATGCTGGTCGCAAGGCGCTTCTTGTACTTCTTGAACACGAGGCGGGTAGGCCGCGGGGCCTCTTTGGCCGGATCGGCCGTCGAGGTCATCTGCTGGTAGGTGGGGGAATCCTCGAGCTTCGTGCGGATGTAGTGCGCCACGAGCCCCAGGGGTCCGGCCAGCAAGAACGGAATGCGCCATCCCCATGAGATCACGTCGGCTTCGGGCAGCAGCGCCTTGATGATGAGCGCTGCGGTGGAGCCCGCCAACAGGCCCGCCGCGGTGGATGCCGGCACGAGCGAGCAGTACTTCCCGCGATGGTTCGCCGGCGCGTACTCGGCCAGGAACACCGCTGCTCCCGAGTACTCGCCTGCAGCCGAGAATCCCTGCACGCTGCGCAGGCACAGCAGCAGGATGGGGGACAGCAGGCCGATCGTCTCGTACGACGGTAGGCAGCCGATGAGGAACGCCGCGCCCGTCATCATGAAGATGGACAGCGACAACGACCACTTGCGCCCCTTCTTGTCGCCCATGCTGCCCCAGAACGCCGCCCCTAACGGCCGGAACACGAACGACAGCGCGAACACCGCGAACGCGAGCAGCGTGGAGTTCACCGCCGACTCGGGGAAGAACACGATGCCGATGGTGATGGCGAAATACGTATAGGTGGCGTAGTCGAACCATTCGATGAAGTTGCCCAAAAACGAAGAGATCGCCACCTTGAACGGCACTTTCGGTTGTGCCTCCGTTACTGCTGCCGCGCTCATCGCGACACCTCCTTCATCGATTCGTCGAGGCCGGCTCCGTCGGGGACGTCGACCTCCTCATGCCGCGTGAGCCATGCCTTCTCGGCTTCGCGCGCCTCCCTCTCCTCGTGCCACTGACGCAGCTGCCGGGCAGCAAGCGAGTCTTCGGGAAACGGCTCGGCCAGGCCGCGTTCCACCAGCTGCTCGTCGTGCTTGACCCATTTGAAGAACTGGACTCCCATGAGGATCACGATGACGCTGAACGGGATGCCGCCGGCGATGGTGGCGAATTGGATGGTGCTGAGGAAGTCCTGTCCGGCTGTCACCATGAACAGCACGGCGAGCGCCGTGATGCACAGCGCCAGCAGCGCCTTGAAGCCGCGGCTCTGGCGCGCGGCGGGAGACACGAAGTTCGACAGCGCCATGACGCCGGAGTCCACCGAGGTCACGATATAGCCGCCGATGAGGATGGTTGCCAGCACGGTCAGCACGCCGCCGATCAGAGGTACGCTGTCGATGGTGAGGAACAGCCCCATCGAGGAGTCGGCGTTGGTCTGCGCCACGATGCCGGGGTCGGACATCGCCGCCCATACGCCGGTGCCGCCCACCACGCACGTCCATACGATGCATACGGCCGCGGGCACGAACACCACGCCGCCTACGAACTCGCGCAGCGTGCGCCCGCGGGAGATGGTGGACACGAAGCCCGCCGTGAACGTGGCGAACGCGAAGCACCAGCAGAAGATGAAGAACGACCAGAACGCCTGCCAGGAATCACCGTACGAGGCGATGCCCGCGCCCAGGTTCACGGCTTCGGTGAACCCGCTCATCAGCATGAACTGGTCGATGAACACGCTGAGCGACTCGGGCAGCACGCCCAGGATGTACAGCGTGGGGCCGAAAATGAACACGGCAGCGACGAACACGATGGACATGACGGCGTTCGCGTTCGAGATCTTCTTGATGCCCCTCACCACGCCGAACCACACCGACATCGTTGCGATGGAGCCGAACAGGATGACGAACGCCACCTGCAGGGCTTGCCCTGTCTGGATGTTGAAGATCTGTTGAATACCGCTGTTGAACTGGTACGATGCAAGTCCGAGCGACGTGGTCAGCCCAAAGATGGTGGCGATGACCACGAGGATCTCCACCACGATGCCGACGGGCCGCTTCGCGCGGGCGGGGAACAGATCCTCCACCGTGCCGCGGAACGTGGTGTCCTTGTGCATGTTGTAGCGGGCGTAAGCCATGAAAAGCGAGACGATGGCGTAGATGGCCCACGCCGGGATGGCCCAGTGGAAGTACGTCCATGCAAGCGCCGTGTCTCCGGCGAACAGGGGGTCGGGGGCGTTGAACGGGGTGCCCCCGTACATCATGATAGGCTCGGCCACCGCCCAGAACACCAGGCCCACGCCCTGCCCGGTGGCGAACAGCATCGCGAACCAGGAGAAGTACGAGAACGCGGGCTTGGCGTCCTTGCCGCCCAGGCGGATCGAACCGAGCTTCGTCACCGCTACGAATATGCATACGGCGAAGCACAAAAATGCGCACAGCACGATCCACCAGCTGCAGTACTGGGTGACGAACGTGCGCAGCACGCCAACCGCGTTGATGAACGTGTCGGCGCTGACCAGCGCGATGCCTAGCACGACGGCGACGATGGCCACCGACGCGGCTCGGATGACATGGTCATGCCTGACCGTGCGTCCGAGCCGTGCGGCCTGGGCTTCCTTCGGCTCCGGATCCACTTCGCCCGACTCGTTCTCCACCTCCATGGGGTGGACGTGCTTGCGCGCGTCGTCGTCCGAGCTCTTAGACCTCATGGTAGTCACCCTCGCCCGAGAACTCGTGCTTCACGGCTTCCACCATGTGCTTCACGGCGACGTTGCGCAGGATCGCCCCCTTCTCGCGCGAGGATTCCACGGGCGAGGACAGGCAGCCCGACGGCGGCGTGTAGCCGGGCACGATGGGCAGCACGTCGTAGTTCGGCAGCTCGGCCGGCAGCCCCTCGTACAGCGGGTCGTCGGTCTTGCCCAGGTCGACGAGGTCGGGGTGGAACAGCAGCATGAGCGACGTCTCCATGACGCCGGCGTGCTCCAGATCCCAGCCGGTGAAGCCGTCGGGATACAGGGCCTCGATGGTCTCGTCGTCGACGAAGTCCCAGTACGACAAGAGTTGGATCTTCACGTCGCGGATGCCGTTCTCGCGCGCTTTCTCCAGCGCCAGCTCGGCGCCTTCGAAGATGAACTGGTAGTTCTCGTAATGACCGTTCATCAGCACGATCTTGCGCGCACCATGCAGGATGAGGCCGAACACCACGTCCTTCGCCAGCGCGATGAGCGTCGTTCCCGACAGCGACGTGGTGCCCGAGAGGTGGAAGCCGCCGCCCGAGCGCTGCTGGGAGCGGTAGCCGTAGTTGATGGGAGCGGCCACGACGGCTTCCATTGCGCCGTCCGTGTCGGCGACGAGCGCCTCGGCGGTGGCGCCGGCCATCGCCTTGGTCAGCGCGGCGTCCACGCACATGGCCATGTGGGAGCCGTGCTGCTCCAGCGCGCCGACGGGGATGAACACCACGGCATCCTTCGCCAGCTTCTCGCGGTAGGTGAACGCGTCCATTTCCTCCATGTACACAGTGGGTTTCATAGCTTGTCCCTCCTCGAATCGGAAGGAGCCCGCCATGCGCGGCGGGCTCCGATGTCGTCAGCGCTTGGATCAGTAGTCTTCCAGCAGGTCGACTTGGGCCTTGCTGGCGCGCAAGATGAAGTTGCGCTTGGCTTGGGCACCGCCCTGCGCCAGCTTGCGCAGGATGAAGCGCTTGAGGCGCGGGTAGTCGCTCATGCCGTACCAGGCGAACGCGGTGCCGCCCGTGTAGGCCTCCACGATGCTGTGGACGGGCAGGCCGGCGTCG
>ENA-OQDA01000775-OQDA01000775.1-human-gut-metagenome-genome-assembly--contig:-NODE-775-length-12344-cov-4.817631_pt1 | contig 12344 bp, 12 predicted proteins | sample MGYA00242771_ERZ504603 | MGnify/ENA primary metagenome ERZ504603 (study PRJEB26092, sample SAMD00036328) | human gut metagenome | host: Homo sapiens | study: EMG produced TPA metagenomics assembly of...
CAAGGGCGATCTGCAGCGTTTTTGCTGTGTGCTCACTCTCCACGCAACGCGCCGCCTTTCTGCCTGAGCTGTTCTGTATCGGTCAGTTCTTCTACCACATCCTGCCAGATCTCCGGCTGGACGCCATTCTCACACAGATAGCGCAGGATCCGGTAGCAGAACTCTGGCGCAGCTGCAATGTAGCAGCTTTGCATGTACTGCCGGTTCCCGGTACGGCAAAGCGTCAGGCAGCAGCCGTTTTCGTTGCCTGTATCCATTGAGTATACCAGCGTATATGCTTTCTGCAACCCGTCGATTGCCGAAAACTGACGGATCATAGGTGAAAATGTACGTTCCATAATTTTTCCTCCCTTGCTACAAGGTCCTGCGACGTTTTCAAGGCATTCCTTGTTTTTCTTATCTTATTTTAAAGAGCAGAGAGGGCTGGTTCAATCCTGAAAAAGCGTCTAAAAACATCAAAATCACATTCGTTGCATTTTTTTGTCGTGTTTTTCTGCGCCGCGACACATTTTATTTTGTGCTTGCGGTTCATCGCAGATTTTTTGCGTCGTATTGGCAGTGTAATTCTGCTTTCGCGATGCTTTTCTGTTTTATCAGGATCTTCCGCTATTAAAATAGCACGACGGCGACGCAAATTCAACCTCCACGTCAATTTTTCCTTTATTTTCCTGTTTTTCTGCCTCAAAAGCCAAAAATACCGGTCCGGTCAAAATTTACGTTGAAATATACACAGTTTTTTCATATTATTTCGGTAAAATAGAAGTGTATAACGCCTTGCTGCGGGTCCTGTATCCGGGCAGTTTATTATAATGTACAGCGGCAGCGTTCCTGCGAGGATGCGCCGGAAAGGCTCACACATGCTCCAACTCAACCACATCAAGAAAGAATACAAAACCGGCGATCTGGTGCAGAAAGCACTGGATGATGTCAGCCTGAACCTGCGGGACAACGAATTCGTCGCCATTCTCGGCCCCAGCGGTTCCGGTAAGACCACCCTGCTGAACGTCATTGGCGGTCTGGACCGCTACGACAGCGGTGATCTGATCATCAACGGCATCTCCACCAAAAAATATACCGACCGCGACTGGGACTCTTACCGCAACCACACCATTGGCTTTGTGTTCCAGAGCTATAACCTCATCCCGCACCAGACAGTGCTTTCCAATGTGGAGCTGGCGCTGACCATCTCTGGCATTTCCGGTGCCGAGCGCCGCAACCGGGCCACCAAGGCGCTGGAGCAGGTAGGTCTGGGCGACCAGCTGCACAAGCACCCCAGCGAAATGTCCGGCGGCCAGATGCAGCGTGTGGCCATCGCCCGCGCACTGGTCAATAACCCCGACATCCTGCTGGCCGACGAGCCGACCGGCGCACTGGACAGCGACACCAGCATTCAGGTGATGGAGCTGCTGAAGGAGGTGGCCAAAGACCGCCTTGTGGTCATGGTCACCCATAACCCGGAGCTTGCAGAGCAGTATGCTACCCGCATCGTCCGCCTGCGGGACGGCGTGATCCAATCGGACACCGCACCGTTTGCGCCGGATGATTCCGCTCAGGTGCCGCCGGTGCACAAAAATCTGGGCCGTTCTTCCATGTCGCCGCTCACCGCTCTCGCGCTGAGCTTCAACAACCTGCTCACCAAAAAGACCCGCACCCTGCTCACCGCATTTGCGGGTTCCATCGGCATCATCGGCATTGCGCTCATCCTTTCGCTCTCGGCCGGTGTGAGCAATTATATCCAGGAGATGGAACGCTCCACCCTTTCGGAATATCCGCTGCAGATCTCGACCACCGGCGTAGACCTTGCCGCCCTGCTGGACCCGGGAAGCTACACCAGCGCCGTTGCCAACAACACCAATGTGGGCGCCACCAGCGCTTCTTCCACCCCGGAGGGCATGGTCACAGTGCGTGAACTGCTGAGCCAGCTGACCGAGGATAATTCCTCCGTCAATGACCTTGCCTCCCTGAAAAAATATCTGGACAGCGACGAGTGCACCATCTCGGAGGATGCTGCTTCCATCGAGTATTCCTACGGCATCGCACCGCTGATCTACCGCCAGAACAAGGACGGCACCGTGCGCCAGATCTTCCCGGACAGCAGCCTTTCTGCGCTGAACAACACCACCTCTGCCGCCGGCATCGTCTCTTCCATGACCAATCAGAGCGTGTTTACCGAGATGGCCGAAGAGCCTTCGCTGTACGAAGATCAGTACGATGTCAAGGCAGGCCGCTGGCCGGAAAGCTACAACGAGGCCGTTCTTGTGCTGAATTCGGATGGCAGCATCAGCGATTACGCTCTTTATATTCTGGGCATTGAGGACGACAGCGTGATGATGCGTTTTCTGCAGGAGTACGCAAAAAAACAAGAACACACAGGCTCCCACCGGCTACGGCACCTACCCCTACGATACCTTTGTGGGCCTGAAATATAAGATCGTTACCAGCTCGGACTATTACGTTTATGACGAAGAACGCCAGATCTGGCGCAACCGCTCCGACGATGAAGCGTATGTGGAGCAGCTTGTGGAAAACAGTCCGGATCTGACCATCGTGGGCGTGGTGCAGCCCCGCGCAGATGCCAGCTCCACCATTCTGCCCATAGGCGTTGCCTATACCCATGCACTCACCTACTACGCCATCGACCATGCAGCCGAAAGTGAAGTGGTAAAGCAGCAGCTTGCCGACCCGGAAGTGAACGTGCTGACCGGCGAGCGCTTTGATGCCGACCAGCGCGAAACCGATCTTGACATTTCTTCCCTGTTCTCGGTGGATACCGATATGCTGAAGGATGCCTTCCAGTTCGATGCAAGCAAGCTGCAGTTCGACCTGAGCGGTGCATTTGATCTGCAGGATGGCAGCTTTGACTTTTCCTCCATCCTTGATCCGTCCGCATTCCAGCTGGATCTGAGCCAGCTGGACCTGAGCGACATCGACATGAGCGATGTGGAGCTTCCGGACATGGACGCGCTGGATCTGAGCCAGTTGTTTGCCGATATGGACCTGTCCGTCTCGGAGGATGCGCTGCAGAGCCTGATGAAGAAGATCATGAATGGCTATAAGCGCTATATCATCGGCAACGGCATCTTGAATCTGGATAAGATTGGTTTCTCTTCCTATATGGAGAGCGACCAGTTCAAACAGCTTCTGTCCGAATCCATGGGCGACCTGCTGGACACCACCGGCCTGCAGGAGCAGTTCACCGCTTCGCTTCAGCAGAACCTGCAGGGCATCATGACGAGCTATCTGCAAAGCTACTCGGAACAGCTGAGCCAGAAGCTGGGCGAAGCTCTGCAGACCAAACTCACCGCTGCCATTCAGACCCAGATGAGCACCGTGATGCAGCAGCTGATGACCCATCTGACCACTCAATTCAGCCAGCAGATCCAGTCCGCCATCCAGAACAACATCGCTCAGCTCAGCAGTCAGGTGGAAGATGCCCTGAAGATCGACCCCACTGTGTTCCAGAGTGCCGTGCAGGTGAACATGAGCACCGACGACCTTGTGGATCTGGTCAAGATGAACCTGCAGTCCAGCACCACCTCCTACGGCAGTGTTCTTGGTTCACTGGGCTATTCGGATTATGCCAAGCCCGGCAGCATCTGGATCTACCCCAAGAGCTTTGAGGCTAAGAACCGCATCGTGGACAGCCTGAACGCCTACAACGCCGCCATGCGTGCGCAGGGCGAAGAGGACAAGGTGATCGTATTCTCGGATACGGTCGGCACCCTGATGAGCGCCGTGACCAAGATCGTGGATATGGTCAGCAATGTGCTGGTGGCCTTTGTTGCCATCTCGCTGGCGGTTTCTTCCATCATGATCGGTGTCATCACCTATATCAGCGTGCTGGAACGCCGCAAGGAGATCGGTATTCTGCGTGCCATCGGTGCATCCAAGCACAATGTCTCCGAGGTGTTCAATGCCGAGACCTTCATTATCGGAATGTGCTCCGGCGTGATCGGCGTGGGCCTGTGCCTGCTGCTGCTGATCCCTGGCAACATGCTCATCCACTCCATTGCAGGAACCACCAGCGTCACCGCTGTGCTGCCGCCCAAGGCTGCACTGGTCCTGATCGTTCTGGCTACCCTGCTCACGATCCTTGGCGGTCTGATTCCCGCCCGCAGCGCAGCCAAGTGCAACCCCGTCACCGCCCTGCGTTCTGAGTAATTTTCTTTCTCGACAAGCAAAAGGAGTCGCTGCATCACGCAGCGGCTCCTTTTTTGATGTCCGGTGCTTTATCTCAATTTCTCGTGTAATTCCTCATGCAGTTCCTCGCGCTCTTCCTTCAGTTCCTGCTTGAGAGTCCGGTCGATCTCCCGTGTCTCCTGCCGGATCTCAGCCAGATCCTTTTCGATCGCAGGGTTTTCTTCGATTTCTTCCCGAATGAACATGAGCGCAAAGCTTACCAGCAGCAGCCCGCAGGAGATCCAGATGGTCTTTCCTGCCAGCCGCGCTGCGCCCATGCTTCCAATACCGGCACCCACCGCGAACAACAGAATGATGCCAAAATAACGCATCATCCGATCCTTAACTTTCGGTTCATGGGTCTTGCTCCAGATGCAGAATGCTTCCACACCGCTGCGCAGGTCACCAATGCACATGGTGCTGGCAAATGCATAGCCGTTCACCTTGCGGAACGCCTGCACCTGCATTGCGCAGGAGAAGGAAACGATGGCGTTTGCCAGCAGATTCTGCTCCTGCGGTAAAAAACCTACAATGAACAGCAGAAGCACTTCGCCCAGCACCACCAGCTGCCGCCAGTGAAGCCGCTGCATGTTGCAAAAGCTCTCCCGCATCTTTTCTGCCACCAGTACGCCCAGCGCAAAAGCACACAGAGGAACCAGATAGTGCAGCACCCGATCCCACTGACCATCCATGATGTTGGAACTCAGCAGCACGATGTTGCCGGTCTGTGCATTTGCAAACACCTTACCGCGGAACAGATACGTATAGGCATCCTGCAGCCCGCCCGAAAGCGAAAGGAACACCGCCGTCAGGAAGGACTCTGACATCTGCCCATGATGTTTTGTTTTCATATTACCTTTTCCCCTCTTTTCGTACCCTATTATAATATATTTTTACAGCTTGGTCCATATCAGTTTTACATATCCGGCATATGTATCCTTGCGCTCTGCCAGCGCCAAAAATACGGCCCGCACTTTGCATTCCCTCACAGGTTGTGTTAGAATAAGAAAAAAGCTTTTCCAAAGGAGAACTTCCTTATGCCGAATATTGTCGAGATCACAGACCTTTCCGCACCGGAGCTGGATGTCTATGCCCGCCTGACGCAGGCGCAGCTGCGCAATCGTCTGGAACCAGAAAAAGGCATCTTTATTGCCGAAAGCCCCAAGGTGATCGCCCGCGCGCTGGATGCCGGATACACACCGCTCTCCCTGCTCATGGAGCGTAAACAGATCACCGGCCCGGCTGCCGATATCCTGACCCGTTGCGGGGATGCCCCGGTGTACACAGCCGACCGCGAGACCCTTGCCAGCCTGACCGGCTTCGAGCTGACCCGCGGCGTGCTGTGCGCCTTCCGCCGCCCGCTGCCGCGCAGCGTGGAAGAGGTCTGCCGCAATGCCCGCCGGGTGGCCGTTCTGGAGGGCATTGTGGACTCCACCAATGTGGGAGCGATCTTCCGCAGCGCCGCTGCACTGAACATGGATGCCGTGCTCGTTACTCCTTCCTGCTGCGACCCGCTGTGCCGCCGTGCCGTGCGTGTGAGCATGGGCACCGTGTTTCAGGTGCCCTGGGCGCAGATCGGCACCTGCCCTGCCGACTGGCCGGAAAACGGCATTGCTCAGCTGCACAGTCTTGGCTTCAAGACTGCTGCCATGGCTCTGAGCGACCGTTCCGTAAGCATTGACGACAGCGCTCTTTCCGCCGAGCCGAAGCTCGCCATCGTGCTGGGCACAGAGGGTGACGGCCTTGCCCACAGCACCATTGCCGCCTGTGACTACACCGTAAAAATCCCTATGTCCCACGGTGTGGATTCCCTGAACGTTGCCGCTGCCAGCGCTGTTGCTTTCTGGCAGCTAGGCAACCGCTGAGCGATGCTTTTTGGCCCTGCCCAAAATACTTGACAAATTTCCCGAACAGAGTTACACTTACAGGGTCATCACATGGGCCTATAGCTCAGTTGGGAGTACAAGCGTATCGCTTTTGTGCCCCACAGAGTTGTGGGCATTCAAATGGGGAGTATGTCGGTTGGTCGCCCAACCGAGTCACGCCCCTAAATATGGGCCTATAGCTCAGCTGGGAGAGCGTTCGGTTCGCATCCGAGAGGTCAAGGGTTCGAATCCCTCTAGGTCCACCAATTTGCCGCATCGTTTTGTACGATGCGGCGTTTTTTATGCCTAAAAAACTTTGGCAGACCGTGCCGGGCTCCGAACCCTGAAGTCGGATGCGAACCGGGCGGGGTCATCCATGTACTTTTTGAAAATCCATCGGTTTCACGCTTCTTTCTTTGCATTTTGCAGAGTGCTGCGGGCAAGCGCATCGCTTTTATGCCCCCTTCTCGGAAATTTCTTCAAAAATTTCCGCACCATCGTAGGTTGATACCGCCTTGAGCTGCTCCACTTGGTTGAAGCTGGCGTTCAGGGTGATCGAGATTTCATAGTCCTTTCGGACGCGAATCTCCTTAATGAACTGCTGCAAAATGGCGCGGCGTTCATCGTGGTTGGCGGTGTCGTACACATCCGCCCATGTAAACAGCTCGTTGCAGATGTAGTTGCTACGCTTTGCCGTCTTAGTGGCTTCATCGTATTCTTCCTGCGCCTGAACAAGCTGCTTTTCAAGGGTTTCCAGAGCATCTTTTGCTTCGGCCACCAGTGTGCCGAGCAGTTCTTTGTCTAAGGCACTCACGCCCCGGATAACCAGAATCGTTTCGGCTTTCAGGTCGTCCAGTTCTTTCTGCTTGCTTTCCAAGTCTTTCTGGATTTTCTTGACCTTCTTCTGGATGCGGGCGGCATCGTTGGTCTTGACCGATTCCAGCAGCTTTTTCCGGGAAACCTCGCGGAACTGTGCGAAGATCTGCCGGACAACTTCTTCTACAATGGAATCCAGCTTGGAAACACCGTAGCCGGACTGTCCATCGCAGTCACCCGGATGTCGAATCTTATAAAAGCAGCTATACCGGGGCCGGACTTCTTTCACCGTATGCCCATCGGCGTAGGTGTGTGTCCGTCCGCTGCTGGTCAGGCTCAAGCGGTTGCCGCAGTGACCGCAGTAAACCAGCCCGGTCAACAGGGCTTTGGAACTGGTGCCCAGTGAAATACCGCCACGCTCACAGGTGCGTGCCTGCCGCAGCTCCTGTGCCTGCTCGAACAGTTCCGGTTCAATGATGCGGAGCTGCGGACACTCCGTCTCCACCGCACCGTTGATGAGGTACCCCGTGTATCCTTTGTTCTTGATCATCCGAACGATGCTGGTGTTCGGGATGTTCTTGCTGTTCCGGCCTACGACACCCTGTTCATAAAGGTAGTGGCTCAACTTCTGTGCGCCGTAGCCCTCATAAACGTACTTGTGGAAGATCAGTCGGACGATCTCAGCTTCCGCTTCGTCAATCACAAGATCGCAGACCTCTTGATTTTTCTTGTTCACCCGACCAAGGCGGACACGCTTGTAGCCAAAAGCCACGGTGCCGCCCGTGTAGTGACCTTCCCCGGTGAGCTGTTCCAGCCTTGTGCGGGTACGGACAGAGGTTTTCAGACTTTCGCCGGATGCCTGCCAGTAGCGGATGTAGTTCATCAGCTTGTCCACATGGGTGTCGAACCGCTGTTGTCCTTCGTTCACGCTCCAGACCTCGATGCCCTGCTTCGTGAACCATTCCACAATAAAGGGGGTTTCATCGTCACGGCGGCCTAGGCGGTCAAACATGAACACCAGTAGGATGTCAAACTTGCCCTCCATTGCAGCCTGTTGGATTTTCTGGAGTTCATCGCGTTCTTTGGCGGACTTCTTGAAGCCAGAAACGCCTTTCTCGGAAAATTCCTTGACAATCTCCCAGCCCTGACTTTCTGCAAAGTTGCGGCAGGCTTCTTTCTGCATGGGGATGTCGTCTTTCTCGACCTGTCCTTTGGTCGAAACACGGTATAAGGTATAGACACGTTTTTTCATTTCAATCTCTCTTTCTTTGAGTGAGAAAGGAAAAATCAAACGTGTTTCGTCCATATTTTGTTTTCAAGGTTCAGTTCGATTTTATCTTATCTCACGCATTCAAGGAACACAAGGATGTCAGGCAGCGGTGTGCCCTGCCGTGCGCAGGATGGTGGTTTGCAGCAGCTTCTGGATCGCATCCAGACAGTCCGTATCCGCAGACGCATAGGTGATCTTGACTTTGCAGCCTTTGACGGAAAGAGTTTCGGATTTAGCGGTGGTATCGCAGATAGCGTTCATAGGCCTCCTTTCTCCATACCCATTCGTTCAGATCGAGCTGATACAGCAGCGCATAATTGAGCCGAATGAGTTCCGGGATGCTCAACCGCCCCATCGGGCGGATCAGCCGTCCCTTGCTGATGGTCTGGACAGATTCTGCCAAAATCATAGAGGGCTGCAAAAAAGCCCGATTACTGTCCACAAGAACGTGGGCTTGGTGATCGGGCTTCTTTGCAGTATTGGATGTAACAGGCGCAACAATGAGGTTGGGCGAATAGCAGTTTGCGGTGTTGTTCTGCACCACGACCACAGGGCGGATACCGCCCTGCTCGGAGCCAAGGTGCGGCTCCAGATTGGCGTAGTAAATATCACCGCGCAGAAACTTTCGGTTGACTGGGATCATGTTCATCACCGCTTGCAGGGCAAATTGTGGGTACGGCCAGCACCGTTGTAGATGGACAGGATCTGTTTCATGTGGCGGTCTGCCACATTGCCAGTGTCGTTTTGTGCCAACCGGGTGATGGTCTTGGGATGCACTGTGCGCAGCCGGAGAATCAGCCGTTCCCGGCTGTATTCGCCCTGATACAGAGCCAGAAAACGAGCCATGCCATGCAGGATGCCAGACAGGAACGAATCCGAATCGCCGCCCCACGCATCCACAAGGATACTCAGCATTTCCCGGTAAAGGGCAGCGCCGTAACTCTTGTAGATGTAGTAAGCCGAGCGGATGCAGTAGATTTTCCACGGGGCACGAATCCCATCCAGTGCAAAGCGGACACCTGTGTCCTCCGTTACCGAAACAAAATCGCAGGCGTTTTCTTCGTGTGCCACCAGTTTGGCACGAAGCTGTTCACCAGCGGTCAGTTCGCTGGAAATGCCTGTCTGCACAGCAAACAGCAGAGCTTCATGCTCTTTAGAAAGGCCGTAGAAGACCTTGCAGCGAATCGGGAGGTTACGCCCACCGTTGCACGTTTTCCGTGCCTCAATGGTGTTCTGACCATCAAAGACGAAGTAGCGGCCATCCCGGTAGCTGACTTTCGCTCATTGGCGATGTACTCCGAAAAGTTTGCTGCAATTTTTTGCAACCTTGCCCATGCGGAGCAGCCGCTGATATTCGGCGCAGGGGTTCAGCAGAACGCTGTCAACGTAGCGCACCTCGAAGTTGCACTCCGGCAGGCTGGAAAGGTTCAGGTTAGAATGTATCATAGCGTTTTCTCCTTTACAGTCAAAAGATACTGTATCGTATCTTCTATTAGGTCGTGAATGGTCTTGCGGCAGTGGGAATCCTCAAAATATCCGGTATTCTTTGAAAATCGTATTCCAGCGGCGAATAAAGTCCTCTTTGGCACCCTGTACCTCGCACATCATCAGGGAGCCGTTTGCAATGGCCCGTTCCTGATAGCGATTGTCGATGGATGCTTTCAGAGAAGTTTTTTCTTCGGCAGTAAGCTGGCGTTGATGCCCTTGGATGCTTTTGCTGATTTCAGAAAGCGTTTGTTTTGAAGAAGTTGTTTCAGCTTTTCGGGGCTGACGTTCCTGCTTTGGCTTCCGCAATTCTGCAAGAGCAGCAGGAATTTCTGCTTTTGGCGTTTTTGCCAAGGCGGTGATTTCTGCATCCGTTGCCTTGATGCGCCCGGTCAGGATTTCTTCTCTTGCACCGGGGACTGCATCTTCCGCAGCGTCTACGCCTTTGGCATACTTCTCTGCTCTCTTTACGGTAGCCGCCCCAACGCCGTTTTGTGCGGCAATGCGCTCACAGGTGGAGAGCTGCTTTGCCCTCAATGGATCATTTTGAACCATTGAGGTGAACCGTCCGTTCTCATCGTGTGCCCGCTCTTTGGAGCCGCCCCGTGCCAGCTTGTCGGATTCATACAGCTTGCCCATCAGAAACTTCTTTCGTTCCGGGTCAAGATTTCTGCGTCCAAGCTGGTTCTGGCAGATCCATGAAAGAGCCGCGTAACGGTTATCCAGTTCGATCTCCTGTATCTGGTAGGCGATGAACGGATGCTTCCGCAGGATGCGGTAGCGGGTATGCCCGTCCAGAATAAAGCCATTCCAGATGATAATGGGATTCAGCAGCCGTCCTTCGTGGAGAATGTTCTGCTCAAAGCTGTTGTTCTTCTTCAAAATTCAGGGGCGGGATCTTGCCCTGAAATTCTGGGTCGATTTTAAGCGCATTCAGATTCATCATCGAAATGGCCTCGCTTCACATACTGCTCAGCGTTCTTATCGGGCTGTACATAATAATCGAAACCATAGCGAATCTGGCAGTAGGTGCAGACATCCTTGATCTTCTGCTTAGGGTCTGCGCGCCGGACGCGAACGCCCTTTTGCCCCCCTGAAAATGGCAATCCAGACAAATCGGGCAGAGGGTAGTCAAGCTGGCTTCGTCTACGCAGTTGTTATAAAATCGACTCATATAGATTTCCTCCATATCGGTATTTTGATGGGAAATGTAAAACCACCAGCCGAGAAATCCTCAACTGGTGGTTTGAAAAATACTGTTTTTCTCCTATTTGTCCTCGACACCCCGGAGGTGGGAACTTTTCGGCGGCGGATTTGCACCGCTCCATTGGCATCTCAGCCACCCCGTCTGCTTTGTGACCGGGCCGCGAATTACGGAAGTATCATTGTCTGGAAGTACCGAAAAGCTGCTTCTTCAATTTTCAAGGTACACGGTACAGTTTCGGGTTTGTCGTCCCCTGTTAGGGGGGCTGCCCTTGCTGTGACCATAGTGTACTTGAAAACTGAAGTTCTCGTTAGGAACCAGTAGTTCCGGTTTTGCCATTTTCACCGGAACCAATCGTTCCGGTTTACAACAGTAAAGCGTTTAATCAAGCGGATTCGCCCAGAATTTCCAGCATAACAAGAATCCGCCGCTGCATTTCTTTCAGTTCTTTGCGGAGCATTTGCAGCTGATCTTGCAGTTCCTGCTCCCGCTGGGACGCAGACACACCTAAGACGATATAGTCCAGCGAGGAGCCAAATCGCTCCCGCAGCTCCACAAAGAGGTCGACAGACGGAACTTTCTCACCCTTCTCCAGATTTCTCATGTAGCGGTCACTGATGTTCAGGTCGATGGCAAGTTGTTCTTGTGTCACTTCACGGTCTCTTCGGAGGTTTTGGATTCGTTCACCCGTTGCAGCAGGATCATAATACATCACTCCCTCCGTTTCTTCCGCCGGGAGTGGGCGGAGCTTCATCTCCCATGCCGGATACGGCCAGCACATGATTTTTCACCAACATGAAAATACGGTCGGTATCAGCACTATGATTTTTGGTGCGCTTTTTGACGTTGGAAACTTCCAGCAATCGAGACAGTCGGAAGTACCATGTGGTCATCTTGAGCCACGGAAGCAAATAGGTCGATTTCATTATCAATAATCCTCCAGTTATTTTACGGAATGTGAGCATTCGGACAAAAAGGATCGTGGTGGCCCACGACACCTTGCCCTTGAAAGCGCGAAAACGCCAGCCTCCCATTGAGGGAAGCTGGCGCAGTACAGTATATCGGCACGATTGTGGGTGGCGGAATGGAACGATTGTGCCTGTTTTGGGGCGGTCTGGTCTACGGTAGCAGACAGGCTTTTTTTGATGCGTTACCCCAATAAAAAATCACAGTTACCTCCACAAACGGCAACTGTGATTGGATAGCGCGTGAAATCGCCCGGACGAGTTACCGTTTTTTATAACTCGACCGGGAAATGTAAAAATCGGCACTATACTTCCTACTCACAGGAAATATAAGGTTATACCGCGTCATTCACCAGAACGATACAATACTATTGAGGTGAACGATGATGCCGAATTCTGACTTGAAAGTACTTGGAGAAAAGGTTCGCAAGGAGCGCAAGCTGGCAGGTTTAACACAAGAACAACTTGCTGAACGCTGCCATGTTTCAACGAAGCATATCGCCAACATTGAAAAAGGCAGCATGAATCCATCTTACGAAATTCTTTTGGCGATTGCTCGT